>ERZ1740059.1051-NODE-1051-length-14091-cov-4.320177_pt1 | contig 14091 bp, 12 predicted proteins | sample MGYA00581744_ERZ1740059 | MGnify/ENA primary metagenome ERZ1740059 (study PRJEB43018, sample SAMN04849738) | marine metagenome | isolation source: floating plastic debris | place: Pacific Ocean | collected 2008-08-28 | study: EMG produced TPA metagenomics... | reverse complement strand
GTTCTCTATCTTTGAAAGGCTTGAGAATATATCCGTAGCAACCAGTTAAAGATGCTCTCTCCAAAGTTTTATCATCTGCATAGGCAGTTAAAAAAACAATAGCCGTATTCTGAGTTTCTTTAATCAGTTCTGCCGTTTTAATGCCATCTATCTCTCCTTTAATGGCAATATCCATTAAAATAAGGTCTGGGCTGTGCAATTTTGCCTGTTTAATTGCGGCATTACCAGAAGAAACAATATCAACAACTTCATATCCTAGTTTTTTAAGCTTAATTGATAAATTTTCAGCAATTAGTAACTCATCTTCTACAATTAAGATTTTTACCTTTTCCATATATAAAATAAGTATAAATATTATTCTTCATTTTATAATATTCATTATGGTTGAGGAATGGGAGTAAACACGCATTTTTATCAAGATATATTTTAGACAAAGCATAAAATTATCAGTCATATGCTTATTATAAAAAAAGCTGTTGCTAATAACGAGATACTCTTTAATTATTAACACTATCATTAACTAAAGTATGCGTCTAAATCAACAATAATTCTGATTAATCAAAACAAAAAATCTTGCCTAATATTTTCTCTAACTTAAAATTATCTTTAATTACTTTTTTACCTATCCCTGAGAAAACTAGATTTAACAAAATCAATCTAAAATAAGCCAACCATTAACTAGATACTCAACCTACTTAACTAAGGCGTGTCATCAATTAGAAAAAAAGTGCTTTTTTTCGCTCTTTTCAAAGAGCTACTACGTCAAAAAATAACCTCCGTAGCCCTGCTATGCAGAACATTTTTTTTCTTGAATCTCTTCAAAATACCTTCAAAAGCATCCTTCCCCTTAATTGATGACACGCCCTAAACCAATCATTGACTTTACAAATAATGTAAGTTGTGTAATCAACAAAACAAAGTATAATGATAAATTGTGTCTAATTTATCCATAGTCCATGCCTAAGCTAAAAACTAAAAAATCTGCTGCCAAGCGTTTTCGCATCACAGGCAGTGGCAAAAAAATCATGCGTCGTAAAGCTTTTAAAAACCACTTACTAGAGCGCAAGAGCAAAGAGCGTACTCGTCGTCGTTTATCCAACATGGCTGTGGTACACGAGACTGACGAGAAAGCAGTACGCACAATGATGCCCTACAGCTAACGTTTGGGTTCATTATTTTGTGACTAGCAAAAGTTACTACTAGATTTAGTTGTTAACGCCTATCAAAACTAAAGTTCATTTTTCATAAACTATGAGTAGAGTAAAAAGGGGTAATGTCGCCCGCAAACGCCGTAAAAAGATTCTAAAGCTGGCTAAAGGCTTTAGAGGCTCACATTCCAAGCTATTTCGTACTGCAAACCAACAGGTAATGAAGGCATTACGTAATGCTTATCGCGATCGCCGTAAGCGCAAACGTGATTTTCGTCGCCTATGGATTACGCGGATTAACGCCGCTGCCAGAATGAATGGTTTGAGTTATAGTAAGTTGACTCACCAGTTAAAGAAAGCTGATGTTGGCTTAAATCGCAAAATGCTAGCCCAGTTAGCAATGGTAGATCCTGAAGCTTTTACTAAAGTTGTGGAAGTTGCTAAATCAGCAAGTTAAATCTAAATTTGAGATTGAATGGCTATCAGTCGTATTAAGACTCGGTTTTTATTAACGAAGCCGAGTTTTATGCTTTTTTTAAATTGATAACACGCCCTAATGAAACAGCAGCTTTTAAATATAGCGATCGCCGTAGCGGCTTTAGCAGTTACACCTCATTCCATAACTGCCAGAGAATTAGCCCAAATCGAATCAAAAGGAACATTAAGAGTTGCTGTTAAAGATAACTTACGTCCTCTAGGATTTACAAACGAAGCAGGTAATTTAGTAGGCTTAGAAATCGATATTGCTCGCAAGTTAGCCGAACAACTATTGGGAGATAAAGACGCAGTTCAGTTTTTGCCTGTAGACAATCAAGAAAGATTGCAGGTAGTCTTAGATAATGAAGTCGATCTGGCGATCGCCAGAGTCTCTGTAACTACTCCTCGCGCCAGAATAGTTGATTTTAGTCCTCACTATTATTTAGATGGAACAAGCATCGTCACCAATCAACCTAAGATTACAAAAGTAAGCGATTTAAAACGCAGTAAGATAGCAGTACTCAAAAATTCAGTCACTATTGCGGTAATACGAAATAAGTTGCCCAATGCAGTTTTGATTGGCGTAGATTCTTATCACGAAGCACTACAATTGATTGAAACCAACCAGGCTGAAGCTTTTGCAGGCGATCGCTCTATCTTGGCTGGTTGGGTACAACAATACCCTCAATATAAAATATTACCAGCGAGACTTTCAGGAGCAGCTTTAGCCGTTGTTATGCCCAAAGGTTTGCAGTATAAAGAGTTGCATTCCAAAGTAAATAAAGCGATCGCGCAATGGAAACAATCTGGTTGGCTAGAAGAAAGGATTAAGTATTGGGGACTTTAGAGGAATTAGGAATTAAACATGATAACTATAAATAGTGAAGCTTATCCGAAGTATACTAAGCATCATAAACTTACAGACTAAATAGCGATCGTGTTTAAACCTATCTCAAAACCCAAACTTTGGATAATTGCACAGAATGCCATCTCAGCTATGGCTGTAGTGTTAGGTTTTTCTTTCAGCGCAACAGCAGAAGATATAAAAACCTATGAAACTCTTCAAGTTTCTTGTAGCTCTTTCACAAGTAATAATCTAGATCAATGTGACTCTAGTTATTCATTAAGTGCTGAATCAGAGAATCAGACAGTTGCCCAATCTAGACGGATACGAGGCGGTCGCAGTAAGGGTAACGTAGATGGTTACTATGGAGGATTCAGTATTGGTGTCGGCTTGGCAAATGGAGGACTTGGATTTAATAATGTAGACCCCGACATTGAATATGCCAATAGTTTTGTGGGCAGTATCTTTGGTGGAATTAAATTTTCTAGAAATTTCAGCGCAGATATAGAATTTACTTTGGTACAAGGTGGATTAGATTCAGATGAGTTCGATGATTTTGTTAACGAAGATCCCAACGACATTTTCAATATTGTAAATCAAGAATCTGATGGGGATTATTCTGCCCTTGCAGTTTATATTAATCCCAAGTTCGAGCTTCCCTTAACGGCAAGTGATAGTTTTAACCTATATATCAGCCCTGGTATAGGAATAGCTCAAACTAACGTTAACTTTAATTCTGGAGACGATATAGGAGATTTGTTTGACAGTGACTTTAGTAATACTGGTCTTGCCTATCAAGTAAAAGGAGGAGCTTCGTATTCTTTTAATCGTAGGACTGGAGTTTTTGGGCAATTGCGCTACGCAAGTATAGCAGCAGATGAAGATGTAGATGATATTAATACATTCTCTATTGAAACTGGATTGAAATTAACCTTTTAAATAAATACAAAATAATCGTTCAAAAACAAAGTTGGGTCAACAATAACAAAAAATAATTCATGAAAATCAGCAAAAATTCTAATGTAAACATTGGAACAACAAATATTGAAACCTATTCAAAATACACTAAGCATCCTAGACTTACAGATAAAATAGCGATCGTGTTCAAATCTCTTTCGACACATAATTTTGAGATAGTCGCCAAAAATACGGCATTAGCTATAGCATTAATATTGGGCTGTTCCCTAAGTACAAAGGCAGAAGACATCAAAAACAACAAAACCCTTGAAGTTTCTTGCAATCCTTTTTTGACTCTTGATAGCCAATGCGAATCGGATTTGGTTGTTCAATCTCAAACAGATGTTGAACTTGAAACAGACAACGAAGAGCCAAGTACTCCTCGTCCTCGTAGAAGAGGAAGAATCAGAGATAGAAACAGAAACATAGATGGTTTTTATGCTGGATTCACTTTAGGAGCGGGCTTTCCTAATGGAGTAATTGAATTCGACAACGAAAATTTACCCGATGCTGAATATAGTACTAGCTTTGTAGGCAGCTTATTTGGTGGACTCAAATTTAACAAAAACATCAGTGCGGATGTAGAGTTTTTACTGGGGCTTGGTGGAATAAACACAGATGATCTAGAAGACTTTATCAACGATCCAAGCAACGGTTTTAACATTGAAGGGAACTATGAAGAAGATAATAGTTATTCTGCTTTTGCATTTTATTTGAATCCCAGATTCGAGCTTCCATTGAATAGAAGGGGCAGTTTAAACTTGTATATAAGTCCTGGTATTGGGATATCTCAGACTATAGTTACCCTCAATTCTGAAGATGATACAGGCGATTTTCTTAATGATTTAGATATAAGCAATACTAGTTTTACTTATCAGATCAAAGGAGGAGCTTCTTATTTTATTAGCGATAGTATAGGAATTTTTGGACAGTTACGCTACGTAAGTTTGCCGACTGATGAAGGTGAATTCGATTTTCCTGACGATATTAATTTTTTCTCTACAGAAGTAGGAATGAAGTTTAATCTCTTCTAAAAAACTCGGTGGCTAAATAAAAAAGTTGAGTTAAGTAGTTCCACCCTAATTAAACATCAAACTGAACCTAGGCATAATCTTTTTTTAGCGTTGGTGATTTTAGGTATGACGTACAAAGTATTTCGGCTTTTAGCTCGTAGCTTTTCTATCACGGATATCGCTACGCATATAGCTCTTAGCTTCATTTAATTAAATTGAAGTCTGACAATGTTGAAAATCATATCTCGATTTACCAACGCCCTTTTTTTTAAGCACTTAAAAAAAGATTGTGCTTGTGCATCTATTTTTTATATAAAAATTAAATACAGTTAATCGTGATATTTCAAAATTAATTTGTCAGGATTTATTTGAAAAACAAACTAAGACAAACATAGTATAATTCTCATGGTAATACTATTATAATAATTGCAGAAAATGCTTCAAAATATTCGTTTATTCCGCAATATGATTGGCTCACAAGGCAATTGGAAAATTTTACAAAATGCAGCTTTGGCAGTTGCGGTCATATTAGGATACTCACAAAGTGTGCAAGCCGAAAATACCAAGAAAAATGATAATGTAATTCAAATTTCTTGTAATCCATTTGCTAGTGATGATATTAATACTCAATGTAGCTCTGATTCTGTTTCAATAGTTGAGATAGAAGAAAACAAAATTGCTCAAACTCGTCGCGGTAGACGTAGAAAAAGCAAAGTAGCAGGATACTATGGTGGGTTCAGTCTCGGTGTTGGTTTTCCGAGTGGAGACGTTGAATTAACCAATGATGTCGGCACAGATTTTCCTGATTCAGAATACAATAGCGGATTTATTGGAAGCTTGTTTGGTGGAATTAAATTTACCAAAAACCTTAGTGCGGATATAGAACTGTTATTAGGGCTTGGTGGATTAGACACGGATGCACTTGATGATTTTACCAATGATCCAAGCAATAATATTAGTATTGTTGGTGATTATGAATCCGAAGGTGATTATTCTGCTTTTGCATTTTATTTAAATCCTAGATTTGAACTTCCTTTGAATCAAAACGGAAGTCTGAGCGTATATGCTAGTCCAGGTATTGGTATTTCTCAAACCAATGTTAACTTCCAAGCTGATGACGACGGAATAGAAAATACGATTGACCTAGATTTGAGCAATACTGGCTTTACATATCAAGTCAAAGGAGGAGCTTCTTTATCTATTAGCGATACTATTGGAATTTTTGGGCAATTGCGCTATGCAAGTTTACCAACTGATGAAGATATTGATAATATTAATGTCGTCTCTACTGAAGTAGGATTAAAATTCAATTTTTAATATTTTTTTAATTTCTTTTTAATATGAAATATTGTTCCCTTAAGTCAATTAATTTAATTGACTTAAGGGAATTTTTGTCTGTTATATAGTATTAGTTATTTAGCCAAAAGTAGACTCATTCCATCCCCACATATAACCTTTGGCATCAGCAAATTCAATATAAATGCGATCGCCATCTACATTTAGTTTTTTGCTTATTTGACTGCAAAAATCTTGACTCATTGCCTTGGTTTGAGAAGAACTCATGTTACCGACACTTTTTATTTCCACGTAGCACACAGGGTCGAATGTTCCTGCAAAAGACATCGGAATATTGGATTCAAAAGCGGTCATCACATAAGATTCTGGCTTACCAAGATGTTTGGCTAATTTAGCGGAAAGATTGCTGAGTAAATTTTCAACAACACTTTGTTCTGGTTGAGATATGGAAGATTGAACTTTAATTAAAGGCATGACTTTATATCAAATAGTCTGATAAGTTTTTAAACTGGTCATATCTAGATATATCTGAAATCGCCTACATTTACCGAATTTTTCTTTACATTTCCTGAGCAAATACATAGAATTACTTAAATTATTGTCGTAAATTCTACGAACAAACAAATGCTGATTATTCTTCAGAGCATCTTATGGGCAATTTTTGGCACGATACTATATCGAGAAAAAATTGTTGATGAGAATTTACCAAGGCTCTTGGGTAGGACTTTGTATTGGGTAGGAGTGCCTCTGCAAATTTTTTTTCTGGCACGAAAATCAAACTTCGATCGCATTGTTTGGCTTCCTCCTCTAATGACGATCGCCGTCATCCTAATTGGTTTAGTCCTGACGATATTTGTTGTCGAAATATTAAAACAATTTATTTTTGCGATCGTTACCAAACTCATTCCACAAAATCATATAGAAGGTATATTGTGGTCTGTAAGATCTTCAATTCCTCTGTCTACCCGACAGTTTCTCGATCGCGCCACCCCAGATAATAGAAAAAGTATTGGTAGCTTTATTCTAGCTTCTATTTTAGGTAATACGGGCTTTATTGGGTTAGCATTAGTACCATCTTTTATTGACAGTAGTTACTGGAGTTGGATCGTTTTATATGGGTTAACCCACAATGTTCTAGGAAGCTACGGGCTAGGAGTATTAATCGCTGATCGCTATAGTCATTCGGAGAAAAAAAATAATTGGGGAAATCAGCTACAAGGGTTGTTGTTTCTGCCTTCCCTGTGGGCATTTGCCTACGGTTACTTTGGTCGGAATATTCCTCTACCTTCAATAGTGGAGACGATTATCTCTAAAGGTGTGCTGTTTGTTGTACCAGGGGCATTTATTTTAATTGGAATGCAATTGAGCAAGCTACAACAGTGGCAGAATTTAAGTTCGGGAATTATACCTGCCATGCTCAAAACTTTGATTATTCCTGGGTTGGCAGGACTAATATTGACTTTGTTGGGTTTAAATGGAGATGCTCGTTTAGTGTTGGTTTTGATGTCTAGTATGCCTACTGCCTTTGCGAGCATCATTTTGACAGAAGAGTATGATTTGGATCGACTGATAGCAGCCAGCAGCATTTTATTGAGTACGCTGGCTTTACCAATAGTAATTTTTATTTGGCTGGCTATTTTCTAGATTCGTTGCTCAACAACGCAGAATTTAATGGGGTGAAATCATATCCCGTGCCAGAACTTTTTCCTGGCTGTATCTTGACTAAGGTAGCATCTATTTGGCGATCGCCTGATGGCTTAAAGGTAATTTCTCCCAAAGCACCAGGCACAGAAAAACCAGAATTAGCTAATGCCTGCTGTAACTGTTGACGAGTGCTAGCCGAACTTAGACCATTTAAAATCGCTTTTGTCGCATCGTAAGCTGTAGCCGTACGCCAGTTTCCTTCCATCCCCCACAGCTTAAGAGCATTTTGATTAAACTCAGAGTTCGCTGTTACAGTAGGATGCCAGGCAGTAGGTAAAACTGCTCCCTTGATATTTGACTGACCAATATCTAATGTCTCGTAGGTATACATCGAATGATTACCTAACAAAACTAGGCGATTTTGATTAGCCCTTGCTACTTCCATAGCTTGGTTAATCTTGTTGACTGAAGGAATTAATAATAGTGCTTCTGCGCCATTAGCGATCGCCTTAGAAGGAATTTCATCGGGATTAAAATTTTCACTAGCAAAATCACAATCAACAGTAGCTATTTCCCCGCCTGATTCGTACAAGGATAATGAAAACTCGTCTTTAAACGAAATACTAGCTGGAGAACTAGAATCAAGACAGATGCCAATTTTTTGACGACGAATATCTTTAGCTGCATACTGAGCTAGCGTCTCGGCTAAAATTCTTGTGCTAGGAGTCGTTCTAAAAACATAACTACCAGCCCGAGATAATTCTCTGGCAACACTAGTAGGAGAAATCATTACTAAGCCACCCTGCTGATAAATTGGTGCTGCTGCGATTGAAGAACTACTAGAATTATGTCCCACAACTCCCATAATTTCTGAATTATCCACAAAACTATTCGCAATTAATTGAGCTGTTTCGGGATCGTTATCGTCATTAGCTATTTGGACTCTAACTAAAGTTCTGATGCCATCCTGTTCCACACCACCTTTTTTGTTAATCTCATTTTGTGCTTGTGCCACACCCCGCAAAATTTCTTTTGCCACATCCAGGCTGCCTCCAATAGGAACACTCACCCCAATCGTGATTGGTTTGCTTTCCCTTGCTGCCACAGAATTATTTAGATAAATGAGCGTTTCAGGGTCATTGGGTTTGTTTTCTAGAGAATTACTAAATTTTATTTGTGCTTCTGGAAAATTCCCCGCAGCAAAGTTTTTAATTGCTAGCTGTTTATCGGGATTATTATCAGCACCAATCAGCATTTTTTCTCCAAAGCTCGACCTTTGCCTAATTTTGAGATTGCGGTTAAATTCTTTATTTCTGCCGATAAATTGCCAATTTGCCAAAATTGATTCTTTTTGAGCATCGCTTCTATCGATATTGGCTTTTCTTTGATTGATCGACCAAATACAAAATAAAATTGCAGTAAGAATACCAAAAATGAATATTTTTCTACTTCTTAGGTAATTGTGCTCTTTAGTCATAAACCCTTCGCTATCTAATGGAGGAATCTGTTTCTTGGGAATAAAATCTGCCACAATGTTAAATATTTAAATACATAAGTAATTTTACTGAGAATAATTTCGTCTATTTTAGATCCCTGTAAGCTATTGTAAATAGTACAAGAGTCTTACAGTGTTGATCGCATAGAAAAAATTAAAGTAATCTGAAACTCATACTTTTTGTTCTGCCAGTTTTAATAATTAATAGAAAATTTTTGTTTAATAAAATATTGAAGTGCTTTGAATAATTGCTGAATAATTTAAACAAATAATTTAAGTTATAGAAGAAATTTTGAATTATAAAATAAAAATAAACCGCCTATAATAGTTTGTAGAATAAATACTCATTTGTGTTTTCTAAAACTGAGTAAATATATTTTAACTTTGTCTTAATACCTTACATATCTGCAAATATGGTATTGAAAAACACAATTAAAGCAAAGAAAATCAAACAATCTACAATAATATAAACATATTTTTTAGAACTATTACACTTCAAATGCACTTTTGATTATTACTAATAAATCCTGTATACTCTGTCTTAAAAATCCCACTGACAGAGCATACAGTAAAGTATATTAAATGATAGTAAAAGTTAATTTTAGTCCAGAAGATTCTGCTGTACCAAACGAGTTCATTACAGACTCTGGAGCAGGATATAGTTCAGATAGAGGTTACGGCTGGGTTAGCCAAAGCAGTCTAAATAGTGGAAACCCTACTCCAATAGATATTAGTAGCAATACCCGTGATCGCGATTCTAATAGTGGTTTTGCAGCAGATACTTTAATCCATCTTCAATACCCAGAAGATCTTGTAAGTCCGATAGCCGAAATATCAGTCAAAACTCCTTCAGCTTGGGAACATGACATTGCAAATGGTTCTTATTTTGTGACTGTTGGCGTTGGCGACTCAGATTTTACTGATAGTAGTCATACAATTAATATTGAAGGCGAGTCAGCAATCTCTGACTTTGTTCCAACTGAAGACTTATTGTTTACTGAAACAACTGCATTAGTAGAAGTAACCGATGGAAAAATAACTATTGATGCTGTTGGAGGAGATAACACTAAATTAAATTTTGTAGAAATTACTCCAGAAAGCGATTTTAATGCTGGAGATGATAATTCTGGCGATGAAGGAGATACAGACAACGATACTGATTCAGAAGCTCCTATAAATTCAGGAAATGATAATTCTGGCGATGAAGGAGATACAGACAACGATACTGATTCAGAAGCTCCTATAGATTCAGGGGATGATAATTCTGACAGTGAAGCAGACAGCGAAACTATAAAAGTCAATTTTACTCCCGCCTCAGCATTTTCTTTAGAAGGATATATTCAAGACATTGGTGGTGAATATAATGATGGACAAGGATATGGCTGGATAACAGAAGATAGCGTTGGTAGTGAAAATCCAACACCTATCAATATTAGCCCCAATACCCGCGATCGCAATAGTATTGAAGAAGATGCTTTTGATTCTTTAATTCATTTACAGTACTCAGATGCCTTTGACAATCAAAATTCTGTCAAGACTCCCGCAGCTTGGGAATACGAACTAGCAAACGGTGAATATACTGTAACAATAAGTGTCGGCGATCCTGATTTTATCGATAGCAATCATGTAATTAATATTGAAGGAAACTCGATAATTTCTGGATTTGTACCTACTGAAAATCGATTGTTTACAGTTGAAACCACAACGGTTGAAGTGACTGATGGGAAATTAACTATTGATGCTATTGGTGGCGAAAATACCAAGCTTAACTTTATTGAAATAACTCCTGGTGACAGTGCGGAAACTACTGATGCGGCGGTAAACGTTACCCCTATTGAAATTCCTGAAGAAGTAGGAATACCAGTTGAAGGAGGAGGAGTTGTCGATTCTAGCGAGCCAATCGAAGGCGGCTTTAATGTCAACTTTGGTACAGCAGAAGCAAACCTATCCACTGGATTTACGCAAGATATTGGGGCAGCTTACAGCGATGAACGAGGATATGGCTGGGTAACTCAAGACAGTTTAGACAACGCAGATTCTACGCCAATTGATGTATTTGCCAATGCTCGCGATCGCAATACCTTATTCAACAATGGACAAGGTGAAGTTTTCCAAGAGCCTGTTAGAGATTCTCTAATCCATCTGCAATATCCCACAGGGCTTGGTAATTCTGATGATTCAATAACAACCTCTGTTGCTTGGGAATATGCGATCGCAAACGGTCAATATCAAGTGACTGTTGGGGTAGGAGATCCCGACTTTTTCGATAGCAATCATGTAATCAATATTGAAGGCGAGTCAGCAATTTCTGGTTTTGTACCAACTGGTTTGATCGAAAATGGTCTATTGCCTTTAGACGCTCAAGCATTTGCTACTGGGACAGTTACAGTCGAAGTCAATGATGGCAAACTTACTGTTGATGCCATTGGGGGAGAAAACACCAAAATTAACTACATTTCAATTGTTGAAGTAAGCGATATTTAGAATAAATGGGGTTAGACAAGAAGATATAAAAAATAGATTCTTGTCTAACTCTAAATTGTTCTCTAAGAGAAAGTTATGCTGTAGCTGCTTGCTACTTCAAAAAATAGCAGCTTCTATATTTCAATAGAACGTCCTGTGCGACTTTCAAAAGTTCCAGCCCCCCTTTTATACTTTTATAAGGGGGGAGAAGGTTAATCATCTCTACAAGTTGCACATCGCGTAATAGACTAAAATTCTACAACATTAATCATTAATCAACTGTGGCAATTAAACCGCGATTCATCACGCGAAAATCTCCATCAAGCTTTGCTTTTTGAGCTTCAACTCCATCACTTGTAGCCAAACCAACCGCAGCTAAATCTGCGTCAATCATTAATTTTACCAAGCCTGGAAAATCTATTGAAGGTTTCCAAGCTAGCTTCTGATTTGCTTTTGTGGGATCTCCAATTAATAAATCAACTTCGGCAGGGCGTAAATAACGCTTGTCAAAAGCAACATAGTCTTGCCAATTGAGATTCACATAGCTGAACGCAAGTTCTAAAAATTCTCTAATTGAATGAGTTTCCCCTGTGGCAACAACATAATCATCAGGCGTATCTTGGTGAAGCATGAGCCACATCGCCCTAACATAGTCTTTGGCATAACCCCAATCTCTTTTAGAATCTAGATTGCCCAAATAAAGTTTTTGTTGTGTACCTGCAACAATTCTCGCAACCGCTCTGGTAATTTTCCTAGTAACGAAGGTTTCTCCACGACGAGGAGATTCATGATTAAATAAAATGCCGTTACAGGCAAACAGATCGTAAGATTCGCGGTAGTTAATAGTTTGCCAATGAGCATAGACCTTGGCACAGGCATAAGGGCTGCGGGGATAAAAAGGAGTGTTTTCACTTTGGGGAACGTGTTGAACCTTGCCAAACATTTCTGATGAGCCTGCTTGGTAAAATCTTACTTCAATTCCTGTACGTTGTTGATAATCACGAATGGCTTCTAACAATCGTAATGCCCCCATTCCTACAGAATCTACTGTATATTCGGGAGAATCGAAACTAACTTTTACATGAGATTGGGAACCCAAGTTATAAATCTCAACGGGTTTTACTTCCTCTAAAATTCTTCTTAGGGTAGTACCATCTGTAAGATCTCCGTAGTGTAAAAACAGCCTTGCATTTTCATTGTGAGGATCGACATACATATGATCGATGCGATCAGTATTGAAGGTGGAAGTGCGACGAATAATGCCATGAACTTCATAGCCTTGTGATATCAAGAACTCGCTTAAATATGAACCATCTTGTCCTGTAATTCCAGTTAGCAGTGCTGTTTTGGTTGGCTTCATCAAATTGGGGTGGATATTTTATTGCGAAATAATATGGTTAAGTTTTTCAACTAGGTTAAAGCAAACAATTTTAATTTGGTTGAATCGCTAAAAAATATTAAGTTTTTCAAATGTTTTGTAACTTTTGTTTGGACTATATTTTGATACCAAGACTAAATATTCACTTTTTACTCGGCAAATTTTGGCTATGGTTTGGCAATTAGCGTTAGCACAATGCAAAATTAATCAATCTCCAGCCTATTTTTCAGCTCATTTTCAGCAAGTCTTGAGAATTTAGATTATGCAGTTAAAGTAGAGTCTAATCTATACTCAAGAATCATGAGAATTAGTAAATATCTGAAGATAGCTATCTTAATCATCATAGGCATAACCATAGTAGCAGCCCCCGCTCATGCTCAAGAAGCGGCTACTAACTCTGGTTTTGACCCACAACAAATATTAAGAGATGCTTTGGCTTGGCTAGGGAAAGATGAGATAAAAGTAATCGCCCCAATTATTTTCATGTTGATTTATATCGTTGCTACAGTGGCATTTTTGCCTGGCTCGGTGCTTACTTTGGGCGCAGGAGTCTTATTTGGTATTGTTAAAGGTTCAATTTTTGTTTTTTTTGGAGCAACTATTGGAGCAACTTTGGCTTTTTTGGTAGGTCGCTATATAGCTAGAGGTTGGATTTCGAAAAAAATTGCAGGCAATCAGAAGTTTAATGCGATCGATAAAGCTGTGGGCAAAGAAGGGCTAAAAATTGTCTTACTGACTAGATTATCTCCTATATTTCCTTTTAACCTTCTAAATTATGGCTTGGGTGTTACAGGAGTATCTTTAAAAGACTATGTTTTGGGTTCGGTGGGCATGATTCCAGGAACTATTATGTATGTCTATATTGGCTCTCTGGCAGGTAGTATTGCCACTATTGGCGGAGAAACACAATCTAATGTGAATCCTGTTGCTCAATGGACAATTCGGATTATTGGTTTTATTGCTACGGTGGCGGTTACTCTCTATGTAACTAAAATTGCCCGTAAAGCCTTAGATGAATCGATTGAGACTACAGAAGAAAATCCAGCTTAATAATTACTGATTACTGATTACTAATTACTGATTATGAATAACCAAGACCATGCAGTGACAATCGCGCCAATGGATGAATATAATCAGCAGTTGCTGGCTAATGTTCATCCAAGCGACTGGGCAAATCCTCAACCAGCAGAGCTTTACGATTTAGTTGTGATTGGGGCAGGAACGGCAGGATTAGTTACTGCTAAAGGTGCAGCAGGATTGGGGATTGGCTTGAAAGTAGCCATGATTGAAAAAAATCTGATGGGAGGAGACTGTTTAAATGGGGGTTGTGTCCCCTCTAAGTGCTTAATTCGTTCATCTCGCGTAGTTGCAGACAT
>ERZ1740059.1049-NODE-1049-length-14111-cov-3.575413_pt1 | contig 14111 bp, 15 predicted proteins | sample MGYA00581744_ERZ1740059 | MGnify/ENA primary metagenome ERZ1740059 (study PRJEB43018, sample SAMN04849738) | marine metagenome | isolation source: floating plastic debris | place: Pacific Ocean | collected 2008-08-28 | study: EMG produced TPA metagenomics... | reverse complement strand
TGTTGAGCATAGTCACCAATCGATTAAATAGTTGATGGGTCGTCTGCCAGAAACTCCGCCGGAAAAATCGTTCTGCGAAATCGTCCAGCGAAATCGTCCAGCGCAGTTAACAGTATACTGCCGTTTCCCCGTCCCTCTGTGGGGGATACTAAAGGACGCATAAGGATTTATTTTGTAATATATAATATTTTTGTACTAGCATCGGGGTAAACTCAGTGGGGACAGTGATGACACAATAAAGACTGTTTTGGGTGAGACGTTGCGGCATCAAAATTTGGCACTCTGGTCACGTTGGCTTATGCCTTCGATTAGGACAGTAACCCTATGGTTGGTTGTGACAAGCTGTAATAACCCAGCAACCGAACTGGCTGATCCCAATATTCATCTTCCTCCCTGTGCCGATCAAAACTGTAACTGTGGTGATTTTGTTAGTCAGGGCCTAGCCCAGCGGGTACTAAATGAGTTTGAAGGCGATCCGCACAACCTTGATGGCGATGGTAATGGGCTTGCCTGCGAGCGTTTACCTCAAACTATTCCTGAGCTGGATTGGGAAACTTACTTTTCTAACAGTCCCCATATTGCTTTGGGAAATCCTAGCCATGCAGGGCAAGAAAATATTGACAATTATTTGATTGATCGAGAACAGTACGTACTAGCCTACAGCAACCGTCATGGGACGCTAAGGTGGGCGAGCTGGGTATTAAGTCGTGATTGGGTAGGGAGTGTCGATCGGCAAAACAACTTTCGGCCCGATGGCATTTTGCCTAAAGGTACGTACCAGGTAACACCCAGAGACTATACCAATAGTGGTTATGACCGAGGACACATGGTGCCTTCAGCCGATCGTAATGCGAGTGAACGTGACAACTCGGCAACATTTTTGATGACCAACATTTTCCCTCAAACGCCTGAAAATAATCGGGGACCTTGGAAAGAGTTGGAAAGCTACTGTCGTGACCTTGTATATCAGCAGGGTAATACTTTGTACATCATTGGGGGTGTCTATGGCCAAAAGCAGCCCATTGCTAAGGACCGCGTAATTCCACCCAGTCGTACCTGGAAAGTAATTGTCATATTTGATGGTCAGCCGACACCAGACAATATTACTTACGATACTGAAATTATTGCCGTAGATATACCGAATGGTAAGGGGCTAAATGACGAATGGCAGACGTATCAAACTTCAATTGCTCGAATTGAACTTGCTACGGGCTATGATTTGCTGTCAGATGTTCCTGATACTGTACAAACTGAGTTAGAAGCACGACTTAGCCGTTACTAATTCAATCTCCACTAGGTTTCTACAATTTTTGTTTTTACCCCAAGCACCTGCTCATCCTCAGTTTTACCAATTAAATAAACATCTATTTCCACACGACCGATACGGTAAATCGTTAGATTTTCCAGGGTTGTTTCAAGTAAATCTCGCAGATTTTGATAGCGTTTAACCCTAGCTAGCTCGCGGGAATCAAACCACGCTCGCTCTACCGTAGCCTGACTAAAAAAATCATCGAGACTGACGATGTTTACAGGAGTACCTTCTGGATAGTGATTAAACAACTGAGCAACCCTAAAAGGCTGTTGAGCTGCTGGGAAGACCACAACTTCAAAAGGGGAGTCTGTCTCACTTCGCCATAACAGATCTTCACAGGCTGCTTTTAGCTCAGGTAACAGGTCTTGAGTTGTGGGCATGGTAAACGTGCACAGGTTTGAACGCTGATTTTAAGGATAATTGAGCGGATACGGCATAACGATGCACCGGCACCATGGTAAACCGACGAGCCTTTAGGGGCAGATCCTATAAATATAGTTAACCATTTTCCTGCAGGTGCTGCTTTAGAAAAGCCGTGGTTCTTTGCCAGGAGAGGTCTGCAGCCTCAGCGTTATATCGGGTGCCCGAAGGATTTGCAAAGGCATGGTTTGCATCTTCGTAAACATAAATCTCGGCATCCTTACCAAGTTCATCCAATGCTATCTCAAACGCTTGTACTGTATCGAGAGAGGGATTTGTTTCTAGGGCTCTATAGTGTCCCTGAATTGGCATTTGTTGCGGTGCATGAATAGCTGGTTCAGTGGAATTTTGCTCCCCGTAGTAGATGATTGCTGCATCAAGCTCTGTCGGTAGAGCAAGGGCCGTGTTCAGTGACCAGGAGCCCCCAAAACACCAGCCAATACTGCCAACGGTAGGGACTTGCTGCTCCTCTGTGAGATAGGTATAGGCCGCTACTACATTTTGAGTAAGTCGATCTGAGTTTTGAATGGCAGCTTGTACCAGGGTTTTGGCTTCATCGCGGGTGTCTGCCACCTGACCATCATAGAGATCAACAGCTAAGGCTGTATACCCTTCTGCAGCGAGGCGACGGGTCATGGTGCGAATGTTGTCATTGAGCCCCCACCACTCTTGAATTACGATCAGCCCTGGCGGTGGAGCTACGGCATCAACCGGTTTGACAAGATATCCCGTAAAGGGAGTGCCATCAAGAGTTCCATAGGAGACATCTACTAATGTGACTAAATTAGGATCAACCTCTTTAGCTGCGTAAGACGACACGGGTGCATACCCTATGTGAAGATCAGCCATAGCTGCCGGAGTTTGGCTAGATGAAGGAGAGTTAATGACGGCGCAGCTAATAGCGAACAAAGCTGCAAGTATAGTCAGCCCTAGGAGTTTTCTCATTGATAGAAGGCACCAAAGCGACAAGACAACGCTAAAAGGGTACCTGATATTTCTAAAACCGATCTAAGAAGTTTTGAGTAGCTATGGCGAACCATTATCAAAACTGGTAAGGGATCCGTCGGTCAAGGTGGCAGGTGGACCTTGTTTTAGGGAATGTATGAAGGGCATTATCCTAGGGGACTGGGACCGTATCTAGTAGTTCAGCAACAATAGGTTCGCTCTTGTGACCGCCGCTAGCGATCATCCGATGAGCTAAAACAGCTACAGCTAATGCCTTGACATCATCTGGCAGCACGTATGTTCGATCTTCTAGAAAGGCTAAGGCTTGGACTGCTCGGTAGAGTGCTACTGTACCCCGTGGACTAACCCCTAAAGCAACATCGCTATGGGCTCGGGTCGCTCGGACTAGGGTCATCATGTTCTGCTGACCAGAGTCTTCTACGGTAATCTGTTGGCACTGCTGCTGCAGACTGTGCATTTCGTCTAGGGTAATACAGGGGGATAAATCGGCCGGTTGTACTGGTTGGGCCAGATTCTGCAGCATTTTAAGTTCTTCGTCGGCTTTGGGATATCCCAGGCTAAGTGATAGTGCAAAGCGATCCATCTGGGCTTCGGGTAGTGGAAACGTACCTTGGTATTCCACTGGGTTTTGAGTAGCAATGACAAAAAATGGAGCGGGTACCGGGCGGGAAAGGCCATCTAGGGTGACTTGATGTTCTTCCATAACTTCTAGCAAGGCTGACTGGGTACGAGGCGTAGCTCGATTGATCTCGTCAGTTAACAGTACGTTGGCAAATACGGGCCCTGGCATAAACTGAAACGCGCCGCTATTGGGATTCCAAATATTTGACCCGTTTACATCACTAGTTAGTAAGTCAGGCGTACATTGGACCCGCTGAAACTTGCCATCAATACAGCGAGCTAGGGACTTGGCCAATAATGTTTTGCCTACACCTGGGACATCTTCAAGCAGAACATGTCCACCGGACAGAAGGGCGACTAACACTAACCGGATCGGATCTTCTTTGCCGACAATGGTTTTGTTTAGGTTCTGAACGATTTGATCGATGCGATCGCGCATAGCTGCCCTTGAATTTACTGATTACAGCTTACCCACAAGTTCAAAATTGTGGAATGACTCAGCTCACAGGAGGATAATAAGTAAAACGGTGTACGTATGTTGAGTATCAAGATGATGTTGAGATGAGAATAAAATAAGGTCAAAATGTATGTTTCTGCAGACGCGATGTAAATACGGGTGACCCAGGGTACCCTAGTGACTATCTTCAAGATTGCTAGAGAATTTTGGAGGTACGCCATCGGTAAGTGTTCTTACACCTGCCGGTGGTGCAAATGTTAGTGACAAAAATGACCAGCTCTTTGGTGGACGACGATAGTTAGGACAAAGGCTCTGCTGCTTGGTTGTCCCTATGCCCACCAATTCCTGTCCTGGCGCTTATGATTGCCAATCGGGGTTTGGCGTCTTAATGTGTTTTCATAAATGGTGGATTCAGTTAAGTTACTGATGTGACCCTAGTTTATCTGGGTTTTATGGCTGAATCGCTTTGGTTGCTTCTATCAGTTGAGAGCGTAGCCACTGATGTCTGGCTAGATTATCGTTACGCTGATGCCAGAACATGGAAATCTTTAGTTCGCTGACATGAATGGGTGACGCAAATACTTGCAATCCAAACAATCGGGCACACCGTTGAGCCAAACGTTTAGGCAACAACGAAACATACTCACCACTTTTCAGTAAAAACGGAATAGCTAAAAAATGCGGTGTAGACCAAACAGTATTTTGAATTAGCTGTTGCTGTACTACAGGATCGTCTTGTGGTTCATGAGGGATATCTTGTATCGATGAGATAATACATCGTCTTTTAAGGTACTCATCAACTGTTATCTCATCAATGTCAAACTCACTATCGACGACGCATACCCACTCTTCTTGGTACAACTCTTGTTTAAGATGCCAGCTTTTATGGTAGACATCGAAATCTATCAATAAATCAATATGGTTAGCATCTAAAGCCGCCAATGCTGCTGTGCGCTCAACGTTACTAATTCGAATATGGATACCAGGAGCATGGCTAGTCAGTTTTTCTAAAAAGCTTCTGCCTAAACTTACTTCAATATAGTCACTAAAAGCGATACGAAAATCTTCCTGACTTGTATCTGGGTCAAAAACATTTTTTTCTAGAAGACTAATCTGAATATCATTTAAAATACGACGAACAGCAACGCTGATTTCTCGTGCATAGGGGGTCGCTTCCATATTACGAGATGAGCGAACTAAAATAGGATCATCTAAAAGTAATCTCAATCGCTTTAGCGAATAACTCATAGCAGATTGACTCAAATTGAGCTTTTTGGCTGCCTTGGTTACGTTAACCTCTTCGACTAGAACATCAAGGGCAAGTAATAGATTGAGATCTAGGTTTCGAAGCCTTGAGTAATCAACTGACATAAAAACAGACATCCGGGTTGATAGCGCAAATACCAGCTATCAATTTCATTCATTCAATAGGCTGGGAAATAGTATTTTATGAATTAACAAAAGCATGAATACTAACTATTGATGCTATTTATTTGACAGCTTTATTAAGCATCCATTAGTGTACATAAGTATGAGCAAAATGTCTGGGCAATTCTAGCTTGTAGTTAAAATCTAGATTGAAAAGTAGCTTGAAATACTAGAAAAATAATGTCATTAGATAGTTTACTTATATTGTTCATAAATACTTTTTATGAGCTGAAAAGCAGAATCTATAAGTGGGTTATTTAATGAATAAACGCTTAGAGTTAACCACTTTAAGCACAGTTTCATACAGTTTCATACAGATCAAGCTTAGACTTTCTCCTAAAATATGTGAATCGCGGTATATAAAAAATATTCAAAGTTCCTACTACTACTTAACTACCTGATTCTATTTTGTAGCTTGTTTCAAAGTAAGCTAGCTGTAGCAACACATACCATACTCTCCCAGACTTTATTTGATGTCAGTCTGTTGGCATTGTCTCATAACTTTTTTTGAGTGCTTATGAAGGCTCACTAACCTGATTGGGCTAAGAAATTGTGGCTTGAATGTCATCTGAATATCGTTAAGCTAAGCTTTAAAGGTATTTCAAGAGTTCATGTGAATTTAGCTAGCGGGTTAGGTGGATGGAAGTCGAAAATTCACTACATTTAATGCCACGTCAATTATACTTAAGTCCTAATTTGAACTCTGCTTATTGACTTGTTTTTAGGGATTGAATATGGCTAAGAAACGTGATGAAGGTCTACAGTTTCTGCCTAGATACTCCTTATTGACTTGCGTTGTAGCCTCTTGATGAATAAAAAACTCACATACTTACTAATATTGTGAAAATTGTACTGCTCTTTCAAAGGTGCGCTTGAATATAGGTAGGCAGTAACAGTTAATCTTTAGCACCATCAAGCCGTAGTCGACAGATAAACGCATCATTTAATTTATTTAAATTTAAAACCACGATTCTATTACGTTTATGCCGCAAGCTTTGTTTCAGGAAAATGGAACCGTTGATCGTCTTACAAAAATTTGGACTAGGCGATACTGTCCTGATATGTCCCAGTTTTCAAGCATGAATAGCGAGCTTGAACATCGTCGTGCTCTAAGTGAAATTCTCTCGAAGAAAGGTCGTGAACGTACTGCTCAAAAACTTAGTGAGAAAATTGTTATACAACAATGCAACCTTGCTGCAGTAAGAGCACGAAAGCTCTATGCCAACGATACTGCTGCAACATTTAAGCCTACTTCTCATTTGGCCAAGCTGCTTAGTCGTCTTTATTTTCAACTAATAAATATTTACCAAGAAAAGACATCGGTCGTAAGATCACTGCGGGAGACTCAAGAGCAGCCATCGTTGGAATCATCATTGGCTGCTTGGGGAATTCCAGAAATTAATACTTTGGCGGCGGTTTTGTCACCCCTGTTATTCGAACTGCAAGAGTGGAATCGGTCATTTGATAACTGGAAAACTGTAGGATTTTCCACAACTCAGATCAGCCTAAGCAATGCTTTGTTGCTTGAACAATTGACGACTTTAGAGCAAGTATTTATGCGGGTTTATTTTCAATTTCTTGAAGAGCAAGTCGCATTACCCTGGCAACGTATGTGTTCAGCTGCCGCTGCCCATACGATGAGTTCCCCACTGTTCTTGGTCGTAGAGCGCCTATTGCCGATGACACAAGATATTGCTGAAGCTGTCCATGAGCGTTGGAGTCTTGCATTCCCAAACTACTCTAGTCAGAGAGGTACACTCACTAGCCCTGCGATTAGACACGCTTCTATTCGGGATTTTGAGATGTTTCAAGTTTATCTGTGGCTATGCTGTCTGGAAAAGAATCTGACATTTATTGAGCAAGAGCTTGCAGCGATTTGTGTGACTGTATATGGGGCATTGAACATTCCCTGGAAAATGACTGTTGATGGGACTATTTTACTAATGCATGAAATTTTGAGTAGGTTAACGCCGGAAGAGAGAGAACTTATTAGTCCCTATGCTCAAGGAATGATTCGAATGACCAACGAAGCGTTGCTAGATTGAGTACCGTGTAGAATCTAGCTTTCACCAGCGACATCCCTTTGCATACTGTCCTGGCGTTACCCCTAGCATTTTCTTAAAGTGGCGGTGTAAGTGACTTTGATCGGCAAAACCGGTGGCTAGAGCTGTGTCTGAAATGGAGTAGCCTCTCGCTAATAGTCGTTTGGCTTGATGGACGCGGACATGGTTTAGATAGGCATGCGGGGGAAGGCCAAACTGTTTTTTAAAGGCTCGGAGCAATCGAAAAGGTTTCAAGTCGACAAGATCGGCTAGCTCCTTGAGGGAAATATTGCGTGTGTAGTAACTAGTCAGGAAATCGCGTGCCTGCTCCATGGCTCGATTCTCTTGTCCAATAGGTTTGATCTGAGGCCGTTCTCTAGCATGTTGATGGATTAGCTGAGCCATCTCCCATGTAAAACGGGATTCTCTCTCTAAGGGCGAAGAAGATTGTTCAAGTATCCGATGGAGTTTAACTAACTGTTGGTTGAGTCGTGAGTCGTGAGTAACGGGAGATGGGAAATAGGGCGTTTGCTCTGAACGCTCGCTTAACCCTGTGGCTGCCTGCTGCAGCCACTCAATCGCAGGTAGGATGGTGCGATAGGTCCAGCCAGTGTCTAAAACAGCCTGACCTGTATGCATTTCACCAGGATGAGTAATGACGACGCTGCCAGCAGGGGCAATATGGCTAGCACCACGATAATCGAATTTCATCGCCCCTGCTTCCACAATGGCAATCCCAAACCCTACGAGGGCATGACGGGAGAAAGCATAGGTGATGTAAGTGGCGTGCAGCATCTCCAGACCCTGAAGCGCCGGGTCTCGCCAGAACTTAACGCGTTCGTTAGGGGTGGTTTGACGACTCATAGATAGTGTTGAGCGGTGAAGAGTCAGACAGGATTTATGCCATAAGTCAGCAATGGCAAGGGATATCTCTTAGTTTGATTGAAAACGCTCACACTGTCTTGTATGTTTTTGCAGTTTTATCGAGATAAGGGGTCTGATAACAGATGAAAGGGATTGAAGTTTGTATAGCGATCGTAAAAATCTTCGTTTTCTTGATGCTTTAGCCAGTTGGTTATCCCGTAGGTGATGGGGGTAAAGAGGATTTCTACACCGCACTTAAAAATATAGTTGGATACGATTAGCGTGATCATTAGACTGATTGGAAACAGACCCCAGAACGCGATCGCAATAAACAACCCCGTATCTAATACCTGACCCACCAGAGTGGATGAAATAGTCCGCATCCATAGCCCTGGGTCGCAACCTTGAGCTTTGCCAGTATAAATGAGTTAGAAAACTCACCCTCCATGTACGCGATCAGGCTGGCCATGACAATACGCGGCGTCAGGCCTAAAATCTGGTCGTAGGCTTCTTGATAGGTCCATTCTGGCGCTGCCGGTAGTGCCCCCACCACCATAAATGTAACCGACATGACCAAGGCGGCAGTAAACCCAGTCCAAATGACTTTCCGAGACCGAGCATAGCCGTAGACTTCGGTCAGAATATCTCCGAAAATATAGCTGAGGGGAAACAGTAAGGTCCCTCCATCAAAGGTAAACAAGCCAAAATCAACAATTTTGGTGGACGCTACGTTAGAAATTAGCAATACGGTGACAAATAGTGCCGTAATCGTATCTAAATGTCTAAAGCCACGTCTGGGGTTACGGTTATTATTTACAGTCATTGCCCTGAATATTTTGCCGAAGCATTCCAATAGTTGAGATTCAACATACTATCATCGTTAGGATATGAAGGGTTTGCATCGCTGGTTTACGGTATGGGGATTTTAATTTCAGCTGTCTTACCCATTGCCTTAGTTGCTCTGGTTGGTATCTGGGTGGGGCGCATGTTCGTCCTAGAGCGACAAACCTTAGCCCGATTAAGTATCTATGCCCTGGTACCGGCGTTGGTACTCCACAGTCTGGCAAAAACAACTCTGGGGTTAAATAATGCGATCGCAATTATCATCACCTTTCTGCTCAACACTGCTGGTCTTTATTTATTAGCCATTATCCTCAGCCGTTTATGTAAGTTCTCGCCGGATGAACAAAAGAGTTTAATCGCGACTACAATCTTTGCCAACGTTGGCAACATGGGGCTGCCGTTTATTTTGTTCTCTCTGGGCGAAGCCGGTTTAGAGCGGGCCATTGTCTATTTGGTTGGTTCTAGTTTAATGACGGCCAGCGTTTTTCCTATTGTGTTGAAGGGTGAAGGCATTGTTGCTGGACTACGCTATACCCTGTGTCTGCCAGTTTTATGGGCTGCGATCTCAGGTATTGCACTGCAAGGAACAGGAATGACCCTGCCGATTCCCATCGAGCGTGGCGTCGCTATTCTCAGCGACGGGGCTATTCCTGTGGCGCTTTTGATGTTAGGTATTCAGCTATCTGAAACCCCCTTTGTTTGCGGGCGGTATGAACTGATGGGAGCCGGATTACGGTTGGTCATATCGCCCCTGCTGGCCTTTAACCTGGCTAATCTAATCGGTTTAACCGGGATTGATCGTCAGGTGGTTATCTTACAAGCCGCTATGCCTGTAGCGGTCAACTCATTGATCTGGGTGACTGAGCTAGGGGGCGACACTGTGAGAGTGGCTAGAACAATCGTAGTATCAACGCTGTTTAGTCTGGGGACGTTGCCCGTTGTATTATGGCTGAGTAGCCTCTGATGTTATCTGTTGTAGGGCTATTCTGGCCGTATTACAATCTTGAGCAATCTGTTCTTTGAGTGCATCCAACGAGGCAAACTTTTGTTCAGGCCGAATAAAACTCTCTAAACTTACTGTCAAAGTTTTTCCATACAGATTGCCTTCCCAAGACAGCAAGTGCACTTCGACGCTTAGATCCTGCCCTGCAACGGTGGGACGTTTGCCAATATTCATGACTCCCGATATCGGTATTTGATCGGGTAAAACGCCAAACACGTTGACACTGTAAACCCCCTGGCGGGGAATAAATTTGTTGTCAGGTAGCTTGAGATTAGCCGTGGGAAATCCGATCGTTCGGCCTAACTGTTTGCCAGTGATAACCTGACCAGTCAGGGTGTAGGGGCGACCTAGCAGCCGATTTGCTTTGGTTAGCTCACCCTCGGTTAACGCTTGACGAATGCGAGAGCTGCTGATTCTGCCTTCAGAATCGTTATGCAGCGGGACGATGGTCACCGGGATATTGTGTTGAGCTGCGATCGCACCCAGTAATTCAGCATTGCCTCCCCGTCCCTTGCCAAAGTGAAAATCACTCCCTACGCTAATGTGGGTTGCCTGTAAATCCCGGATCAGCACCTGTTCTACAAATGCAGTCGCATCCAAACGAGCCAGCGTTGCATTAAACGGCAGCAGTACCAGCTGGTCCACACCCAAACAAGCTAGCTGACGGCTTTTTTCTTCTAACGGTGTTAATAGAGGGCGAGACTGGCCCGAGAAAAATTCCTTAGGGTGGGGAAAAAATGTCACCACCGATGCCCACTCATCAAAGTCAGATGTCGGTGATTTAGCTATTGCCGAATCACTGACTAAATCACTGAGCGAATCATTACCCGGCAAATCACTATAGCCGAATGTATGGCCTGCCACTGGCTGCGAACAGATATCCTCCGCCAACACCAACGATGGCAAACCACCTTTATGCGTTAAGACAGGCTCAATAACGCGCTGGTGGCCAAGGTGCACACCATCAAAGTTACCGAGCGCAATTTTAGTCGGCTTTCTAGCCGAGGTAGGAGATGAAGTAATCCACACGCTTTACATTTTGACATGAAAATCTGACCATAGCGCGGGATTACTTCAGTAAGCCAAGTACAACAGTCCAAGTAGATGGATGTTAGGACAGGTCTATTGAACTGGTTCAACGGGTTCAGTCATTGCCTGTACAAAGTCACTATAGGGGCTGACCATCTGCGTGTCTGTTACATCTATCAGCGTAATTCCCGCAATGACTGCAGCGACCATCCAAAAGAATGGATCCAATTCCTGCAAAATTTTACCCATGATTAGCAATCTCCTAAAAAGTGTGTATCAAACGATGTGAACTCGAACTAATCTGTTCCTACTCTAGAAACCTCATACAGCCCATCTATCTACATGTCATAAAGCAATGTGTAAAGCTTCCATCTAAGGTCTTAGAAAGAAGTTGATTTCCCCCATGGACACCCCCTATAAAAAGATTAAACTCGGCCATTATTCATCGGCTCTAGCCCATCAATATCACCGTATCAATCACATGAATAATGCCGTTGCTGGCTTTGATATCCGCTGCTAGCACCGATGCATTTTTGATCTCCAGGGGGCTGTGGCTGCGAATTGGAATCGGTGACCCTTCCACCGAAGTTAGTTGGGAAAACTGGCTGAGCCGGTCACTATCCCACACTCCAGGAACCACGTGGTAGCAAAGGATTCTCCCTAGCTGCGGTGGATTCTGCACTAGATTATTCACCGTGTTGGGCGGTAGTTTGGCAAACGCATCGTCATTGGGCGCAAAGACCGTAAAAGGCCCCTCCCCCTGTAGAGTTTCCACCAGGCCAGCTGCTTGCACCGAAGCGACTAACGTCTCAAACCCAGGCGTATTCACGGCAATATCGACAATCGTAGACATGGTTTTGCAAAGGTTAGAAATATAAATCTCATTGATGTCTATATGTCGTCCGTAAAGCTTCTATAAAGACGACTAGAGACAAACGATAGCCTTCATATGTTTAAATGTTCATCGTTTTACCGATAGTCTGCAGTTTGAATATCCCGAAGCCTTGCTTCTGGCCGGATCAACCGATCCATTTGGGCTTCAAAAAAGCGACGATTGGCCATCAAATGCTCTGGGTTTGGATCGTCAAGTGGGTAATAGAGCGCAGCCCGCAAGGCTTGAATCACAGCTGAGGTCACGTTATACATAGAGCGCTGAAACGTAATACCCAGTTGAATCAGCTGGTCATCTTCCACTCGACACCGCTGTTTATAAAAGTCCTGTAAATAGGGGGGCAAAAAGTGCAGCATATCCTGCATCAGCAGCGTTGGTGGAATACCCGCACTGCCCACCGGAAACACATCTGCATAGAGAATACCGTAGTGAAATTCTGATTGCTCATCGGGTACTTGATCCAGCTGAGCATCGTAGGATTTAGTGCCTCGAAACGGTGCAGTGCGATAAAAAACAGCTTCTACATAGGGTAGTGCGGCTTCATAGAGCCAGGTGAAGCCAGCTGATTTGGGAATCACCTCAAAACATTCATCCCCTACATAGACATGATGATAAATTGGTCGGCCCGCTACGGCAAAAATACCATTGACCAAAAAATCCATCGCATCGGGTACGCCTTTAAATCCACCCTCATCATAGATATCTGACATCTCAAAGAACACGGGAGCCATCACCTCCCAAAACAGTCCTAAATTAGCGTAGTACGACATCTGACGTACCTGCTCTAAAAACATATCAGGGAAAATCTTGTAGAGGCCCAGCATCGCTGGATTGCCTTTGAAATAGGCTTTGATCGCTTTATCTGCTGCAGCTTTGTACGCATCGCTGTAGAGATATTCGTTAAATGTTGGATTGATATCGGTATGCCAGAACATTGCCCGCATACAGGCTTCTGCAAACTCCATGTTGATCCGATCATGGCCTAGATGATGTAGTAGCCGAGGTAGATAACGACCGCCTTCACCCTTTTCCATAAATTCCAATAGCTCAGGGTGGGCTTCTCCAACGCCTCGCCAAATCCTGAGGGGGGACTGATCGCCAGAATAGGTGTTCTGACGATCTAAATATTTTTGAGAAATAAAATACTTAAAAAATGGCAGTGGTTGTAAAAATACTCGTTCGCCGATGTACAACAAATCTCGCCAGTAAAAATCCATCGGCACAGCATAGGCCTTATAGATGCCAATGATCTGCATCAGGTTTTCTGGCGTATCTGGCAGCATTGACCCGCCAGCTTCTAACCGATGAATAATATCAGCGTGAATGTGGGTAGAAGGAGGAAGCGTTACCGTAGTATTTGCCATGGTTGTATAAGGGGACGGTCAAAAATCATAGATGTAACCAAGGATGTCTGTTAGCTCTGTAGCTAAATCGTTCTAGCTGCTGGTGTTGTCCACTATCCCATCAGATATCGGCCAGAGCGACAGCTCAACTTGTCCAGGGATGACAGCGACAGGAGTGACTTCTGTCGGTTCAGTCCAACGCATTAACCAGTTTGGCTGTACGCCCAAAACCACAATTAATATTGCCAACACAAAGGCTGGTGCTTTTTCATTGAGGGAGACTTTTGGAAAGTAGGCTCGCTGATTATCCAGGCGACCAAAACACGTTCGATTTAGCAAAATAACAAAATAAACTGCTGTCAAACCGGTTCCCACAATCCCCACCAGGGTCTGCACTGGAAAGACGCGATAGCTACCCTGAAATAGGGCAAATTCAGCCGCAAAACTGACCAGTCCCGGAATGCCAGCACTGGACATTGCCCCTAACAAAAGAGTTGCACTGGTAAACGGCAGTCCCCTGACGGGGTTCATCAGTCCGTTTAGCTGATCCAGGTCTCGGCTACCGACCTTAGCTTCAATCACCCCAATTAGGTGAAACAAAATTGCTAGGACTAAACCATGGGCAATCATGTGGGCGATGCATCCGGACAAGCTAAGGCTGGTCGCGGCTGAGATTCCCAGTAGTACATATCCCATATGGCTCACAGAGCTGTAGGCCACCATCCGCTTAACATCTTTTTGAATGATGGCTAGGAATGCACAGTAAATAATGGTGACTGCGGCCCACACGGCAATCCAAGGTGCGATGACGGCCCATCCGTCAGGTAAAAGACTGCCCCCACACCGTCACCACCCAAAGGTGCACAGTTAGGCCAGAACCCCACCTAACAA
>ERZ1740059.1048-NODE-1048-length-14112-cov-8.533044_pt1 | contig 14112 bp, 17 predicted proteins | sample MGYA00581744_ERZ1740059 | MGnify/ENA primary metagenome ERZ1740059 (study PRJEB43018, sample SAMN04849738) | marine metagenome | isolation source: floating plastic debris | place: Pacific Ocean | collected 2008-08-28 | study: EMG produced TPA metagenomics... | reverse complement strand
GACTTACCCATAGACATTGGTTGCGATGTATGAGGTGAGACCCTGCTTAGTCTCAGTGTTGGTGGAGAATGTGTACAGTCTGAGGCTCTTCTTGTTGGTGGCGGTTCCCTTGTATCCATCGAGGGTCAGGTCGAATTTTTTGGCAGAGTACTTCAGAGTACCATCAACCTTGTTCTCTTCCCATCCAGTGAATGGAGTTCTGACTGTGATGGTCTTGCTGAAAACGGAGCTCCACTTCTTCCACACAACGTTACCGCTGGTCTCAACCTCGATCTTATCGTTGTTCTTAGACATCATGAAGGTGGATTGCATGTTATCCTCATTCATGGCAACATTGGCAGACCACTCCATTTTCTGAAAGATAGAAATATTATGAGATTCATTAAGTTTGACTACAATTTCATCCAGCTCGAATGTTTGTCTCATGAAAGAAATGACACAAAACTTAGTTATGCGTAACGAGATAAGTGCTGCACATTAGCAGATAATACATGAATGCTTACCTCAAATCCTTGGTGAGGAGTCTCCAGAGTCTGGGAGTATGTGTGGGTGTCCATGTCAGAGTCTGAGACAAGCTTGTAAGTCTGGCTGTCGTACTTAGCTTCCACAGAGTTTTTGAAGGTGAATCCTTCTCCCTGGTGGTCGATGTCCAGGCTCATGGTGTGCTCAGGGCTGGTGTATTTCAGGGTGGTCTGAACTCCATTGTTCCAGGTGGTGACAGCTTCGCTGGTGTACACTCTGGTGCCGTGGGTCAGCTTGGAGTTGAAGTTGTAGTAGTCAGTGTAGGTGTACTCAGCCTTCAGTTCCTCTGTGTAGGGGGTGGTGAGGCTCATCTCACCAGATGTAGGGGTGTGCTCAAAGCTAGCGGCAAACTCTCTGTGCTCAGGGAATGGGGTCTTGATGGAGGCACGTCCCTCAATGTTGTCAGCCATCTTAAAGTTTGAGGCAAGCTCAATCTTCTTTGTAGGCTCCCACTGGAAGTAAGCAGAGTTGGTGAAGTCGGTCATCTCACCAGCGTGCTGGAACTGAGCGCCCAGGTCATACTGTGGGCACTTGTAGGATGCAGATCCCTGAATGGTTTCGGCCAGCTTGAAGCTTGATGCAACCTCGACCTTCTTGGTTGGTTCCCACTGGAAGAAAGCGGAGTTGTTGAAGTCAGTCATCTCACCAGTATGCTGGAACTCAGCGCTGAAGTCATAGGTGGTGCATTTGTAGGTCCAGCTTCCCTTCAATGGGTTCATGTCGAAAGTGGCGGTGGTGGTCATCTTCTTGCCTGTTTCCCAGGAGAAGTCAAACTCTGAGTTGAATTTGGTCATTTCTCCGGTAAATCTAGCATTGGTCTCCATCTGTCTCCATGGGGAGTCTACAGTAACCTTGCTGATCCATCCGTTCTCTCTGTTCAGCATGACAGTTGATGCAATTTTCTTGCCTGTCTCCCAGCTCACTTCATAGTCACCATTGAAGTTGGTCATGTCACCACTCTGGTCAACCTTGAAGGAGACAGTTCTCCATGGTGTCTCAAGTCGGCTTTCAGCTGACATGGCATCAACCATGTTGAGAGCAGACTCCATCTTGATGGTTTTGTCACCGACAACAAACTCTTGAGTGCTTCTAAACTTCATTGGCACACCATCGAAGGTCACATCAGCATTCAGGTTCTTCCAGGGGCTTGTGAATCGGGCAGAGGTCTCATAGTGCTCATCTCTCATGGTGTTGGTGATGTCAATACCAACAGTCTTTCCGGCTTCCCATGAGGCATTGGCATTAGTATTGTAGGTGTCTTTGTTAAATTTGGCATCAGCAGCCATGGTTCTCCATGGGGTGACCAGTTTGACATCGGCTTCCAGTCCTGAAGCAACATCAGCATGGGCCTCCAGGGTTATGGACTTTCCAGTTTCCCATGAGAGCTCACCAGCGACCTTGTAGGTCATGTCATACATGGCAGAGATGCACATGGTTCTCCATGGTGTTATCAGTTTCCATTCAGTATCAAGTCCATTCCTTGTATCGGACTTAGCCTCAAGGGTGATGGTTTTGCCAGTTTCCCATGAGAAATCGGTGGTAGAATCAAAGTTCTCAATCGGTCCGGTGGATCTGTAGTTGGCAGACATATTTCTCCATGGGGTGTTAACCTTAGCAGAAGCAATTCTGTTTCTGTATGAGGCCTCAGCAGTGATGGATTTTCCAGTCTCCCAGCTTACAAAAGCATCACTTTCAAAGTTGGTGAGTTCTCCAGCAAACTTGAAGTTAGAGGACATCTTTCTCCATGGAGTGTCAACAGTGGCTTCACCAGAATATCCAGTTCTTGTGTTGTACTTCAGGGTGGAGGCAAAATTCTCAGTTCCCCAGTTGAAGCTGGCTTCCGAGGACAGGTCAGCGACATTAGCGTTAGTTTTGAAAGTTCCATCAAATCTCTTCCATGGGGTGTTGGCATCAACACTAAGTTCATAGCCAGAAAGCATGTTCCATCTCAGGTTGCCGGTGACAGGGGTGCCTTCCCAGGCGCCCTCCAGTCGGCATGAGAAGTTGTCCATAGTTCCAGAGTGTCTGTACATGATGTTGCCATTTCCGTTCTCAAATGGGCTGGTTAGGGTGGTCTTTACCATGAAGTCAGGGCTCATTGTGAATTCAGTGACCAGTTTGACAGTCTTGCCAGTCTCATATGTAGCAGACAGGGTGTTCTCAAAGTTGTCCATGGTTCCGTGGTGCTTGACTTCTCCAGAAAAGTTCTTCCATGGTGATTTGATGTCAAACTCGGTGGCGAATCCATTGACCAGACTGACATTCCAGTCAGCAGACATCTTGTTGGTTCTGTCCCAGGTGAACTCAGCAGTTGCGGTGCAGCCAGTTCTCATAGTTCCTGTGTGGGTGTATTTGCCACTGAAAGACTTGACAGGGCAGGCGAAGGAGAAGTCCATGTTGATATTGGACTGCGTCTGCAGCATAGAAGCCTCAGCTGTGTAGATCTGCTCACCATCCATGTTCATCTCAGAAGTGACGGTCTTTGTGTTTCCTTCTTGGTATCTGAATTTACCATCCATGCGCTTGAATGGAGCATTCAGGTCAAACTCGGCATGAACTCCGCTCCTCATGTCCCATTTGGTGGAGGCTCTGATGGTCTTGCCCTGAGCGTAGGTAAGCTGAGCATTGCAGTTGAAATTCTCCATGTTTCCAGTGTGGTCAAAAGATCCATCAGCGTTGTACCATGGGCTCTGCAGTTTCATGTCTCCCTTGATTTGTCCAAAGGTGGTGAATCCAGCCTCAAGTCTGGCAGTCTCTCCCTTGAAGGTAGCCTGCATGTTGTGTCTCCAAGATTCCATGTTTCCAGTGAAGGAGAAGGTTCCCTCTCCAGACTCGTATCCCTCAAATGGAGTGGTGAAGCTGGCATCTCCAGTCAGGGATTTGGAAGAAGCATTCAGGTTGTAGTTGAATCTGGTGGTGATGGTCTTGTTGTCTCCCCATGTGACAGAGGCAGTGTTGGTCTCGCCATCAGCTCTGACTGTGACAGAGACAGGTTTGTAGATGACTGGTTTGATGTTGTAGATGAGGGTCAGGGCATTGTTGAAGGCAAACTCCAGATCAGTGGAGTAGTTCTCTCCATCCATGGTGAACTCAGCATTTGTCTTGAAGTCCATTGGCTGGCCTGCAAAACATGAAAAATCCAGTTATGTGTGTATTAAATTATTAAGTTTCGCACTCATACATTCAGTATTTTCAACACATCTGAGATGTTACATTTTGGCCTATTGATTAAATAGTATTTATAAAAATGTTTGTCATAACAAAAATCAATTTTTCAAATCTGCTGCTTACCTGTGTATTTGACATTGGCATCCATGCTCTTCCATGGGTTAACAGTGACAAACTGCACATCAACGCCATTCTTCGTGTCCCAGGTGAAGCGCACATTAGCAGGCTGGTTCAGGTATTTGCCCTCAAGCTGAGTGGTGAAGTACTCAGCAGTGGTTCCCTGATGGGTAAGCTCCATGCTCATGTCCTTGGCCTGTTCCCATGGTGTCTGCATGGTCCATTTAGCCTTGATGTTGCCACTAATAAAATAGTATAAGGTGATCAGCTCACATAATCTAATATTGTTGCTAAGTTAAAGTTGACTGCGCATATATTTCAGATACCATTGAACTTCAATATTGTTCTAAGACACAAGGTATAGAGTCATTGTGCTTTTCGCACTTAAACACATTAATTATGGCAATTATAGCGACCGAGATAGTAGAACAGATATGGAACTTACATCTGAGAGAACTCCAGTGAGGTAGTGATCTGTTTTCCAGTCTCCCATGACATGGTGGTATCCATGTTGAACTCTTGTAGGGTTCCTCTCTGGTTAGCAGTCAGGCTCATGTTCTTCCATGGGCTGTTGACCATAACCTTGCCATTATATCCAGACCTAAAATATAAATCAATATAATACATTACTAGATTGCAACTAGGCTGCACCATTTTTTGCAAAAGAAAACACAGCCGCTATACAATTTCAAAGATTATTAACCATTAGAAAGAAACATGTGTTTATATGTAGCGTTTTACAAATAAACTGTTATCATTATTATTTGACAGTACTTCTTATTGAAACATTTATGCACCAGAAAAAAATTACGCATTTAGTGTTTTGCTATATACCTGTCAGAGAGTTCAGCAGTGACTGAAATCTTCTTGGTAGGATGCCACTGTACACTCATCTCATTGTTGAAGTTGGTGAGAGTTCCTGTGAGTGTCATCTGAGCGCTGTAATCCTCGGTGTATGGTGAGGTGAAGGAGGCGGTGACACCGTATCCGTTCTCAGTGCTGTACATCACTCTACCGCTCACTGTCTTATCTCCGTTCCATGTCACAGTAGCAACAGCATTGGTCTTAGCGGTGAATTTGTTCATGTCAAAATTTACCTCGCCAGACTGGAATTTCTCGAATGTCAGTCCAGATACTCCAAACTACAAGCGATGCAAAATTATAATTTTATATAGTAGAATACAAAAAGATGCAAAAACAGGAACCTTATCGAAGCCAACAATTATTGATGAAGCGAGTTCAAGAATTATCTTGTTCTCATAAGCAAAATGTTGTCAGTCGTTCCAACAATATTAAGATTTGCAAAACTGTAAATAGCATTTGCATACCTTGCCATTAGTCTGGGCCTTGTTGAATTCGGAGTAGATAGCCATTGGAGCTCCATTGTTGAAGGTGACCTGAGCACGGTTGTTCCAGGCATCGAGTCCTCCGGTGTGGCTTACAGACATGGTTCCGGTCAGTCCTCTTGGAGCGTTGAAGGTTCCAGTCATGCTAACTCCGTTGGTCAGATCACATGACATCTGGCCGCTGACCTGCTCAGCTCCATACTTCATCATACCCTCAGAAGAGAAATTCTCCTGAGTTCCTGTGATCTTGTACTGAGCACTCATATCCTTCCAGGGAGATTTCACGACTACCTTGCTCACCTTGGGGGTGAAAGCAATAACGGTTCTGATCTTCTCGTCATCCCAGCTGACGGTAGCTCTGTTGTTGAAGCTGAAATGTAATAAAGAACACAAAGCTATGAAACATTCACAATATTGCAATTGCATTCCGTTTACATCAGAGAAGTGCAGTATTTATTTATGAGCATTAAACCTGAATGTGGCACAAGTAGTACTGTTTACAAGCATATATTTGAAAAGCATTACAATTAACAGTACTCACTTCATGAGTTCACCTCTGTGGCTCATATCGAGGCTGATCTTCTTGTATTTGAGTGGGCTGTTGAACTCAGCACTGATGGTCATTGGCTCAGACTGTCTGTTGAACTCAACCTTACCAGAGTATTTCTGGCTGTCATAGTTGAACTCGGCATCACCACTGAATTTAGTGAGATCTCCGGTCTGGCTGAATGAGCCTGTGGCAGTATGTCCTGGGTAGGCGAGTGTGAAGTCTCCTCTCTCAAGGCCTAAAGAAACAAAATTGATGCGTGGCATAGTAATGTGTTTGACAGGCTTATAAAACTCTGGTTATCATATTTATACCCTTCGTTCAGAGTGCAAGTGCATGTGTTTGTGCGAAATCACAGATCATTTACAATGAAGTACAAAATGTTTACTTACTTGGCTGAGACATAGAGAAAGTGGCCTCCTGGTCCTTCCAGTATGATCTGCTAGTCCATCTTCCAGTGGCTGGAATCTCGACGCTCATTCCCATTCTGTTGTACTCAAATGGAGTGGTCAGGTCAAAACTGTACTTGGCTGGCTGCCACTTAGCATCAGCGGTGATCTAGAAAGAGACAAAACCACATTAGAAAATTATGCGGTGCAAACCTGTAGGAGAATAATTACTCTCAAAGATGTTCTTTTGAAACAAAATCATATTCTGAATCTTGGAATTATACAGGCGAGGGTCACAGGGAAGCAAGATTTCATCTGTCTCAGACAAATTTTTTTTGGGAAAGATTGCATAAGTTGTCTGCTCACTCCCGCCACAGTAGGACAATTCCAAATAATTTTACCTACAGGAAATGAAAAATAGCCACTTACGGTCTTGCTTGGTGCCCAGGTGAGCTCAGCATCAACGTGTCCGTCAGCATGGTTGAATCGTCCAGTGATGGCCTTGACGGGTCCGAGCTGGATATATGGGCTCTCAATGGAGAACTCTCCAGTGCCGGTGCTGTATCTACCGCTCAGTGTGCTTCTCTCAGTGCCGTGGACAAGCTCGAGCATGGTCCTACCAAAGGTAGAGCCGGTCTTCTCAAACTCTCCACTCAAAGTGTCAGTACCGAAAGGAGTGGTGACAGTAAGGGAAGCATCGCGGTTCATTGAGCTGGACACGTCCTTGTTGTTGTATTTGGCAGTGACAGCAACCTGAATGTAACAAATATTTTATGAACATCAATATTTTTAAACAACAAGGATTGGACAATATATATGGCATTACTTTTGATGATTATAATAATTACAAGTTTGACTGTATGTGGTTCATGCTTTGACGCAATTGTAATTGATATGAGTAGCATACCCCCGTTCAAAAACAAGATAGCTCCACACTACTACCCTAATTACGTATTTACTAACCTTCTTGTTAGCATCATTGGCAGCATCCCACTTGAATTCAGTGGAGGCAGTCATTCTTCCGTTCTGGTTGGAGGCGCTCATCTCGTAGTTCATGGTTCTCTGGGGGATAACCAGGGATCCAGAGCTGGAGATGGAGCTGGACTGTACCTTATACTCAGACTGCATGGAGTAAGTGTTTCTCTTGTAGGTCAGATCAGTTCTGGCAAAGAAATCCATTGGGTCTGGCCTGTGAATACAAAACAAAAATACACATTAAATGGTTATATGGAATAAATATAAAGCTGTTTATTGCGTTTATTACCAGTCAAAGGCAGCTGTCAGATGCTGGTAACATTGTGCAAGACTTACATGTAGGATCACATGGTTCACGCATACATGAATACATATTTTTCCCAAATGCAGCATTACATCAAATTATTTATTGCTTACTTGACAGTTGCTGAGATGGTCATTGGATGTCCTGGGATCTTGATGTCCGTGGACACCTCATGCATGTCTCCGGCCTTGTAGGAGGCGGTGGCACTCATCTTACTGTTGGTATCCTCAGCCCACTGAGCCGACATGGTCATCTTGTGCTCACCATCGACCATCTTAGTGACATCAGACTCAAGGGCGACAGTTCGTCCTGGGTAGGAGAGACCGGCCTCAGCGATGTACTTATCAGTAGTCTGCTTGTCCAGGTTGACATTAGCGCTGACAGTCTGTCCATTGTAAGTTCCAGACCAGCCAGTCTTGATGAGGTCAGCATTGTGCTCGTGGTTGACAGTGGTTGAGACATCAATGCTCTGTTTGAAAAATAGAAGATAAATTGATAATGAATTTCAACTATATTATCATACTTGACACATTTACCAGCTTTGATTTGAAACTAGTAGAAAAGTACATGTATGTCTACCTCAACTTTCAGGATTGATATATACAGTGTATTTGTGTACAATAGCTTACCTTAGCTGGGTAGGTGAAGGAGCTGGTGGAGCTCAGCTTCATGGCAGAGATGGTTCCCTGGTTGGTGGTCTTGTGAGCAACGGTGAATTTCTCCTTGTTGGCCTCAACCTCCAGAGATGCATCAATGTGGCTAGATGTCTTCTGCAGCTTGCTGTCAAAGTTGAAGGCGTACTGTGGGAATTCTGTTGGGATGAATCCAGCCTGGAGTGCATAGTCGAGGAGCTCACCACGGCTTGAGTCGGAGAATTTTCCGGAGGCAGTGAATCTGTGAGTGGGACGTCCCTGCAGAGTGTAAGTAACAGAGGCCTGGCCGTTGTAGCTGCCGGTTCCGACAGTGACAGTGCTGTCAATGCTGGAGGTGAGAGCATCAGACTTGAGGTCCATGTCAAGCTTGTAGGATGATCCGCCCTTCACCTTGTTGAGAGATGAAGTGAGTGTGATTGGTTTGCGAGTGAAGTTCTTGATGTTGAAGTTTGCAGCAGCCACAACCTTGCCCTGTCCGGAGACAAAGTTTCCAGTGATCATCATGTTAGGCTTGTTAGGCATGGTGATGGTGAGGGATGGAGTCCAGGTGGTCTTCATTGGCTTCTCCAGGATTCCGAGCTCGGCATCAGCGGCATAGTTCTGAACTCCATCGATGGACATGCTGAACTGGGCCTTCTTGTTGGTGACAGTGTTGGTCAGAGAGGCTAAAATAAATGATCAGGATAAATTGTAAATATGTCACTGACTCAGTAGCTAGTCATCTATTATATTGAGATTGATAATAATGCAATTAAGTGAACACCGTAGTAAATATTGTTATCAAAATTTTCATTGCATATTGGAGTTGTCTACTCGCACCATAAAAATTGCAAGTGGCAGACAACTCATTGCTAGGTCAGTTTGGTTGATGCAAATTGGGTTTCGATGATAATTTTTGTTATTACTTACTTGACCAGTCAAACTTCTTCCATGGTGAGACAAGCTGTGCGCTGGCGGCCATGTTGGCAGGGTCATAGATACCCTCGATGAGCATCTTTCTGTCGACCTGGCTTCCTGGTGTGTCGATGTTGAGGTGGACTGTTCTCTTGTTGTAGGTGTTTCCTGCGGAGGTGGATCTCTCAGTCTGGTACTTAGCAGTGAATGTGTAGCCAGAGTGGGTGTCCTTCTTCTCGATGAAGACAGCGGCGTTCATTGGGCCGGTGAATGGTGGCAGAGGCAGACCGGTCTGGTGGAATGTGGGCAGAGTAACATCTACACACATCTCCATACCGATCACCTTAGTCATACCAGCTGGTGTACATTTCTTGTAGGTCTTAGCTGGCTCTGGCATTGCCATCTCATGTCCATTCATGAAAAACTCAGTCCTGAAAAAAAATCAAACAATGTTAAAGCGATTACAGAAGACATATCAGTTTAGTTGACCAGAGAGGTTATGTTTTGGTAGCATTCCTCAACCCTGGTCAGATCATGAATCGATAACAAAGTTTTGAACAGCAGCCAATAATGATTTTGCCAGGAATAGCATGAGTCTTTGCCAAACAAATCTATTATTGCCTTGAATGAAGAATTTCGCTGCCAAATATTACAACACAGTCAACCAGGATTTCACAGACATGATTGCGAACAGATCACTCAACAACTTGAGACCAAAACAATGGATAAGCCCAGACAATAATACAGCAACCTGTTTCACATCCATCGGATGATCATCAGCTGTTCAATTCTAAAAACACAGTACGATTAAAGATGTTTGCTAAACATACTTGACATGGAATATCTCCATCTTCTCTTGAGGAGTGTTGAGCTCAACATTGAAGACCTCTCCATCAACGAGGGTGATTTTACCATCGATCTGGGTGCTAGAGTGCATGGTGGCTACAACCTTCATGCTGCTCTTGGTGACAATAGCATCTACTCCCATCATTCCAGAGACAATGACAGCAGCGGATGGCTTGATGTGACCTGAGATGTCAAAGTGTCTTGGTGAGGCAGCAATGTTTCTCAGGTCGATGTTTCCATCAACATCTACGCTCAGGCTTGTGGTTCCGTTAACAGTCAGGTTCATTGGCAGACCTGTAGTAAAATGTAATCGTGTTAATTCAGATTTGACGAGCAATAATTATTCCAGCCAACCCGTTACCCACTTTAATTTCTGTTAGTTGTCCTACGTCAATAGTTATAGAAATCTTGTCCTCTCTTAAAATTAAACACCTTTTCACAATTTTAATGATAAATATCACAGCCTTTCTCAGGCAATGAATTCAATGGGGGGGGGGCAAATCTCCACTCACCAACACAGGTTGGGATGATGAGAGAGCTGTCGATGAACTGGTAGTTCTTGGTGATGTCAATCTTCTTGGGCTCAGCGAGCTTGATGAGGAAGTCGAGGGCGTTGAATGACTGGATATCAGACCAATCCTCGGTGCTCAGCTCATTGTATCTGATCTCGTTTCCGAACACCTTGATGTACATGCTAGTGGACATCTCATCATCTGGTGTCTTGAACTGTATAAAAGTTGCAGCAACATCGTGTATTTTGTAACAATTTTGTAACAAAGAAATGGCTGTCTTGCCAATCCATGCTTCATTGAAATGATATAGTTGGCACATGAATTGTTTTTGATATGGTTCAGACTTGAATTTCGCTGACACTTTTTAACCAAATTGGCAGTGGTTAAAACTTATACATGGGTAATCCTGTGTATGAAAAAGGTATTTCTGTTTTTGTTTCTTATCCAATAAAAGCAAATATGATATAATGAGAAATGTGAAACTCTGATTTTCTGATGCCAGTACCTCAAATTGCTTGATAACAAGAGGTACATTTATTTTCTGACCGCATATCCATATAATTAGCTTGTGGTCAAAAGATAACAGAAACGGAAACATACCACATTGTCGAATGAGGAGACATAGTTGGCAGTCTGTCTCTTATTGTCCATCAGCTGCTTGGCGTTCTTCTGACTGAAGTAACCATTTGGTCCAAAGAACTTCTCAACAATCTTCTCAAGTCCCTGAACACGTCCTCCAAACTCAACTAGGTTGATGGAGTTACCGAACATCTGGGTGGTGACATTGAGCATGGCAGATCGGGGAATGTATGACTTCTGGGACCAGATCAGGTTTGACTCAATCTACAAGTGAAAGTTGACATTGTAAACATAATTCTCATATTCAAATTCATTAAGACTTGGAAATTAAACAACCAAAAATTCAATGAGTAAAAAATAAATTAAGACTCGGAAATTAAATGAGTAAAAATTCAATGAGTAAAAAATAAGCAAATAAAAACAAGCAGTTCTTATATGATAGTAGTTGTGTACCCACCTGAGCTCCAGCATTGAGGTAGTCAGAGAAGAAGCTCTTCTCGATGTTTCGTGAGAATTTCCTCACATCACAGTTGAAGTCCTCTCTCAGTTTGGCGTCATCGAGGATTGTGGAAAGCTCCTGTTTAAGTGGGGAGTCGGTCTCCTTAAGGTTCTCCAAGTAAGTCCAGACGAATGAGCCGACCTGGTTGACGGGCTCACCGCTCAGCATCATTCTAACCTTAGTCAGAACATCGGTAGTGGGGCAGGACATGACAGCCAGGAAAGCGTGGATTCTCAGCTCAGAGTCATGAGCAGCATTCTGGTACAGTCTCATGGCATCCTCTCTCTGTAAAAATTATATCACAAATAAATTTACCCACTTCACAGACAACGGTTGATCACAAGTTGCAAGATCAGGTATAATAGCTTTGCTAGATAAACGCAATGAAATGAGAAGGAAAATGTGACAACGGAACTTTTAGGGAAATCAAATCAGAATAATGACAGTGTTTTACTACTTACGCTGACAGAGCAGGGGACTCTTCTGAAGGCTTGCAGAGCAATGACTCGTCTCTCCGTGTCCAGGTTCTGGTTGGTGACACATCGTCCAATCACAGCGCTGCTGGTGACAGCGTCTCCAGCGTTACCGAGTGCCTTGAGGGTGACATGGATGAGCTCCTTCTCCTCAGGAGTGGTGCTCGAGCAGTCACGTCCGATGTTAGAGTTGAGGATGCTGATGAAGTCAGCGATCTCTGGGTTGCTGCCACAGTTTGGTGTGTTGTCACAGATCTTGTGTACCATGGCAGAGATTCCGAGGAGGGCTTTTGTTCGGTGGGAGACATCGGTCAGCAGGGGCTGTTTCAGTAAATAATCGTAATATCATACATACATGTTCTTGTTCATTACAACAGAACATCGTTCATGTTTATCATTACACTAACAATATGACATCACTGTACTTATTGTTCCATAGCCAGGTTATCATTGAGAGGTAAACAGCAAGTGTTGTGATCCTGGACTTTAGAAACCACAAAGTAGCGTCAGATTTTATAAACAAAGATTCAGCACAAGTGTTATGTAATTTAATCAAGCCAACCAGAGATAGGAGTGTTTGGATTTTATCTAGCTATTTATGCTTTCATCGGGTCGGATAAGGCTCACAACCAGCCAAAACTAGCCAGAACGTAAAAATTAAACAAACAGGATGGTAAAAACAAGGTCAGCAGTAATAACAGCAACCCCTGGATTAAATCACTGGATGATTGTTTGTTTCACGTGATAAGATTATATAAACTCCATTAGTTTCAAAACAAATCACGCACAACCACATTTCGAGGCAATTTGGTTACCGACAGTCGAGAACATTAATATTAATCCTGTACTGTACTTGATAAAAACAAAACATGACTTTGTTTGAGAGAGGTTGACAAAACCGACCACTTTTACTTTGGTTTGCCACTAATGAACACATGGACAGTTTTTTTGTGGGCGGATCATTAAGTGCACATTCATAATGCTATACATGTATGAGCAGGCTCGGCATACCTTGACAGCAGAGAGCATGGCGATGGTGGGTTTTGGGATAAATGCCAGCTGTGTCAGCCACATCTCAGCCTCAGTTCCCTGTACGATCTTGTCAGATATGAGCTTCTTAGTCAGAGCCATGGAGGCCTCAGTAGCTACCATTGGGATGGCATCATAGAAGAATTGTCTGGCAATGGCAAAATAAACATTGCAATATATTAAAATATATTTACAAAGCAACAATATTTTCAGGTCAAACAAAAATGTAACCATTGCTCTAATTAATTGAGCTGTTATGTGGTTGTGATTCAATAATTTATCCCATTCCTTGGACCACATCAGAGCGAAACATCAACAACAATGAGGAATCTGTAGAGAGTGATTTCACACTTACTTTCCTCTCAGGTTTGAGCAGATTCTGCCTCCGTTGACAGCGGTGTAGACCTGCATCATCTTGCCAGTATCGAGTCTCTTCATCTTAGCGATCAGATCGCCGAACAGGTTGGGGGCATTGCTGTGGATGCCATCGTTAGTCTCAGAGCAGATCTCCTGCAGCAGAGCGATGACAGCAGACTTGGCGTTCACATCGATAGATTCATCATACACATGGTGGAAGAGCATGGAGGTTCTTCTCTGGACGGCAGCTGTAAAGTACAAACAAGCACATTTTTTATGATTCATGACGTGCAAGATAATTCATAAAATACCAGCTTTTAATTAGGAACGCATTATGCTGTTCAATTTGATCACACTCACAATGTATTGCCTATTGGAATGAAAACTAGCCAGATCCAAAACATGAAATTTGTAAATACATAGCAAAATAGTTTCTAAACTTAGAGAGTTTGGGGAGATAATAATCAGACATACTTTCAGATGTGGAGACAGATCTTCTGTATGTGCTGTATTTGAGGGTCTGCTCAGCCTTGGTGACAGCACCGCTGCCCTCTTTGCTGAATGGACGGAACATGAGAACCTCAGTACAGGTGGTCTTATCGATCTGTCCGGACTTGATGTCCTGTTCACACACATGTGTAGAGCTGAGCAGAGGGGCATTCTGAAGCTTCTACAAATACAAGAGCACAAAACTCCTCAAGTCACAATAATTATTAACGCTCGTCGTATTAACATGTCAGACACTTTTCTAGGGTTTAACTTCAAAATAATTATATTTGCATTTTTATTAGAGCTCATGATATCAAAATGTCGGACATTGTTCATGGGTTCCACTTTGCTTTACCAGAATATCTATTTACATTGCGGATCCAATGTCCAAACAACAATCGCGAGCGATAGTC
>ERZ1740059.1046-NODE-1046-length-14120-cov-3.939211_pt1 | contig 14120 bp, 10 predicted proteins | sample MGYA00581744_ERZ1740059 | MGnify/ENA primary metagenome ERZ1740059 (study PRJEB43018, sample SAMN04849738) | marine metagenome | isolation source: floating plastic debris | place: Pacific Ocean | collected 2008-08-28 | study: EMG produced TPA metagenomics... | reverse complement strand
AAATATCCTGAAAAGCTAGAGGTGATTGTCTATCGAGAAAACACCGAAGACATATACTTGGGAATTGAATGGAAACAGGGGGATGAAATTGGTCAGAAATTGATTGAGTTGCTCAATAAAGATTTGATTCCTAGCACTCCCGAACACGGTAGCAAACAGATCCCTTTAGATGCAGGAATTGGCATTAAGCCCATCAGAAAAACTGGTTCCCAACGTCTAATTAAAAAAGCGATCCAACACGCTCTGACCCTTTCTTCAGAGAAGCAGCAGGTTACTCTAGTACACTAGGGATACATCATGAAGTATACTGAGGGTGCTTTTCGCGACTGGGGCTATGAATTAGTCAAAAGTGAGTTTCGTCAAGAGTGCATCACCGAGCGAGAATCTTGGGTTTTGAGCAACAAGGAAGCAGATAGAGAATTAAGCGTAGAAGATAATGCGCGTCAAATTGACCCTGGATACGACTCTTTAACTCCTGAAAAGCAGCAAAAAATCTGTCAAGAAGTACAGCAAATCTTAGATGATATCTGGGACAGTCATGGTGGTGGAAAGTGGAAAAGCAAAATAATGGTTAACGATCGCATTGCTGATAGTATTTTCCAGCAAATCCAAACCCGCCCTGATGAGTACTCTATCTTGGCGACAATGAACCTCAACGGCGATTATCTCTCCGATGCGGCGGCGGCAATTGTTGGGGGTTTGGGAATGAGTCCTGGGGCTAATATAGGAGATAACTGCGCCATTTTTGAGGCAACTCACGGCACAGCACCCAAACATGCAGGGCTAGATCGTATCAATCCTGGTTCGGTAATTCTTTCTGGGGTAATGATGCTAGAGTTTATGGGTTGGCAAGAAGCCGCAGATCTAATTCAAACTGGTTTAGCAAAAGCGATCGCCAATCGGGAGGTGACTTACGATCTAGCTAGATTAATGAATCCACCCGTAGATCCTCCGCTAAAATGTTCGGAGTTTGCTCAGGCAATAAATAAACATTATGCATAATATCGGTAAACTAAAATACAATTAGGTTAAACAGAAGGATGTTTTATTAAAAATCCTTTGATATAGTCTTGTATATCTGTTCTCAATTAATTGGTTATTTATTATATCTTTGCTCAGTTAGAGATTACTTCGTCGTCTTACGGCGAACCCATGGGGCTTAAGCCTTTTCGCTCTTACCGTTGGTTAATTTTACTCAATTCGCAAACCTTATGTCTGATGAGCTAATAGGAGGACGCTACCGAGTTATCGATTGTCTGAGAACCACAGGCTTTTGTGAGACTTATGTAGCAGAGGATACTCATCTCCCAGGAGATCCACCCCCTCGCTGTGTGGTCAAAAAACTACAGCCTCAATCTAATGAAGATTTTGTTCTGGATACTGCCAGAAGGCTATTCGATAATGAAGCCAAAGTACTTTACAAACTAAATGACCATCAGCAAATTCCTCGTCTATTGGCTCACCTGGAGGTAGATGAAGAGTTTTACCTAGTTCAAGAATATATTCAAGGCAAAGATTTAAGCCAGGTAGAGATTGTCCCTGGAAAAAGGTGGACGGAAGCCGAGGTAAAAGAATTTTTGATTGAAGTTCTCGAAATTTTGGCTTTTGTTCATCAAAATAATGTCATTCATCGTGACATCAAGCCTTCTAATCTGATTCGTCGCGATTCTGATGGCAAAATATTTTTGATTGATTTTGGCGCAGTCAAAGAAATTACCAATATGACTTTAACTGAGGGTCAAGGTAATGTATTGACGGTGGCGATTGGAACTCCTGGCTATATGGCTAGCGAACAACAACGAGGGGATCCTCGCTTTAACAGCGATGTCTATGCTTTAGGAATTACAGCGGTTCAGGCAATAACTGGTTTTCATCCCGATCAGCTTCCCCGCGATCGCGATACAGGAGAAATCAAATGGCGCGATCGCGCTCCTGAATGCAGCGATGAACTAGCCCGCATTTTGGACAAAATGATTCGCAATGATTTTTTGCAAAGGTATAAAAATGCCAATGAAAATTTAGAGGATATTCGTAATCCTCAAAAGCCGATTCCCATCACTCCAAAACCAGCCAAGGTGGAGCTTGGTAAAGGTACGGGTACGGGTGGCGCAGTTGTGCAACCCAAGTCTTCAAGTACAAAAAAGTGGTTGCTGTTTGCAGTGTTACCTCTGAGTGCAATATTGTTATTTATTACGCCTAAGATTTGGCAGTCTTTGCAGGCTTTAAAATATTACAACGAAGGCAACAGTTTAATTGAGGCAGGGGAATACGAACAGTCAATTTCTAGCTTTGATAAAGCCTTAGCTAATCGTAGTGATTTTGCTCAAGCCTGGACAAACAAAGGTTATGCTCAGGGTAAATTAGGTCGCCATTTAGAGAAATTTTCCTCTTGCGTTCAAGCCACAGATGTAGCCGCTGACTTTTCTGAGGCATGGAATTGTCGAGGACTGGCAAGATTCGATCTTAAGCAGTACGAGCGAGCATTACAAGAGTATAATCAGGCGATCGCTGTAGATCCTGATTATTACCTCGGATGGCTCAATAAAGGGCAGGTTTTGCTCAAATTAGGTCGTCCCAGAGAAGCGATCGACTCTACTAGACAGGTCTTAAAAACTAAGCCAGACTATTTTTTAGCCTGGACGCAGCTTTGTCAGGCTTTATACGATTTAGAACAGTATCAAGATGCCAAAGCCCACTGTGAAGAGTCTTTGAAGTTAAATCCTAATTATCCTCAAACATCTACTCTTTTGAAAAAGGTAGAAGAAAAACTAGCACAATCCAATTTGCCCGAAAAACAGATATTTTAGTGGCTGCAAAAGCAAAGAAACTAAAAAACTGAAATACTTTAGCATCTTTGCTTTTGTAAAATCACTCCAGTTAATTATTGATTGGGATGAAAATAATTATAAATTTCTTGGGCTAATGCTTCGCCAATACCAGAAACTTCTGTTAATTTTTTTACATCTGCTTCGCGGATATAGTCAATGGAATGAAAGTGGGCTAAAAGTTGCTTTTGACGGTGAAAACCCAAGCCTGGAATCTCTTCCAAACGCGATCGCCTGCTACTTTTCATTCTTTGTTGGCGATGGAAGCTAACCGCAAAACGATGGGATTCGTCCCTGACTCTTCGGAGTAATTGCACCCCTGGCTGTTCTGAATCCGTATCCAAAGGTTTAGACTCTCCTGGTAAAAAGATCTCTTCTCGTTTTTTTGCCAAACTAACTACTGTCACTGCGTCTAATAGGTTCATCTCTTGGAGTACTCGGACTACCGCTGACAATTGTCCCTTTCCGCCATCAATCATTACTAGTTAGGTAAAATCTTCCCCATTTAAATCGTATTTATCAGTGGGATTTTTGTACTTTCGAAAGCGACGTCCAAGAACTTCTGACATACTGGCAAAGTCATCAGAATGTCCAATTTTGACATCAGGATTTTTGATTTTATAGTGACGATAATGTTGTTTTGCTGGGACACCATCAACAAAAACAACCTGTGAAGCTACAGCGTTTGAACCCTGGACATGGGATATATCATAACCTTCAATACGCTTGGGTACTTCGGGTAAATCGAGAATAGCAGCCAAATCTTGAAATGCGGTATTGTTGCGATCGCTTACTCGTTGAGTCCGTTCTAATTCATAGTTGGCATTGCGTTCTACCATTTCTATTAGTTCAGCCTTAACCTGTCTTTGGGGATTAACCAAAGTAACTTTTTTTCCTTTTTGTTTGGTTAGCCATTGGGTTAATATTTCTCCTTCTGGTAATTCGTGCTGTACTAGTATTTCGGTGGGAATTTCTACTGCTTCAACTGTTGCATAATGCTCTTCTAATACCTTTTGTAAAATCGCCCCTGGTGTACCAGAAGTGGCATCGGCAAAAAATCCTAGCCGTCCGACTAGTTTACCCGCTCGAATTTGGAATAGCTGAATACAGCAGTGCCTGTCATCGGCAGCTAAAGCGATCGCATCGCGGGAAACCGTGTCATCAGGTAGAGATACTTTTTGATCGGCATTAAGGCTAGATAAGGCTCTAATTTGATCTCGATACTGTGCCGCTTTTTCAAAGTCTAATCTTTCTCCAGCCTTCTCCATCTGAGATTGCAAAGTACTATTTAGTTCATCAGTTCTACCCTGAAAAACCATTGCTACTTTGTTGACAATTTTTTTATAATCTTCTGGAGTGACTAAAGACTGGCATACTCCAGGGCATCTGCCCATGTCGTAATTAAGACAGGGACGATCTTTAAATAAAGGTTTGCGACGCTGGCGTAGGGGAAAGACGCGCTTGATGATGTGCAGAGTGTAGCGTAGTAAACGAGTATCTACATAAGGACCATAATAGCGATCGCGTTTTTTGGTAGCGCGACGTTTGCGAGTAATAAAAATACGGGGATAATCTTCAGACCAAGTAATGCACACATAAGGATATTTTTTATCGTCCTTGAGCATTACATTATAGTAAGGCTGGTGCTTTTTGATTAAATTAGCTTCTAACGCCAGTGCCTCAGCTTCAGTGTCGGTAACAATAAATTCAATTTCTGTTACCTGACGCACCATCATCGCAATGCGATCGCTTAATTTTTGTGCTGGGCGAAAATAAGAACGAACTCGCGAGCGCAACTTTTTGGACTTGCCAATGTAGAGTATATCTCCATTCTCCGAACGCATAAAATATACTCCAGGTTCGGGAGGGATTTCTTTGAGACGACTTTCAAGACGTTCGGGCTGTTTTAATAATGGTGTATTTTCGGTTAATGCAGTCATTTAGTGCTACTTTCAGGTTAAGAAATTGAAACGGTTATGATAGGCAGACGCTTCAGAACGCGCTTTTAGCGTGTGAATAAATATTTTTAAAATGCTTGTTCAATAAAACCTTTTGCTCTCATACAAACTATAGAGCCATATTAAAATTCTATTCCAAAATAGATGTAAAGAGATGGCTTAAGCTTAATTTATAGATTGATGAAAAATTTATCGCAAGAAATAGTTAATGGTGTCGCTCAAATATTTCCCGATGCTATTTTCTATAAAAAGCACACAGAGACGGCAGTAGCATTGACCATTGATGATGCACCCTGTAGATGGGACAGGGGAGACTGTGGCACGAAGACAATTTTGAATGCGGTCGCTCTTCATAATCAAAAATATAGTCATTTAGAGCCAGCTAGAGCAACCTTTTTTATTATTAGTAGTCATCTGCTGCCAGATTCACAAATCATTCCCGAAATTATGGCTCATGGTCATGAAATAGCCAATCATGGAGTTATAGACGAAACCCACGCTTTGCTAACTCCCCAGCAGTTTGAACAGCAGTTAAAAGAAGCTCATGAAAAGTTATTAGAACTTACGGGTGAAGATAGTATTCGTTGGTATCGTCCAGGGCGAGGTTTTTATAACCAGACTATGTAGAAAGCGATCGCAAATTTAACTGCAAAAGATAATTACGATCTCCAACTGGTATTAGCTTCAATGATTCCCTTTGATACTTTCGAGCTTACCAATCATCCTTGGTTAACGGCGATATATACCAAGCAAATGATTTTCCCTGGGGCAATTTTGGTTTTTCATGCCAATTCAATTAAGGTGGCAAATAATACGGCGATCGCCTTATCTATTATATTAGAAGATTTGAGACAAAGAGGTTATCGTATCGTTACCGTTAGCCAACTGTTAGATATGGATTGCTAATACCGTTTAGATTTAAGTTTGCTACAGATGAAAGATCGGGATTTGGCATGACAACTTTTAAGCATCAGTCATCAAGCGCAATAGGGCATCAGTAGACATTTTGCCGCTAATTTCTGTGCCTTCTAATAGACTATCGGCTAAATCTCTTTTTTGGTGGTGTAGCTGGACTATTTTTTCTTCGATTGTGTCTTTGGTCACTAGACGATATATTGTTACTGGACGCTGTTGCCCAATGCGATGAGCGCGATCGCTTGCTTGGTCTTCAACGGCAGGATTCCACCAAGGGTCCATATGCAGAACATAATCAGCAGCAGTAAGATTCAATCCTGTACCTCCTGCTTTGAGGGAAATCAAGAATACATCTCCTTCTCCTCCTTGGAATTTATCTACTCTAACCTTGCGTTGTTTGGCTGGTGTACTGCCATCAAGATATTGATAGGTAATGTTATTCTGTTCTAGGTAATCTCGCAAAATGCGTAAGTGATCGACAAATTGACTAAATACTAAAGCTTTGTGGTTATTTTCTAGCAAGTCTGTCAAAACTTCGCCAAATAATTCTAGTTTAGAACTTGGTAAACTGCTGTCAGCCATTACCAAACGAGAATTACAGCAGGCGCGACGCAGCTTCATAATTTCGGCTAATACCTGGAGATGTTTTGTTCCTGCTTGAGCGTCAGTATCAGCTAGTTTGGCGATCGCTTTTTGTCTTAAAGCTTCGTAGAATGCCGTTTCTTCTTTAGACATGTCTACATGGAGGGTAATTTCGGTGCGGGAAGGCAATTCTGATAATACTTGGGTTTTGGTACGACGGAGAATAAAAGGCTGAATTAATTTTTTAAGATGTTTGCGTTTGGCTTTATTTTGATTTCTTTCAATAGGTACGGCAAAGTTTTGGTTAAACTGTTCCCAAGATCCTAATAAGCCTGGATTGATAAAGCGGAATAGATTCCATAATTCTCCCAGATGGTTTTCAATGGGTGTCCCTGTCGTAATTAATTTAAATTTACCCTGAAGCTTCATTGCTGCTTGCGATCGCTTAGTACTCATGTTTTTAATCGCTTGGGCTTCATCGAGGACAATAGTTTGCCACTCTACCTGGGCTAGCATCTCAGCTAATTCATCCTGCTGTAATAAGCCATAGCTACAGACAAATAAATCGAATGGTTGTAAAGCGTCTAAAGTACTTTGTCTGTCACTGCTACCAAACTCTACAGGATTGAGCGTAGGAGCAAACTTCTGGGCTTCACCAATCCAATTCATACAGACAGAAGTAGGGGCAATAATCAGGGTTGCACCCTCGGTTGCATAGTTGAGAATTAAAGCCAATGCTTGCAAAGTTTTGCCCAATCCCATTTGATCTGCCAAACAAGCCCCAACACCCCAATGTGCCAAGCGGGATAGCCAGTCAAAACCCTCTTGTTGATAGTCTCTTAGCTCTGCCTGTAGGGTGGAAGGTAACTGTGGCTGGAGTTCTTTTACTTCCTTGAGTTTTTTAACCTGTTGTTTCCAATGCTTGTCTGCTTTAACGCCCATATCTGCGATCGCATCTTCTAAGACAATGGAGGTTAGGGAATGAAACTGCAAGCCTTTGCCCTTTTTGTTACCAAAAGCTCGTAATTCATCCAATCGCTGGCGAAACTGTTGCGTCAGCGCGATAAACTGTCCTTCACCCAAAGGAATAAAGCGACTGGAAGTTTGGTCTAGCAATGCTAAAAGATTCTCCATATCTAGCACCATGTTTTCATCTAGCTTTAACTCTCCAATGGCAGAAAACCAATCATTTTGGCGTTTAATCTGCATTTGAAAGTTATTAACTCCTGCTTGATGGGCAATACGCAGCTTTTCTCCTTCTGGCCATTCTATAATGACTTTATCTTCTAATTCTTGAAGTTCTAGTAATAAAGATAAGCAGTCTTCTGGATCTTCAATCAGCCATTCTCCCGACTCTGATTCATGACGAGTTAAAACCGAACTGGATTTAGTTATATTTTCTGCCAACTCTTCTTCTAATTCGATCTCCCGCGTAGTTTGCAGCCGCTCTCCTTCAATCTCTCCAATTACCGTCGAACCACCTTTCCCTGGGCGATAATAAGAACCTACTTCCCCAAATGGACGACATAGTAAAGCTGCTTTTAATCCTTCTCCCGCAGGTAAAAGATGAACGTGGGGTGTAGAATTAGCAGGGACTTCTTTGGCACTTGACAAACCACCGCCAATATCGGAGTGGACGGTAACAATAGGCGATACTCCACCAATAGCAGCCAATACTTGTTCGGATGCAGCAGCAGGAACATTGAGACAGTTTTTCTTGCCCAATATCGTGGCGATGCGTTGATGTTCGGTAGTAATTTCAATTACCTTGATTCTGGTGGGAGTTTCTTTTACCAGAACAACTTCTTTGTCTTCTGATAGCTTGGGGGAAAACTCTAAGGTTAAACGATCTTCCTTTACTTTTTTAACAATTAATTCGGGTTCGCCTGTCACAATATCGACGCGAGTTGTGGGAGAATCTTCCCAAAATACCAAAGGATGTCCAATTAACTCCACCATAGCGCGATCGCCAAAGCTATATTCGGCTTTGCTATAGTAACCATAGTAATTAACTTCGATCTGATTACAGACCTTTGCGTCTTGCGTCGTAAAATATTCGTATTCCCCAGCATAATTATACAGACGCTTTATAGCGATCGCACGACCTTTGCTCCAGCTTCCTTTTGCAGTGATTTTTTGTTCGCGGGGTTGCAATACAAAGCCAGTTGAATAAAACGTTAGCAGCCACACCAAACGCTTTGCTGACTCCAGTTTCACCTCTACTTCTGGCTTTTGCAGATTGGCTAAGGCGGTTAAGGACAATTCCCACGGTTGCTTTGGTGTAATTAAATCTACCAGAGAAGGTGCTTTTGTATTAGCATTGATTTCTGCCACCAGACTTTTTTTGGTTTTAAGACGAAATAATAATTCGGCTGCTTCGACACCTAGCCAATAATATCCTACTGCTTCAGCGCGATCGCTCAAAAATTTTAACAGCCTTGGTACGCGCCTTCTAGCTTCTTTTTCATCTATCCAGTAAAGACACAGAGAACAAAAGAAGGTTTCTATACTATGACTCTGTTCGTATGAATCAATCCCATTTTCATAAACCCAGTCTTTTTGACTCATATCCCCCTGCTGAATTTGCAGGAGTTTTAATAACCAGGCATAGGTATAACTCAGCCAGTTATTACTCGTCGCCATTATTCGGCAATAGCCTTCTGCCTCTTTTAGCCTGATAGGAGTGCCATCTTTCAATAGTGCCAGAATAAAAAATATTCCTGCGATCGAATCAAAAAAGATTTTTTTCTTTTTAGTACTTTTCTTTAGAGATTTATAGGCTAAAGTATAAAAATTGATCGCTTGGTCACAGTTTCCCTCAATAAAAGCCAACCATCCCCAGAATATACTCGCCGATCCTTGATTATCTGCTGATACCTGTTCTAAATGAAGTTTTGCTGTGGCAAGATCGTCCCGTAAAATAAGCTGTTCGGTTAATAATAATCTTAAGCGATCCGAAAAACGTCCATTTGGATTATCAGCCTCGGCTTGGAGTATGGCAAACGCAGATTCAGCGGGAGATAAATAAATAACTGAATTCAACAGAATACTGATTAATCCTGATTCGTATAACTCTTGGGGTAGCTGACAAAACCAATCAGGATCGAAGGGATTATTTAAGAGTAAATTGAGAATATCATCTAGTTGAATCGGTTCGGGATAATAGCTATTTTTTTGGTAACATTCCAACTGTCGCCAGACAAACGACATATCCTGACGATAAATACCAATCCGAACTTCTCTAAGTAATTGCTCGACACTATTAAAAACCCTCGTATCTTTACTGTTGTAGCGAGTCTGAATTGGCATATGGGTATGGGCTACTTTAACCATATCTTCCCAAGTCCCTTCTGCGATCGCATCGCGAGTCGCAATTTCGGCTATTAACGGGTTACATTGAGGAGATTTGCCCCATTCTTGGATTAATAAATCTCGATCCAAAAGATATTCTAGGTGAGGTTTGAGAGTTCCGCTAACAAACGCCTTACCTTGCTTAGTTTTTTCTCCTAAAGCATCTAAACACTTTAGAAATTTGCTTCTATTGACAGGTTCATAAATTACCGAATACAGCCTGACAATTTGCTTCCGTATTGTAGGTAAGTTCTCATATTCCTGAATATATGCCTGACGAAGTTGATTAATCTCTGTTTCAGGAGAAGACATGACAAATGGTGCTAAAGATTTTAACCATGACTGGAGAAATACTGTTGTTAATAGCTAATTTTTCTGAGCTATTAATTCCTAGTTATCTTTTTATTGTCATCCTACAGCATCGCCTCAAGAAAATTGTTATTTTATGTTTAAAATATATTTTGAAAAATTAAAAAATAAATATGCAGTAATACTATATACATCTAGATTTGCTATTCCTAAAGATTTACCTGCCTGAAAAACTCATTACTCATTACTCATTACTTATTACTCATGTCTGGCTACCTGCCCGTTGAGTAAATAACCGTTAAGAATGGGATTCGCTTAGTCCAATATGTTGTGCCACAACTGATAAATTGGGCTGATTCAAGTGATGTTGGCGAATAAATGCGATCGCATTGGCGATTCTTTTGTAATCTTCACTTTCTGTAGACATTTATACTCTGCTATTGTGCAACTCGGTCGTTATATGTTCAAACAGTTTTATTCTGCTAATTTATCAGCAGTAAGATCTTAAAACCACCCGTTTTTTGCGATCTGGGGAATGTGTTGGCGGTAACTAGAATAAATTTGGTTTTTTAGTAATTTGATTCCCAAGTTGTAATGTCAGAAAACAAAGTCTGATAGCCAGATACATTAGGATGTAAACCATCTTCTCCCAACTGAGCGTTAATCCAGTCTGTACCTCTAGATAACCAAATATCGAAAATATCTAAATAAGGGATGTCTCTTTGCTGACATGCCTGTAAAGTTGCTTCTTTATAACGATACTGATCGAAGTGATTGTAATAAAGACAGTTCATAAAAGGCATCTTTGCTTCATTGACAGGAGTCATGCCAACAAATAATACAGGGCAAAGATTTTGCGCTACATCCAGTAAACGATCTATCTGTTGTTTAAACTCTTCAAAGTCAGTTAAAAGTTTGCCATCAGGCTTGCCAACACGAGCAGAATCATTGACTCCAACTGAAAGTAATATTAGATCTGGTACGCGATTTCTTAGCTCGCCACGACGGTTAAATTCTTCCTCTAAACGTTGGGAAACCTGAGCAGTGCGATCGCCTCTAACTCCAAGATTATACAGTACATGACCAGCCCCATCAGGGGACATCCACTGCCGACGCAATCTTTCTACCCAACCACCACCGACATAATCTCCATAGCCATAGATTAAGCTATCACCCAAAGCAATTACTTTTAAAGGCTGACGCAACTTTAACTTTTCCTGAAAAACATGGCTGTTCGTCGCCGTAAAGGTAGAGTTAGGAGAAAGAATAGCTTGCATAAATCGAATAATATAGGAATATTTTATAAAAAAATTTATATTCAGCAACAATCATACACAATTATGTCGAGTATGTTGAAAATCAAGTATATTCGATCCCCAAAAATAATTAACTAGAGTGAACTTTTTGGTTTTCAACACAGTGTAAATTGTTATGAGTAATTGTGCTTAAAATCAAGATTTTAATCCCGTCATTGCTGTAAACTACCAAAGGGAGTCAAGTTACCTGGTCTGTTTGTAGTAAAAGCTATAGGACTACTTGATTTGTGTAGAAATAAACCATTGCTATTTCTTGCCTTATTGAAATAATTATTTAAATTGATTTTATGAAAACCGCAGATAAAATTAACGATAAAGCGATCGTCAAAGACTATTTTAACCAAAAAGGGTTCGATCGCTGGCGCAGAATTTACGGTGAAACTGATGATGTCAACAAGGTACAGAAGAAAATTCGCGAAGGGCATCAAATAACTATTGATACGGTGGTTGATTGGTTAAAAGATGATGGTAATTTAGCTGATATTACCGTCTGCGATGCGGGGTGTGGTGTTGGTAGTTTGAGTATTCCTTTAGCAGAAGCTGGTGCAACTGTCAGTGCGAGTGACATCTCTGAAAAGATGGTAGGGGAAGCCAAGGAAAAAGCAGCGGAAATATTAGAAGATCCTAGCAAGGTTAACTTCTCAGTATCCGATCTCGAAAAATTGAGTGGTAGCATTGACACAGTTATTTGTCTAGATGTATTAATTCACTATCCTACGGAAGATGCTGCGAAAATGATTAGTCATTTGGCATCTTTGGCAGAGTCTCGCTTAATACTTAGTTTTGCACCCAAGACTTGCGTATTATTTGTTTTGAAAAAGATTGGTGAGTTTTTTCCTGGTCCTTCTAAGACGACGAGAGCTTATCAACACAAGGAAAAAGAGATTATATCTATTTTAGAAGAAAACGGCTTTGAAATTAAGCGTAAGGGAATGACGAGCGTAAGTTTTTATTATTCTAAAATATTAGAAGCAGTAAAGGTTAAGTAATAAGTAATAAGTGAAGAGCTTAATTTCTACTTGTTATGGGTGATTTTATTGCAACGGAAACGTTTGGTAATCAGGGAGAAGCAGGAGAGAAGTTAGTCTGGGATAGTGTTAAACGGGCTTTTGAATTGCGTAATTGCCTGGGATATTGGCGTTATCCAATTTTTTCTCAAGAGGGTAAGTTTCGCAAAGAACCTGATATTTTGATTGCCGACAATGAGCTTGGCTTGATTGTAATTGAAGTCAAATCAATTAAAATTGAGCAGTTAGTTGGTATTCAAGGACATCGCTGGCAATATAATAATTTTTATACTCAGTATGGCAATCCTTATCAACAAGCAGAAAGACAGTTATTTGCTTTACTAGAATATAGCGATCGCGAACCTATTTTGAAAGAAAAAGTTACCGCTAGAGCAATGGTAGCTTTGCCTTATATTACTCCAGCTCAGTGGCAAGCAAAAGGGTTTCATAAGTTACCTAATTGCCCACCAATTTTGTTTTCAGAACATTTAAGTAATTCTGAACTAATTATTAAGGCGATCGCCAATAACTCTGCCCTTATTTCTGGAGAAGTATTAACTCCAACTCAATGGGAATTACTATTAGCTGTATTGGGTGGTACACCTCTATATAAACCAGAATATAATCGTTTTCCCTGCTCTAATGAGAGTCGCCGTTATATTATTCAACAAGCGAGATCGCGCTTAAGTCAGCTAGATTTACAGCAGGAAAAGATTGCCAAACAAATTCCTGATGGAATGCAGAGAATTAGAGGAATTGCTGGTTCAGGAAAAACTGTTTTATTGTGCCAAAAAGCAGCTTTAATGTCGGTAAAATATCCAGATTGGCAGATTGCTTTAGTCTTTTTTTCTCGTAGCCTATATGAATCTATTATTCAGCAGGTAGACAAGTGGATTCGTTATTATACCCAAGAAAAAACTAATTATAATTCTCAAGAATCTAATCTTAAAATACTTCATGCTTGGGGCAGTAAAGAGCAGCCTGGCTTTTATAGTACGGTTTGTAAATCAGTCGCATATTTACCCCTTGCTGTCCCTTTTACCACTAGTAAACAACCTAGTGAAGCTTTAGCTGAAGCTTGTATCGAATTACTAGAAAATAGAACTATTCCTCAATTATTTGATGCTGTTTTAATTGATGAAGCCCAAGATTTAATGGCTAATAACTGGAAATACCAAAACAAACAGCCTTTTTACTGGTTGGTATATCAATCTTTGCGTCCAGTAAATCCAATTCATCCAGAGCAAAGACGGCTGATTTGGGCTTACGATGAATTACAAAGTTTAGGTAGTCTAAATATACCAGAACCAGGAGAAATGTTTGGTGAAGCATTAGGACATTTAACTACAGGACAATATCATCAGCAAATTAACAAAACTGAAATATTATCTCGCTGTTATAGAACACCCCAGCAAGTTATTTTTGTGGCTCATGGAATAGCTATGGGATTAATCAGAAAAAAGGGAATTATTACAGGTTCAATTAATGCTGAAGAGTGGGAAGCTTTGGGCTACAAAGTAATTAATAATCAAAAAAATGAAGAAATAGCCCTAATAAAAGAACAGCATAATGCACCTAATATTATTAGCGATATTTGTTCTGGAGACATAATTTGTTTTCAAACCTTTTCTTCTCGTCAACAAGAATTAACCGTTCTAGCACAAAAGATAAAAGACAATTTAGATCGAGACAGTTTACAGCCAGATAAAGAAATATTAATTATAGTTTTGGGAAAATATTACAACGCTATACCTTTGATTAAGAAAACTGCCACTTTTTTAATCAATCAAGGAATCAATATTTATTTACCTACCCAAAACACTTTTAATTGTTTTAGTAGTCCGATTGAACATAGAA
>ERZ1740059.1045-NODE-1045-length-14126-cov-3.482482_pt1 | contig 14126 bp, 7 predicted proteins | sample MGYA00581744_ERZ1740059 | MGnify/ENA primary metagenome ERZ1740059 (study PRJEB43018, sample SAMN04849738) | marine metagenome | isolation source: floating plastic debris | place: Pacific Ocean | collected 2008-08-28 | study: EMG produced TPA metagenomics... | reverse complement strand
CCCGGCCCTGTCGGCCGACGGTTCGATGCTCTACTTCCTTTCGGACCGCGACGGCCAGAACTGGCAGTTCGATGTGTACGCCGTGGCTCTCGACCGCAAGCTCGATGGCCTGCGTCCGTACGAACTGAAGGAGCACCTGAGCGACGCCGCCAAGGCCGCCAAGAAGCGCAAGCCGCTCCCCGTGAAGAACGACAGCGACGACGACAAGAAGACGGCCGACAAGAAGAAGTCTGATCCGTACGCCCCCGATGCCGACGACGCGTACCTCCGCATCCGTCGCGTCTTCGACGCGACCGGTTCGGCCGGCAACCTCGCCGTCACGCCCGGCGGCGACCGCGTGCTCTTCACGACCTCGATCGATGGCTCCAGCGGTCTCTACTCCGTGGACTACCGCGGGCGCGAGCGCAAGACCGTGCACCGCGGCTCCGTGTCCGGCGTCAACCTGACGCTGACGGGTGACAAGGCCGTGTTCGTCTCCGGCGGTCAGGCTCACAGCGTGGCTCCGACCGGAGGCAAGCTGACCACCTACTCGATCGACGCTCCGGTCGTGATCGACATCGAAGGCGAGCAGCGGCAGAAGTTCCTGGAAGCCGCCCGCACCCTCGGCGCCGGTTTCTACCACCCGACGCTCAAGGGCCTCGACTGGGACGCGCTCACCGAGCGCTATCTGCAGCTCGCGTCGCAGACACGCACCAACGCGGGCTTCAACCTCGTCGGCAACCTCATGTTCGGCGAGCTCGACGGCTCGCACCTCGGCATGTTCGGCGGCACGGGCGGCTTCCGCGCCAGCGGCGCCGAGACCGGCTACCTCGGCATCGACGCCGAGCCCACTGAAGGCGGCTACCGCGTGACCGCGGTGCTGCAGGGCGGCCCGGCCGACCGCGAAGCCTCGCGCCTCCACGAGGGCGACGTCATCCTCGCGATCGACGATCTCCGTCTGTCAGACAACGACGACGACCTCCCGCACCTCGACCTGTTTACCGCGCTCGCCGACACGCGAGGCCGTGAGACGCTGCTGGAAGTGAAGTGCGTCGAAGACGAGAGCGACGAGCCCAAGTTCGTCATCATCACGCCCACGTCGTTCGGGTTTGAGTCCGACCTGCGGTATCAGCGCGAAGTGCGGCACCGCCGCGACGCGGTGCACGAGCTGTCCGACGGTAATCTCGGCTACCTGCACATCGAGGCGATGGGCGCCGCGTCCGTGCGTGAGTTCGAGCGCGACCTGTACGCCGCCGCCGACGGCCGCGACGGGCTCATCATTGATGTCCGCGACAACGGCGGCGGGTTCACGACCGACATCCTGCTCTCGTCGCTCACCGCGCCGGCGCACGCCTACACCATCCCCCGCGGCGCCGATGTCTCGGGCGTCAGCGCCCTCGACTACCCGCGCGATCGCCGACTCATCTACGCCTACCAGCGGCCCATCACCGTGCTCATCAACGAGAACTCGTTCTCCAACGCCGAGATCTTCGCCCACGCCATCAAGACCACCGGCCGCGGCACGCTTGTGGGCACGCAGACCTACGGCGGTGTGATCTCCACCGGCGGCATGCGGCTCATCGACGGCACGCTCGTTCGCATGCCCTTCCGCGGCTGGTTCCTCACGGACGGGACGGACATGGAGAACAACGGCGCCATGCCCGACCTCGACGTGCCCATTACCCCGGCCGACGAAGCCAACGGCGAAGACCCGCAGCTCGAAGCGGCCGTGGACGAACTGCTCGGCCGGACCAAGAAGTTCAACCGCGACCTGCACGAGCCCGAGCCGCTCACCGCATTGCACCCGACGATCGTGCGTCTCGGGATGGAGCACCCGCTCGCCGCGCCGAGCGTCCGCGCGTCGGCCGATGAGCCCGCACGCGAACGCGGCAATCGCGGCGATCGCGAACGCCGTCGCGGCCGCGCCGGCTCGTCCAACCGCGCCGCCGAGACCGCGCCGTCATCCGGCGGCACGGCACGCCCCGACGAGATCAGCATGCCTCAACCACAAGAGGACGACACAATGAACGAACGCTCGCTGTCCACCAGTGAACGCGGCCGACCCGGCCCGCTGGCCCGCACGGCCGCCGTCGCGACCGTCGTCGCCGGCTCGGTCGCGGCTGCCGCGGAAGCCACGGAGAACACCGCCCCCGACGACGGCCGCCCGCCGCAGTACGGCGGCATGATCCGCAACCCCGATGTGTCCGCCGAGCAGATCGTGTTCGTCTACGCGAACGACCTGTGGCTCGTGCCTCGTGACGGCGGCGTCGCCAAGCCGCTCGCCTCGCCCCCGGGCCGCGAGGTCGCCCCGCGCTTCAGCCCCGACGGCAAGAGCGTCGCCTTTGTCGGCAACTACGACGGCGACCGCGACATCTACCGCCTCGACCTCGCCAGCGGCGCCCTGCCCGAGCGACTCACGCACCACCCGGCCAACGAAGACCTCTGTGATTGGAATGAGCAGGGCCTGCTCTTCTTCCAGAACGGCCTCGCCGGCCTCGCACGCATGGACCAGATCTTCACGCTCTCGCCCGAGGGCGGCATGCCGACCAAGCTCCCCGTGCCCTACGGCGCCTGGTCCGGCATGCACGAAGACGGCGAATGGCTCGCGTACGTCATGCACGACCGCGACGGCCGAACCTGGAAGCGCTACCGCGGCGGTCTGGCCGCCGACATCTGGCTGTTCAATCTGAACACCAAGGAATCACGCCAGGCGACGACGTTCGAGGGCACCGACACGCAGCCCATGTGGCACGGCGACAGCCTGTACTACCTCAGCGACGCCGGCGAGAGCCACCGCCTCAACATCTGGAAGTACGACCTGGCCTCAGGCCGAAGCACGCAGATCACCCAGCACGACGCTGACGACGTGAAGTGGCCCGCGATGGGTCCCGGTGCCAACGGCCGCGGTGAGATTGTCTACCAGCTCGGCGCCGAGATCCGCCTGCTCGATCTCGCCTCCGCTCGCTCGCAGGTCGTGAACATCGAGATCCCCGGCGCCCGCCCGACCATCCGCCCGCGCGTCGTCGATGTCTCCGGCTTTGTCAGCGCCGCCTCGGCCGCGCCCGGCGGCGTACGCGGCACCGTCGTAGCCCGATGCGTAATCTGGACGGCCCCGGCCGAGCACGGCACGCCGTTCAACCTTTCCAAGGCCATCGGCGTCGGCGAGCGCAACCCGTCCTGGTCGCCCTGCGGCCGATGGCTCGCGTACCAGTCCGACCAGACCGGCGAGCATGAACTCTTTGTCCGCCAGTCCGACGGCAAGGACGAACCGCGCCAACTCACCGAAGGTCAGCGTTGGTTCATCGAGGACATCGAGTGGTCGCCCCAAAGCGACCAGATGGCGATCGTCGATCAGACCGGCGCCATCACGCTGGTCGACGTTGAGACCGGCGACCGCACCCAGGTCGACACCAACCCCGACGCCTGGGGCACCGGGCTGAGCTGGTCGCACGACGGCGCCTGGCTCGCGTACTCCCGCGGCGGCGACGAATCGTGGACCACCTCGATCTGGCTCTACAACACCGAATCCGGCGCCTCGACCCAGGTCACCAACGACCTGTTCAACGACACCCACCCGCGATTCGACCGCGAGGGCGACTACCTCTACTTCGCCACTAACCGGGCCTTCACCGAACCGGCCTACGAGGACGTCGGCTCCAGCTTCGTCTACAACCGCACCGACCCGCTCGTCGTCGTTCCCCTCCGAGAAGACGTCGAGTCCCCGTTCGCGCCCGAGATCGACACCGTCTCATGGGACGATGAAGACGCCAAGGACGACGACGACGGCGAAGGCAAGGACGAAGACGCCAAGGACGACGGCAACGGCGACGATGAAGACACGGACGACGACGAAGCCGAAGAAGACGCCGAGCCGATCAAGATCGACCTCGCCGGCTTCGAAGCCCGCGCCGAGGTCATCCCCGTAGGCCGCGGCTCGTTCCAGAACATCGGCGTCGTTGACGGCGGCAAGCTCATCTTCGCCCACAGCCCCGGCATGCCCGGCGGCGGCGATGCCGAGATCAAAGTCATCGACCTCTCAGAAGATGAGCCTGAAGCCAAGACCGTCCTCGCCGGCACCGGCGCGTTCAGCATCACGGCCGACGGCAAGAAGCTCCTCGTCGCCAAGGGCGGCGCCTTCGCCTTTATCGACCCGGCGCCCGATCAGGACATGTCCAAGGCGATCTCCACCGACGGCATGGAGGTCACCATCGATCCCCGCGCCGAGTGGCGGCAGATCTTCCGCGACGCCTGGCGCCGGCACCGCGATTACTTCTACGACCCCGGCATGCACGGCGTCGATTGGGACGCCATCGGCGATCGGTACGAGTCCATGCTCGCCTTCGCCGTCAGCCGGGACGACGTCAGCTACATCATCGGTGAGTTGATCTCTGAGTTGAACGTCGGTCACGCCTACTACTGGGGCGGCGATGTCGAGGACCAGCCCTCACGCTCGGTCGGCCTCCTCGGCGCCGACTTCGCACTCGCCAACGGCGCCTATCGCGTCAGCAGCTTCTACGTAGTCGCCGATTGGGACCTCGACGCCCGCGGCCCGCTGTCCAACAAGGACATCGCCGTCGGCGACTACGTCCTCGAGGTCAACGGCACCCCCGTGGATCCCTCGAAGGACATCTGGGCCTCGTTCCTGGGACTCGCCGGCAAGACGATCTCGCTGACCGTCAACAGCACGCCCGAGGTCAATGACGACGCCCGCGAGGTCGTCGTCGAGCCGATCGGTAACGAAACCGCCCTCCGCTACCGAGCCTGGGTCGAGGGCAACCGCGCCAACGTAGAAGCCGCCACCAGCGGCCGTGTCGGCTACATCCACGTGCCCGACACCGGCATCAACGGCCAGAACGAGCTCTTCCGTCAGTTCTACGGCCAGATGCACAAGCCCGCGCTCATCATCGACGAGCGCTGGAACGGCGGCGGCCAAGTGCCCACCCGCTTCATCGAGCTGCTCAACCGGCCGCGCGTCAACTACTTCGCACGCCGCCACGGCAAGGACACCCCGTGGCCGCCAGATTCCCATCAGGGCCCCAAGGCCATGCTCGCCAACGGCCCCGCGGGGTCGGGCGGCGATGCCTTCCCGTGGTTCTTCAAGAAGATGAACCTCGGCCCGGTCATCGGCACCCGCACCTGGGGCGGCCTCGTCGGCATCGGTGGCGTCCCGCCGCTCATCGACGGCGGCTACACGGCCGTGCCCAACTGGGCCTTCTACGAGACCGACGGCACCTGGGGCGTCGAGGGTCACGGCGTCGATCCCGACATCGAGGTCATCCCCGACCCCGCCAAGATGTGGAACGGCGGTGACCCCCAGATCGACGCGGCGATCCAGTACCTCGAGCGCGAGATCGAACGCAACCCGTACCGCAAGCCCGACCGCCCGGCCTACCCCGATCGCTCCGGCTTCGGCCTGCCCGAGTCGGACAAGTAAGGCCGGGCCCGTGGTCGATGATGGCGCCGATTTCTCGGCGGAGGACGCAATCGCGCCCGCCGCCGGGCGTTCAGCCGGCGATATGGAAAAAAACCGCCGGCTGTTTCTTTGCGCTCATCGTTCCGCTCCTGCGTCTGGACGCGCCCGCGCCTTCACGCTCGTCGAGTTGCTGGTGGTCATCGCGATCATCGCGGTGCTCATCGGCCTGCTCCTGCCAGCGCTGCCGCGCGTGTACGACGCGGCCCAGAAGACCCGCTGCGCCGCCAACCTCCGCGGCATCGGTCAGGCCTTCCAGCTTTACACCGACGACAACCGCGAGACCTACCCCGTCGCCCGCTACATGCCCGAGCCCTGGCTCTGGCCGCCGAGCAACACCGACCCGGCGCTCAACATCCCGCTCGCGCCCTACTTCGAGCTCGATACACCCGCGTACACCTGCCCGGGCGACAAGGTCGTCAGCCGAACTGAGTACACCAACGCCGAAGGCGTGACCAAGACCACCGGCATGTCGTACACCTACATCGTCGCCTTCTCCGGCCGCCGCTTCGAGGAAACGTTCTTCGCGTCCGATCGAGTTGGGTTCACGCCGTCCCAAGCCCCTGTCCTCCACGACTTCGACGGCGGAACGTTCGAAAAGCAATCCGGCGAGACCGTCACCGTCAACTTCTTTCACACCGAACGCAACTTCCTCTTCGCCGACGGTCGCGTCGACCGCTACGACGATGTCACCGCGCCCGAAAGCAACTGAGCCACTCCCGGGAGAATGAACCATGCCCGAACGCATCGACCTCGACGCCGCCGTCGCCCCTTCCCGCAGGCCCATCGACGCCGGCTGGTCCAAGCGCCGCAAGACCCTGGTCAGCGTGGCCGCAGGTGCGGTCGCGGTCATTGCGCTGGGAGCCGGCGTCAGGCTCCTGCTCGACCGCCGGCCGCCGCCGCTGCCGACCACGATGACCGAAGCCGTGGCCGTGCTGAACTCGCCGAAGTTTGAGCGGCTCTCACCCGAGCGTCGCAATCAATACACCGCCGAGGCCCGCCGCCTGCTGAACGAACTGCCCGAAGAAGAGCGCCGAGCGATGCGCGGCGACGAAGACACGCGCGACGCCATGCGGGCGCTCTTCCAGCAGACCTTCGAGGAGGTCGTCCTCCGCTACGCCCGCGGCGAAGACATGGAAGACGTCCGCAACGACATGGGCCTCCCCGGCCGCGGCATGCGCCCAGGCGGACGCCCCGGCGGAGACCGCAACGGCGAAGGCCGAAACGGTGGGGGCGGCGAGGGACGCCCCGGCGGCGAGCGAGGCGACGGGGAGCGGCCCAGCCGCGAAGACCGAGCCGCACGCATGCGCTCCCGCATGGCAAACTTCTTCCAAGAGGGCAACGCCCAACTCGGCGCCCTGCGAGGCGCCATGATGCGGCAGATGCGCCAGCAACGCGAGCAATCCGGCCGCGGCCAGAGCCGCAGCTAGACCCTCCTCAGCCCTTCCTCAAACCCCGCCCGAGGCCTCCCCGGAACCCCAAGGCCCCCCCAGACGAACACACTCAAGACCGCCGCGTCGCTCGGCGTGCGCGGTCGTGACCGACGTTCCCGCCCCGGGTATTCTCTGCCAAGACACACTTCTGGGGCCCACCAACCGGAGACGCGCATGACGCGACCCGCCGATCCCCGCCGGCCACTCCGCCGCGCGCGCCGCAAGGCCACGCTCGCCGGCCAGGCCCACGGGCCGCCAGACACGCAGGCGATCCACCTCGAACCGCTCGAGCAGCGCCTCATTCTGGCCGCTGACATCGCCTCGGTGGGTCTCGTGCGCGATGGCTCCGACTGGAACGTCTTCGCCTCCGAAGTCGCGCTCGACGACGATGACCTCGTCACCGAATCCAGCACCGTCTTCGGCGGCAACCTCGGACCGACCGAACCCATCGCCGGCCCGCTCGTCGGCGTCGAACGCCTCGCCGGCGGCCGATTCGATACGACCTTCGAAGGCGATCTGGTCGACAACGAGGATTCCGACGCCTTCGCCGGCTTCGACAACGAGACCGGCGGCCAGTTCCTCGCCATCGACGGCTACCCCAACGGCTTCTTCGCAGGGCTCGACACCGAGTCTTCCACTGACGCAACAACATCCCTCGCCATCGAACGCTTCAACCAGCCCGCCAGTCCCGCGCTGCAAGGCCAGTGGCTCGTGCAGATGGCCCGCGTCGATGTCGCGACCGACCGCGTCGACATCCTCAGCGGCCAGGGCACCTTCGGCGGCCAGTTCTTCGTGCTCGTGCTCACCGGCGCGGGCGCCGTCTCGCCCTTCATCTCTTCGCTCGAGTACAGCCAGTTCGACGAGAACGGCGGCGCCGCCAGCCTCGACGGCTTCACGCGCCTCTACCTCAACCGCGACGCGTCCGTCATGCTCGGCGTCGACCTCAACCAGACCGACGGCTCCGTCTGGATCCTCTCCGCCGTGCGCACCACCGCGCAGTTCACCGCCGAAGACATCGCCGGCGACTACCGCATCGCCGGCCTCGCGCACACGCCCGCGCTGCAGTCCTCGCTCGGCGGCAGCGACACGGTCGCGCCGCGCTACCTCGAACTCACCGCGGCCGGCCAGTTCCGCATGAGTTCGCTCTTCGACGACGACCGCGGCGACGGCCCGACGCTGCTCGCCGGCGACTTCGCAATCGAACAGTCCACGCTCACGCTCAACGACACTGACCGCGGCGTCGAGATCTCCTTCCTCATCGCCGACAACGGCTCCACGCTCCAAGCCACCGAACTCCGCTTCGAAGCATCCGGAACCGAAGACCGCCTCTTCGCGCTCGGGTCACTCGTCACCTCTGCCCTCCCGCCGAACCCCGCCAACCCGGATCCGCCGCAGCCGCCGCTCGGCCCGATCTCGCTCACCGAGGTCCGACTCAGCGACAGCGGCCGACCTGAGGCGTTCGAGTTCGACGAGGGCGGCCGATGGCGCACCGTCGATCTCATTACCCGGGCCGGCGGCGTCGAGCCGCCGCCCGAAGAGGCCGCCTTCGCCGTCGAGAGTTGGATCGACCCGCGCGACGGCGTCACGTACGCCGCCGCCGCGTTCCCCTCGGCCGTCCTGCTCTACCGCCGCGGCGAGGACGACCTCTGGATCGCCCGCGACCTCGCCGACGAAACCTCGGGCTCACCCATCGTCAGCGGCCTGACACAGTTCAATGACCTCGAAGGCGACACCTATCTCGCCGGCCTCGACGCCGCGGGCGAACTCGTCCTCTACCAGTCCGGCGCCGTCTTCCCGCAGGGCCCCGAGCTCGTCTTCAGCTTCCGCAACCTGACCACGCAAGAACTCGAACCCCGCGGCCAAGCCGTGCCCGCATTCACCGGCGAACTCATCAGCTACGTCACCACCTGGAACGCCCTCACCATCGCCGGCCTCGACGCCAACGGCGATGTCTTCGGCGTGTGGAGCCCGCCCGGTTCGGACGCGTGGAACAGCTCCAACCTTTCCGACATCACCGGCGCCGAGCCGCTCGCCGGCGGGCTCACCGCGTTCCTCACCGACTGGGGCGGCATCAACATCGCCGGGCTCAATGATGCCGGCGAGATCGTCGTCTCGTGGTGGGTGCCCAGCTTCGGCGGCGAATGGCGCCAGGCCAACCTGACCACCGCGTTCGACGGTCCGACGCTCACCGCCAACAGCATCACGAGCTTCGTCGCGCCGTGGGGGGCGCTCAACGTCGCGGGCATCGACGACAACGGCGAACTCGCCGTCTACTGGTGGGCGCCCGGCCTCACCGACTGGCAGACCGCCAACCTCACCGCCAGCCAGCCGCTCACCGAGCCCAGGCCCGACGCGCCGCTGCAAACCAACGTCACCGAAGACGGCAACCTCAACATCTTCGGATCGAGCGATCGAGATGACTTCGTCCGGGTGTCTTGGAGTCCCGACCAACCCGTCTGGACACTCGAAGACCTCAGCGAAGTCGCCGTTCCCGGCTGAGCTTGTTCACTGTGAAACGTGGTCTTGCCTGCTTCCTCTCCCGTTGGGGGAGAGGGCCGGGGTGAGGGGTCTTCAACCGGTCGTCAACCCGCCTCGTGCCGCATCCGATCATCGATGCCGTACGTCTTCATCTTCTTGTACAGCGTCGTCCGGTTGATCCCGAGCTGCTCGGCCGTGTCTTGGCGGTTCCACCCGTTCGCGTCGAGCGCTTTCAGCAAGATCCGTCGTTCCGGTTCGCGCAGCGCGTCGGCCAGCGTCATCGGCGTCCAGGTTTCGTCTTGGTCAGCGCCCAGATCCGCCCGCACGCCGTGCATCGCGTCTAGCAGTGCGTCCCCGCGTTCGCCGCGCACCGTCTCGGGCAGGTCGCCCGCGCGGATCTCATCCCCCCGGCAGAGCACGACCGCGCGCTCCACGATGTTCTGAAGCTCGCGCACGTTGCCCGGGTACGGGTAGCGGCGAAGCAAGTCCATCGCACCCGCGTCGAACCCCGTGATCGCCTTGCCGAGTTCGTCGCGGTACACACCCAGAAAGTGCTCGGCCAGCGTCGGGATATCGCCCACGCGTTCCCGCAGCGGCGGGCACTCCACCTTCACCACGTTGATCCGGTAGTACAAGTCCTGGCGGAACCGTCCGTCCGCGACGAGGTCTTCCAAGGGCTGGTTCGACGCCAGAATCACACGCACGTCGACCTCGACCGTATCCGTTGAGCCGACCGGCTCAAAGCGTCGCTCTTGCAACACGCGCAGCAGCTTGAGCTGCATCCCGGGCGCCGCCGAGTTGATCTCGTCGAGGAACAGCGTCCCGCCGTCCGCCGCGAGGAACCGCCCGACCTTGTCCGCGTGCGCGCCCGTAAACGCGCCGCGCACGTGCCCGAACAGTTCCGATTCCAGCAAGGTTTCGGGGATCGAGCCGCAGGACACCTCGACGAACGCCCCGCCCTTGCGCGGCGAATGCTCATGGATCGCGCGGGCGATCAGGCTCTTGCCTACGCCCGACTCGCCCGTCATCAGCACCGTGGTGCGCGAGGGCGCGACCGCCTCGATCAACTCGTAGATCCGGCGCATCCGGTGATCGCGCCCGACGATGGAGCCCAAGCCGTAGCGATCGCTGCGCTGGGCGCGCAGCGTCTGGTTCTCGGCCATCCCCGTCTGCTGCCGCAGCGCCCGCTCGAGCGCCACGCCGAGTTCTTCGTCTACGATCGGCTTGGTCAGGTAATCGACCGCGCCGCGTCGCAGGGCTTCGATCGCCGACTCGATCGTGCCGTAGCCCGTGAGCATCACGACCGCCACGCCTTCGTACCGCTCGCGGATCGCCCCGAGCAGTTCCAGCCCGTTCATTCCGGGCATCGAAACATCGCTCAGCACCACCTGGAAGGGTCGCGGCGCCCGGCCGGGGCCGTCCGCTTCCTGCTCGCCCGCCGCCAGGATCGACAGCGCCTCTTCGCCCGAAGCCGCCGTCGCCGTTTCGAACCCTTCCTCGGCCAGATGATCCGCCAGCGATTCGGCCACGATCGGGGCGTCGTCTACGACCAGCAGCCGCACCGGCGCCGTGTTGTCGGCGCCCGCGTTCGAGCCGGTTCGGCCGCCGACCGAAAGACCTTCAGAAGTGCTCAAGGTTCGGCCCTCCCCATCGGCGCATGCCGCCCGCTCGGCGGCCGGTACACCGTCCGCAGCACCGCGCCCGGTCGCGGCTGCCCCGTGCGCTCAGGCCTGGGCAGCAACTCGATCACCCCGCCCAGTTCCAGCACGATCGACCGCGACAACGCGAGGCCGATGCCCATGCCGTCCGGCTTGGTCGTGTACCCGTGTTCGAACAACCGAACCGCCGGCGCCTCGGCCGGCAAGCCCACGCCGTCGTCGATGATCTCGATCACCACGCGGTCCGACTCGCCGAACGCTGCGCCGGAGACCCGCCGCGCGCGCACCTCGATGCTCCCCGCCGCATCGTGCGGTTCCTTGCTTGAACTGCTCGGCGCCGAGAGCACCGCCTCCAAGGCGTTGTGCAGCCCGTTCAGCACGATCGGGTAGATCGGCCCCGCCTCCAGGGCGCCCGCGTCGTCGTCGAGTGCCACCGACAGCGACACGTTCCCGTCTTCCGCCCGCGGCCGGATCACCTCTACCGCGTGTCCGATCGCTTCGGACAGCGTGATCGGCGACCGCGGCCCGAGCAACGACGAGCCGATCGTCGACACCGCCGGCTTCATCGAGGCCGCCACCAGATCGGCCATGCGCCCTAGGGATGTCTGCACGGTCTCGATCCGCCGCAGCGCTTCGGACAGCTCATCCGCTTCGCTCGCGTCCGATCGGTTCATCGCGCGACGGGCCAGTTCCAGCGTTCGCAGCGAGCCATCGAGCAGGTTCGCCATCTCGTGCGTTAAGACGGCCAGCCGGTCGAGCACGTACGGCGCATCCGCCCCGTCCGGCGTTTCGCCCGGTGACCCGGGACCACGCCGCAACGGATTCGAAGGGTTCTGTTCGGAATCTGAGGAGTCGTACGGTGGCGTCATCGCAACGCCATATCGGCATTTTCCGCTGCGCAATCAAGCAGACGTTGCCCAGAGGAAACATCTTCTTGCTCCTTCGCGCCCGCGCCGGGTTGCCGCCGCGCAACACCCGCCAAACTATCGCCCGATAATCACGGGCCCAACCCCGCAATCGGTGGCTCAACACCCCGAGTTCCACTCCGGTGCTCGACGCCGACGGCATTCGTCAACGATCTTCCCGCCGAACGTCGTCTCTTACAGCCCGAGCGCCTCTGCGTCGCGATCCGAGAGCATCCCGCCGTCGGAGCGCGCACACACCGTGCCGTCCCGCTTCCAGGACCGCTCGCACCGCGGCTCCGACCGGAGGTCGTGCACGCGCACATCGGTGGCCTCTTCGTCCACCGAAACCCGAGAGACACCCAGCAGGGCGGCCAGGTCGACCGCGTCGAACGCCGCGCTGCGCTCCTGCCATGACGGCAGCGTCACGCCCGCATCCAGCGGGTTGTCGAGTTCGTGCGTCGAGCGGAACGCCTCGCTCGCCCGGAGGGCCTCGTGCCGGCAATCCATCATCGCCGCCCAGCGCGCGTCGGCCGTGGCGCCTGTCGCGCCCGGGAACTCGGCCGCGTGCACACACGTCTCTTGGTCCTTCGGATCCACCTTGCGCAGCGCGCGGAATGCCTCGTCCGCCGTGTGCGGCAGCAACGGCGCCATCAGCCGCGCGAGCCCATCTGTGATCACCCACATCGCGGTCTGCGTCTGCCGCCGCCGCGCCGAGTCCGGCCGATCGCAATACAGCCGGTCCTTCACCGCGGCCAGGTACGTCGCGCTCAGCGTGTCGTTGCAGAAGTCATAGATCGCACGCCGAGCGTTCTGGAACTCGTACCGCTCGAACGCCTGCACGACCCGCTCGCGCGTCGCGTCAAACGACCCCAGCGCCCAGGCGTCGATCGACGTCGCCGCGAGCGTCGCGATCCATGTCGAAGTCGTCGAGGTTCGACAGCAGGAACCGCAGTGTGGTCCGCACCTTGCGGTACGACTCGCCCGACAGATCGAACAGTTCTGTGTCCGTCTTCACGTCGTGCTCGTACGGCGTCGAGGCGACCCACCATCGCAAGACGTCCGCGCCATAGGTCTGGAACAAGTCCTCGATCGTGTGACCCTTGCTCTTCGAGAGCTTGTGCCCCTCGCGATCCACGCAGAAGCCGTGCGTCAGCACCGCTTTGTACGGCGCCGAGCCCATCACACCCAGCGAGGGCAGCAGCGACGTCTGGAACCAGCCTCGGTGCTGGTCCGAGCCCTCCAGGTACAACTCGACCGGGAAGTCGGACCCGCCCGAACGCTCGCGCATCACCGCGTTCCAGGAAGAACCCGACTCGAACCAGACGTCCAGAATGTCCTTGCCCTTCGTCAGCGTTTCCTAGTCCAGCCCGGCCGGTGCGTCGGGGGCAGCCGACGCGTCGTAGTGCGCCAGCAACTCCGCAGGCGTGCCGGTCAGCCACAGGTCCGAGCCCTTCTCACGCACCGCCTTGGCCACGGCCCGCACCGAGGCGGCCGTCATCAGCACGCCGCCATCCGGCATAAAGAACGCCGGGATCGGCAAACCCCACGCGCGCTGCCGGCTGCTGCACCAGTCCGGCCGAGACTCGAGCATCCCGCGCATCCGGTTCTGACCCCACTCGGGCAGGAACCGAATCCCGCCGTCCGCCGCCGAAAGCGCCATCGCACGCAGCGATGTTCCCTCGCGCTTCGTCGGCGTGTCCACACCCACGAACCACTGCTCGGTGCAACGGAAGATCACCGGCGTCTTCGAACGCCAGTCGTGCGGGTACGAGTGATCGAACTTGTGCGCAAAGAACAGATGCCCGCTGTCCTCCAGCCGCCGAGCGATGTCGTCGTTCGCCTCGAAGATGTTCCGGCCTGCCAGACCCTCCGGCACGGTCTGGTCGTACGTCCCGTCGGCCAGCACCGGGCAATAGATCGGCAGCCCTTCGCGAAGGCCCGTCTGGTAGTCCTCCACGCCGTGCCCGGGCGCCGTGTGGACCAGCCCTGTGCCGTCTTCCAGTGTCACGTAGTCCGCCGCGAGCACCGTGTAGACCTTCTCCTCGTCGCCCGCCTGCGCGAGCTCAAAGCTCGGCAACCCCTGCCGCAACGGCGACCGGTACCGCAGACCGAGCTTCGCCGACCCCGGCGCCGTCGCTTGATGCTCGACGTCCTCGCTCTTGCTCATCTTCGTGACCTGCTCCACGAGCGCCTCGGCCAAGAC
>ERZ1740059.1044-NODE-1044-length-14133-cov-8.691576_pt1 | contig 14133 bp, 10 predicted proteins | sample MGYA00581744_ERZ1740059 | MGnify/ENA primary metagenome ERZ1740059 (study PRJEB43018, sample SAMN04849738) | marine metagenome | isolation source: floating plastic debris | place: Pacific Ocean | collected 2008-08-28 | study: EMG produced TPA metagenomics... | reverse complement strand
GACAGTAAAAATATTGTTATTCATAACGATGTTAGTATTAATTATAAACGATTAAGAGACATTCAAAACTGTTGCCTATATAGGCGCAGAACCCGCCGTCAACATAGACTTTGAACACGCCTCTGCAATCTAATTCATAACACGCAGCAAGAAATTTTACAGCAAATGCATTCGACAAGCCTGGGTTTCATTCACACTAGTTGGCTTCAGATCTTTCAAAAATTGGTTGGTTTTGAATTTATGAATAAATCACTGATTCACAATCAAGCACACACAAGCCTGTTTAGGTTGAAAAATAGCCTGCTTCAAGTGGCAATGAAATCATGCAAACAACTTTTGTCGCTGTGAGGTTAAAGCAACTTGCATGTGAGTTGGTGCTTGCTTTCTAGACTTGGTGTGGAAACCGTGTCACGAGTGTGTGTGTATGGGTAAAAATAATCATAGAACAAAGAAATAACTATGTGCATGTGATAAAATCGGAAACTAACCTCAAAAAATACTTCCTCAAACCCTCAAAAAATTTCTGTCTAAAATATAACCTTCTACAACAGTTCAAGTGTTTTCCTAAATGCAAATGAAATAATGTGGTATAATACATTATAGTAGATAGAAAGTAGTAGAACAAGTTGTAGAATAATGGTGTTAACAATATGAAGCAGAAAAACTTAAATCGTTGATCAGTTTGTAGCTGTAACATGATTATGCCTAGAGAGCTTGATGTAATAATTTGTACATGCGTGTTAGACCCAAAGTTATCATTATCCAGCAAGGGGTAGATAACAACCATCAGTGGAGAATCAACCAATCAAAGCCGTGCATTGATCTCATAAAGAAGTGGTCTTTGATTTGTACGGAACATGATGGTCAGCCACAGCATGATTGAGCAGTGATCGATCATAACAATCAATGTAGTTATGTTTAAGTTACCTATCAAGTAGAAGCCGACTGAGGGTGCTTGCTCACTGCATTTGGAGACGGGGTATGTATGATGTGAGTGCGGCACGACCACATAGACACGGGTTTATGAGTAGATAGTATTACAAAATACTGGCACAATCACCGCAGCTATGCACTTTGAGGTCACCGTGTTGAATAATTTGTGCTTGAGGCTTTAAGGTTAGTGTCCACGCAGAGAGGCTGGATAAAGGCAATAAATAAAAGAACATCAGTTATAACAGTGAGATGCCATTAGTTTCCATCATTCACAACTAACAAGCCAATCAAAATATGTAATAAATCTGACGGTAAGAGTTAGCGAGTATTAGATACAGAGACAGCTCAGGTAGGTAGGCATCCGATTGATTTTGAAGGGAGCAATCTGGGAATAGTTTTCGAGACCTCAACAAGGTCAGGGGAGCTGTTGCAGATACTAATAGCAAGGTCAAGGACAGAGCGGTAGCAGAAACTATTTTCATCAAAAATATAATTTCACTAAACATAGTTAGACTTGTCACATTCACCCGAGGCAGCTTCCTTCAAGAATAATCGGGCTAATGCAGAGATACAGTGAGTGAGACTTATTCAAAATTGAGGTTACAGCGAGGATAGGCGAGTCATGTAGGAGATGCAGTATGAGATTGTAAAAGTTGTTGTCAACAGTGACAGAATAACAGAGGTTTGAGAAACTCCGCAATATGTCGGTTCAGATTAATGTTCTGTCAGATTATGCTTTCCTTAAGAGTCTGATAACAAGTAAGAAGTCAGGAACTTACCACACTTAATTTCAAATCTTGATATCTTTTAATTCCACCAAATTACGAAAACTTGCGAATCTTTTCAACATTGTTTTTATGCTTTGTTCTTTCTTTGCATTATACTAGAGTTTTCAATACCCTAATACTCTATTTTTCATGATGTGTGTGTTTTGAGCAATTGCATAGCTAACTTATCACCTTGGAGATTTCATGATCGTGTAGCTTCAATATTATTACAATCTTCGAACCCTGCAATTTCTGCAAACAACCTGAATCCTGAATCTTTTACGTAGAATACTGACCTTTGTATTTGAACAAAATAATGATACTGTCTAAAAGTGTCATGTATCGCCCTGCTTTAAAAATAGGAAAGGCATCAAAATGAGCAGTTTGTATAACTTTTGTATAATGTAGAAGTAACAGCAATAATAGTTTTGATAACATAAAAAATATTTATAAATGGATAACAAGTTTGACCAACAATGGCTGAAGAGCTTAGAAACATGACCTGTAAATTTATAGCGCATGTCCACATTCAATATACAACCATGACATAAAAAGAGTGATATTACCCACAACTTAGCAAGGATGAATAAAAAAAATAGTGATTTACCTTGTTGAATTTTCGTTTACAGCTTCATTTCAAGAGTTATGTACTCAAGAAATAGTGTAGGCAACTCCTATTTATCAACAAAAAATAAAGTAAAAAGTCACAATTTGCAAATATAAAGTAAATAAATGGAATATTTATAAGACCATAAAAAATTTGAAAAGAAAAAGGAGTATTGACAGACTTCAATTGCATAGTAATTTCTCAATGAGCTGCGGCCAATGGTTTTCAATAATAAACTGATTGTCAGACTGATTTCTGTGTGTTGCCATGTTGTTAGTAGGTAGAAGTAGTCGTTTGGCGTTGACCAAGCATGTAAGTCTATTTAGTGTAGCTAGATAGCTATGGTATATTATCTATCACCATGGCAATAGCTGGCCTCTGGTTATCAGGAGAAACATTTTGTGAAACCATCATTGCCACACTGGCCAAGCATAAAGCCTGGACTGGTCAACCATTATTTAGACTCAGACTAGGCCAGGCTTTTATTGCAGCAAACAAGAGACTAGTTATAGTTGTTATTGGAAAACATACAAAAAGAGGTGTGAATGGATTGTATTTTACATACACAGATTTTAGCAGCATTCTACAATGACTGTTATTTATACCAGTACCAAAATGCATTCTCTCTTCTCTGTTTGTTATAAGGTCTTGGTAAATGCATGTTGTGTTGTTGAAAGCCACAAATAACATTGAGCACTAGGACATGAACTGATGTTACTTTGTTGTTTTAGTTGTTGTTTGGAAGCGGTAAACTGCAGTGTGTGAAGTGATTGTTTATTGGGTGATAGAGAAACTTGTTTATAAACATTCGTTATTAGTGTTCAGTAGATAGAAACCAGGTCTAAATAGAATCGCTACAAAAATTCGAAGTTATATCCCCTTGCCCTTTTTATACAACACGGGAATACAACTCCAATATTTAGTAGCATTGGAGTGGTGAGAGGAACCGCACAAAGATGACACATGTAGCCGCCGATGTTATGTTAACTATGAGTCAGTTTGGTAATCTACAGAGCATACTGTGTCCGTGTCGGCAGCAATGATTTGCTGCCGTTGCTCGCACAGGGTGAGTAGAGGCGGATAACAATAAGATTAATGCTGTGTTTGATGATGCGGTGAGGGAAAAACAGCTGTCTCACAAAAATCATAATTATTGTTCCATACTCTTCCATAAAACGAGTACTGGCAACACTCTTACCAAATGAACAACGATCACATTCCCGGGATAGGTCAAAAGTTATAATATGTTTTACCCGTTTACCAAATGGGAATGTGAACCTTTCCTCCGATTTGGACGAGTGCTGCCAGTCTTTGATCACCCTCTGAATCAGAAGACGAGACAGGATTGGGAGGCTGACGGGTTGAGATATATGGCATTCACTTCTGTTCAGTGCTCACTATGTTCAACTAACCTGAATGATAATCGCTCGTAGACTGAGGTTGAAATTTAGACCCTCTGATAAGGATGGGTGGCCACAGCTGGACGCCTCACTTTTGGCATGGCACCTAAAACACGCCACAGGTTCTATCAATGACAAGGTCTAGGGCTTACACAGTCGTATGGCATCATGCAGCCACCCAATGATGGCAATCCGCCGTATGACTGGGCAAGTTAACCTGCTGTCAAAGGTAACCTGTTGTACTACTACTTCTCTCCACCCGTACTGTTTTAGATTTTTAAACCCTTGCCAACCCTTTAAGGAGTTCAGGAGAATTTTGAATATTGAAATTGTGATCAATATGAATCAACTATTGGGTTATGTACAATATCCATCGTTTCATCCCAAATTTTAAAGTGAGTGTAGGCCGAATTACTGAGGCAAGCAGCTTTACCTCATACAAGTGGTATAGTATGTGACTTAGTAGTTTGTGAGCGTGATAGCGTTAACCCACTCTGTTTAAAAGACAACAGGCCAATCATTGTAGGCGGGAAAACCTCACACCCAAAACACCTGAAATCAGTGTAGTTGGCAGCCGCACTCCGTTTTACTTAGAAGGAAAAAAGGTGTCACAGAGAGATAGTAACTAGTCAAATTGATAAAGCAGTTGTTACTAAATTGATGGTAGTACAACAGGTTAACTTTGATCAATGGGAGAGAGAGTGAGTGATATTAATTATTATAAATCAGTGATGTCATGTCAATACCAATGAATAAACATAGCAATCAGTGAAACACATGCTGGAAATTACGACCATTATAATTCTACAGCTATAATAATAAATACCCAAGCCGTGTATGTGCACACAACCCCAAGTTATACCAAAGATGATAATCATTAAAACATTTCAGAGCTGGTAAAAAAACTAACGTGCCAATTTTATGACTAGTCTACAATTAGCTACGATGAAAATATCACAAAAAATGCTCTTCCAGTGGGGGACATTGAACAACAACAATTTCGCATCCTTATGGAGGACTTTTGATTTTTTTAATTTGCATTTGATGACCAGAAAATTCTGACTGTTGGAATGTGTAGGTATCTAAAACAACAACAAACAATTTTTGGGGGAGTGGTTAGTCTTACGCACTGCTAAACACCAATGTCTACAAATTCCATCACAGTTCAGGTGGACAAGTCGGTTAATAAAAATTCTAACAAAACTCATGCTACATAGTTCAAGCATTCAAAGATTTAAAAATTTTTATGTCTGGGATTTGGTGGTACAAGCAATACTTAATCAGTGTTTTGATGATATGATTTGTGTTAATTTCGGTCAGATTAAAACCTTATGTTGTGCAGCGCCTTTTTGTTAAACATTTTAGGTTGAAGCCAGCAGAAAAGTGCTATAGGAAAATTACAGACAAAGACAAAGAGAGAGACAGCCAGCACTATGCACTACTACTGTAACAGTTATCATAAATAAATAATACCGGTACAAAAATAATCACAGGGGGTGGACACATTCTGTTATAATAGAGTTATCCTCCCATTGCTACATTGACTAAGAGTAGACAATTCCAACATCATGATAGCAAAACGTTAGTGGTGACAAGATTGCAAACCCCAACAAGGTCAGGCCCCATCACAACGTAATCTAAGCATTAGGTTAGAATTTGATTATTGCTCGCTTTTCCACCAGGATGATGTTTGGTTAGTTGCTCATGGTTTGAGTAGTGAATTTGTAATTGAAAAGCATGGCCACAGTTCAAAGTTGTTCAGAAGAATTTACAATCAATAATGAATCGTAATAAATAAACAATAATTAGAGAGCTAAGATAAAAAACAAGCATTCGCTTTGTGCTGGAGGTAGTCAAGAAGTACCCAAGTTGCAAGTGCCCATGATGATAAACATCTATGTCCAAACGACCATAGCAACTACTGGTACCGCTTAAAAACCCCGTAATACATCTATTCATGTTTTGGCTTGATCCCTTGTCTGTAGTTTTGTTTTTTAGTTTGAGCACTTTTCAGTTGGCAGCAACGACGACATAATTTGGCTAGCTTGGCTGATCGCAGGAGGCTGGTGAATTATTTTAGTGAGTTTTGAGTGTCTGGTGAGGTGGGGAATGTGATATAAGTTACATTGCCTCACATCACATAGTAATTATTGTTGTTCCACAAGGCTTGAGGCATTCCGGTGTAGTTTTCAGGGGGTGGTGAAAGTGCCATAACTCCTATCATATAAAATTTAGCATGAACAATCAATGGTCAGCGTTAAAATTAGTTATAGTTCAAACAAATTGGGAAGCTTTATAAGTTAATGGTGTCAATTGTCCACTCGTAGAAATGAATCATGAATGATCAATTCAAGGTTTTAAAATCTTTGATCAATTATCAAAATTAATTCAATCGAAAACCTTTTGGCCAGCTTAAGCTATTGCACAATACTGTTCAAAAATCACTGAGTGAGCTCTAAATGTGTGATGGTACCTCATACCAAAAACAGAACTCTCACTATGACACTCATGAGCCATGCGGCAAGCAAACCTGCCACTGTCACTGTTGGCCACACACAGATCGCACGCACATCAACAGTAACAGGCCTAGCCTCTCACATGGCTCAGCAGTGGTACTGACTGCCTCAAACTGCAGCTTGTAGGCCTAGTGGATGCTAAAACATGCTTATGAGTAGATAGACTAGATGACATACCGGCAGCCGAAGGGTCTACAGCTCCCGGGTAGTCTAGTAATGTCTGATTCATAAGACCGTACTGTCCAAGGTCAGCAGTAGTCTGACCTGCTGCCGTGGGTACCAGCGCTGGATTCTGTAGAGTGGCAGCAGAGTAGAGGACAGAACCTGCTGAGGCAGCGTCTGTAGAGGATACCATTGCGGGAGGCATACCCATCAGAGCTTGGTGCTGACTAGTCTGCACTGCGGCAGCACCTGGTGCGCCTGGAGTCGGCGGCAGTCGGGGAGACAGTATCAGCTGTCCACCCAACTGCTGAGCTCTCATTAGATTCTGTTGTTGTTGCTGCATAGCTGCCAGGTTGTACTGCTGCTGATAGGCGGCAGCATTTGTAGGAATGATTGGCTGTCCCATCAACCGATGCTGCATCTCTGTGTAAAAAGAAAATAATTCAGTTCACCAGTGAAAAGGGAGATTACTCTTAAAAATTCTACCTGTTATGCAGAAAAATTAATTCTGCCTACCATTGATTAAACAACTGGATAACACTATAAGCAAATTGGAACTAATATTTGGATAACAAATTGAAAGGGTTTGAGTGAGACAAACATATAGCATTTGTAACATTGACGTGGTACTCGAGAATTTGAAGGATTGGCCTAGATTTGCTGTTGACAGAAAAGGCTACCAGATTTAACAGACAAATACACATAGCCAAGGGCTATTATGTAATCATGCTTGATTCACAACTACATGGACAAAGCAGCAGTAAAACATTCTCAATATTTGAAAAGAGCACAGCCGATTTCAAGAGCTGAATGGTATGCCAGTTTGCAGTATTTAGATGCTTTTTACTGTGTGGATATAGTTGACCTAAATGTACATGCAGGTACACATGCTGAGGGGGAACAGGATGGGGATTAGCCATGTTTAGTGCGACTTTTACTGAATATCACCAAAAGTAAGCTTAGGGTCAGGGATAACTGTTATGTAATTAAATGGATAAATTGTCGTTTCTGACCAAACATCTTATATGATCCTATTTTCAGCGAGCAGGTGGCATCGGTGCACATTAAAGAATAACTGCACAGTGGAGAGCAGTGTGAAGCACAAAATGCCAAACTATGTCACAATCAGCGGATGGAGTGTAATCACAAGCCATCGCTACCAACTTACTAATGGACCTAAAAGAACTTTGTTATCCAAATATTGTATCCTGTCATGAAATTACAGGTTTTGGGATGATGCTTCACAAGTGCTTTCCAATAAATGGCGTTTTCTAGCCCTATCACCATGCCACCCCTCACTGAATACCATAAGATTATAGTCATTACTGTTACAGTGGGTTTTAAATGTGGGTGGAGCAAAGGCTTGGAATGGAAGACCTGTAATGATAGAGTAATGTGACACAAAAACATGAAAAGAACATCAGTTTGCAAGATATATTCATATATCAGTGTGCATCCAGTTCAACATTCTAATCGTAATTTCCCTGCATCGAGTATGTTCAATAAAGGTAGCAATTATTATAACTGCTATGTATGTTTACTTGACTAACCATATGGCAAATTGCTCTATAATCATAATACGTATATGAAAGCCATGCATAGATATCGTGTAGCCAAGGAGCTAGCGCAATAGGTTAAGTGGTAGAATAAAAGTTATATCTGACAGCATGTAATAATAATCATAAAAAACAGGAGCAAAACTTATACTGGCGATCCTAAAGCGTCACACCACAACAAAATAAATAACAACGGTGGGGGACGTGGGTCCACCGTGCCAAACACTCGTGCCTCTTACTAATACTCATATGCTGCCAATACAGCAGTGGCAGCGAATGAGGAGATTTGTTAGTAGTTGATAATGTAGTGTTAGATAGAAAGTCAGTATCCATCATGCTGTAATAGAAGCATCATCAGTTAGATTAGTATAATGCAGTAACAGTTTGGCTTGACCTACACATAACTTTCATCATCAGCTGTCATTCGGAGAGGATCAAATTTTCATATTTTCATGAAATATGATACATGATTGCATAGCTAAAAGTGAATAATTCAATTGTTGAGTTACACCCAGCGAGTGGCTGCAATATTTCACATTGTGTAAAACTTTTCACACGAAATATCCATAATTCCAGCAAAAAACCTGTCCCCATCAATCTTCTCAGCAATCAGCAATATTAATTGACAGCAATAATTCTGCTGAAGTAATAGTGTACCCTGAAATGAACACTTTGACGACATCAGAAGCCTGAAGATCACACCAAGTGAACACTGTAAGCGGGGATGACATACGCCTCAACACTGTGACCAAAACACACTGAAGATGAACTACAGGCTACACCATGTGTGCTGACAACTTTACAACATAGTTCTGTTAATCTGTCTCACAGCCAGACCTGGAAACTGGCAGCAGGCAGCTATATAGTCTAAATGCGCTTTATAATCTACAAGCAGTCTATATTCCCATGCACATCCTCGGAGGTAGGCTGTCTGCACCGGACAGGCATAGATAAGAGTTAGTATGTTGCTGTCACTGGTAGTAGACACTATAGCTCGTGCTCAGGCCTCTCTCCACATACTTAACTCATAAAGCAATGATAGATAGCAAGCAATAATAATGTCACAGAGAACAGAGTAGTACTATGGCTGACATGGAGGCAGAACACATACAGCCACAGTCAGCTGAGGCTGTCATACTCCGACATGCCTGTCTGATAATATGTAACTAAGAGTATACAATCATAAAGCCTCAGCGCTAGTAGTAGTAGTAAGTAATAGAATGTAGTAAGTAGTGGGTGGGGTGCGATACGACATCATGCACAACATGCCCACTTACGACTGGCCACGGCTGCAGCAGCTAGGGCTGCCGGATGAGTGGCGGCGCCCCCTAGTGGTGACAATGAAGATGGAGATGTGGCACCATTAGTTTGAGCGGGTGTACCGGAATTACCGGACTTTGTGTCGCGGTAGGTACCGTTAATTATCGCCAGCTCCATCAACTGACGACGCTTTAATTCATCCTCGCCTTCGGGCTGCGGAAATAGACAGTCAAATAAAAGTTAAAAATTTAACAGAAGTGATTCGATAAGATAATATTAGAAGTGGCTAAACTTCTCGCCTTCATTCCACCATAGAATTGCCTCTATAGAATCTCCGTCACTGGCTGAAATAAAGAAACTGTTTTGATTAATGTTTGGCGGTTGGTTATATTAAGGGACGATGCAGCTTTTATGTGTTAATTCAGTATTTAGAGTGATGCGACCTCAATCTCTAGTCTGTATGTTGTATACTCTATCCAGCTGCAGCGCATAGCGAAATGAGTCCTCAGCAAACCTTCACCATTACGCGCACCACGTCAGCTGTTAGGGTTAGATGATTGGAAAGCGACAGACACACTTAGATGTGTTGTGAGTGTGTGAGGGGATTAACAAGTGAACGGAAAGATAGAGTTGATCTAGTAATGTACTAGCTTCGACTAAAAGTAGTGAAATGTTATTTGATTTTTCTTAGAGGGATACCATCTTACCAGCAAAGTGTATTAGAGTAGCAAATTGTGATTTTAAATCATTGGCCCCTGAGACAGCAATAAATTTTCCTTTTACATATACCCGAGTAACCTTGGTGAATGGCATTTTTACTCCCCCCCCCCTCAACTAGACGTATATTCCGCCATAACCGTATGTATGGTCACTAAAATTTTATCAGACTAAACTCCCTGTTTAGTGAATTGTGTTGTTTGCTTATCTATAGTAAGTGAGTGAGTGGTAATTGAGTTTTTTGATTGGTGAGTTTTGTGAGTGAGTGTGAGAGGGAACAGACAGCAAACAGCTGCTATCCGCCGGCAGCGATTCAAGTGAGGAACGAGCCACTTACGAGCTGATTGGGCTGCGGCTGCCAGAAGCTTAGTCTGGTCTCTATATGTGCCGTTCATGATGGCTAATTCCATCAACTGGATTTTCTTCAGATCATCTTCACCTTCCGGCTAAAATTAGGCGACAGGAATGACATGCAAACAAAAATATATCGGTCAACCGGTCAGTGATGTAATGTTCGCCTCTTGGGTCGGGGTAAGTAGAGTGAAAAAACAACAGATATACATGAGTGCTACATGTTATAAATTATTCACTCTGAACTAAAATTGTGTGTATATATCATAAATATAATTAACAGGAGGAACATCTAAATTTGGCTGACCAGATATGCTGCGTTCATACCGAGTCACATCTTGGCCTTTTTATACGGATATGTATGGCTTTGGACTGAATTTAGCCTGTGTAGAAAGCAAATGAAATCAGAAGCTAGTGCTGATTTGAACAATATGAAGACATGTCAAATCCAATATCCCTTACCCTGTGAAAGAGGAGTACTGCAGTCTTAGATAGCATTTCAAGTTCACTGTCCATATTATAGCCTTTTGTAAAGGCATGCAAATCATTCATTGAAATCCAACACCACCAAAAGAAAATCTGTTTGTATGGGTTTCATTTTTTGAAAGAAAATAACTAGTAGGCTGTTTTGAAAAAAATGGAATTGAAGATAACATCAAAAAGTTTCTTATGAATTAGAGACAGGGGTGTACAATTTGATCGCTGTTGCTCGCAGAAAGACGCTGGGTTTTATTCATTTTTTACATTCTTCATATTTTTTATCTGATCCGGATTTGAGAAAGAATCAGGCTGCCGTGTTCTCTGGTATAAATTACAGGCAAAAAGGCAGTGGCACCTTTAAACTATTAAGCGTTAATGCAGCCTGTAAAACAAATTATGATTATTTGTCAGATCTTAAAAACAGCTAAGAGCTGAAAAACCTTAACACAGGTTAATTAATAGCATCGAGGTCAGCTGATCTAATTACACACCTATCAGTACTCATAGGCTGGCTCTTCCCTCCTCCAGACACCCCTTAGTGTGAATATTTAAAGTAAAACCTCCCTAGTATTTTATTTCTGACACTCATCCACCTTTTAGAAGAGAAGGGTTCTCGATCACTGGCCGCTTCTTGAGTAGCATCTTACCCAGTCAGGGGGTTGGCTCAAGAGAAACAACCTCTAAACACAATAACATAACAATACGAGCCTGATTGGAATATTATACTGTAATCTGCAAAGCGTTCCAACAACATCCTCCAGTCATTTTCTTTTAAACACATTTAATTCAAAAAATCAATAAGCTTTTGAGTCCTGCAATGGGCATTGAAGAGCAGCATATTTCCCTATTCATAAAATCGAGATTATATTAAAAATTACACAATTATTATAAACATGATGACTGTAATTTTTAATACAATATTTCACTAGTAAGGCCTTCAGCTTTCACTTGAAAGCCGTAATCCTATAAAAACCAGATGCTAGCAAACCAATATAACCACAACGCAATCCTATTACTATCTAAGCTATGTATAGAGTTGCCTTGTAATTTTCCCCTTTTGTATTCCGAGAGCACGATTCCCCAGGGGCATAAGATTTTCTTCAGCAAACCACCAAATATTACAACTCTTTGACTACGGCTTGTTGCTGGATTGGATTTCATTATGAACAACAAATGATTTCAGGTGCCACACGCACCAATATTGACACTGAAATCCAAACTGATATTTCCTTGGAATTTCAATATTTTTATTAATGTGATACAAAATTGGATTGAAAAGACTTCGGCGTTCTGAATAAGAGCATGATTGTACGAGAAACTTGTTTAAATGCACTGCCGCTTTGTAGGTCTCTTGTTGTGCCAAACATTACAGAGCCACCCCTAACCATAATCGACTTTAAAAATTCATCACAGAGGAGTGAAATATTTCAGAATCATTCTTTTCATTGCAGCATTGACTACATGAACACAATTTTTTTTGTAATAGTTAAAAGAGCAGCGGCTGATCTGAAAGTTAGAACATGGCTGATCAGAAAGTTATACCACGCAAAACCATCTTAGTGTTTGGTAATATGAGAGTTTTCTGTTTGAATCAATTCTATATTTTTCTTTCTTTCAATTCATTTCAAGCTTGAAGGCTTGTAAAACAAAGTATTAACAGCAACAAGAGACTCTTTAGAAGTTTTTAATGGCAAAGCATTGATTTTTGTTGTGGATTTTAACTTTCACTGCAATTTAGTTAGATGATCTCGGAAGCCAAGCATTTGGTCAATCCCTTGAAAACTCTCGACGTGGGTATATGAATGGTCACCTAACGGATGCTTAGTGACAACTCAAGAGAGTTTACTGCAACTCTCTGTTGGGTCTAAACTCCGCTGTTGCGCTATAGATGGCCAGCCGAGGCAGGGAAGCATCCCTATATTTACCTTTCATTGTCGGCTAAGAGTGTTTAACTTAAGAATCAATGTAATGCTAAGCACTAGGGACTTGAGCTTGCTTACACACCAGTCAAGCAATGCAAACAAAATGTTACAGCTTTTTATAAAAGAGAAGCACTTTCCTCCAATGTACCCAGTATATAAAGAGTTTGAACAGCAGCGCACTGTTGACTATTTGTCAAGTAGTTGGCCAACAATTTCTAAATGTAACAGTCTCAACAATTCAGTCACAAATCTGAACTAAGTTACCAGATTTGACAGCCCCCTAACTGCGCTTATGAGTATGTCTTTGACTCCTTGGGCTAAACCATAATGCTACCAGTTTTCCAACCCCTCATTGGTAATGCAAATGAAATCGCAAATGTGTAAAAAGCTGAGCAAACTGTGATTACCTAATTCAAATTTGGTTCATAAGGTTTCTTTGAGTAACACACTTGACATAGTTGAATACATCTATCACAACCCTGATTTCCATTTTGTTTGTGACAAATACTGTAAGACATTTGCATCATACAGAGACACTGAATTGGAGTAGACAGAGAAAATTTTGAATGTTTAGCAGTAAACGATAAATAAATTCATAATTCGTGATGGATGGTGTGGTGTTCGATTTCAACACTGACTGCAAGTGGAAAGGCAGTGATGACAACGGAAGAGCCATTTTGCCCTGTGGGAGATTCAGACCAATTTGGCCCAGCAGATAACAAACCTCAACAAACGAATCAGGACCCTGCCGTACATACATGTACATGAGTGTCATAACTTACTGCTGGTACTAGTAGTTTTTTAATTTCATCTACTGCTCGTTTCATCTTGATATCAGCTCTGTGTTGTGAGTCTTCTACTACGACTAATACATGTAATTCTTCGTTTAAATGCTCCCAATTTGGCTTTCCCTTCATCTGTTCTTCCTGCAAATACGGAAAAAACCTCATGTTAGTACACTAACTAAGGGCGGCGCTTATTTTCCTGCAAAGATTACATTATAACATACAGCACGTGGTTGCCACTTCGTGCCGGCCATCAGAGAAAAACAGAACATCGATTCAAGAGTTTTTCTCCAGATCAGAGGCCAGACAAGATTGAATGGCACTCTGGTTTCTACTTATCAACTCACTAGAAAAAAGTAAGTTATTGGAGGCCCTTTTTCTGAAAAGTGGGCCGATTACGATGGTTGATGAAGTCATGTACGCAACAGTCTAGAGGTCACAGGATGAATATTCTGCACTCAATCACATTGTATTTAATAGTATTGTTGCAACATTGCATTAGCCTGCTATCAATGACAATCTTGGCTGGCTACCATTCAGAGGCAAATTGTAAATATGCTACTAATGATAGGAAATTCTGAGGTGACTTTCACATCCTAATTAACTGATAATCATCTTTACTACATGGACTGAGTAATTTATAGACTATCGGGAGAGTGCATCCAATATCAATACAT
>ERZ1740059.1042-NODE-1042-length-14147-cov-3.558047_pt1 | contig 14147 bp, 11 predicted proteins | sample MGYA00581744_ERZ1740059 | MGnify/ENA primary metagenome ERZ1740059 (study PRJEB43018, sample SAMN04849738) | marine metagenome | isolation source: floating plastic debris | place: Pacific Ocean | collected 2008-08-28 | study: EMG produced TPA metagenomics... | reverse complement strand
GTTTGGCCGCGACTTCAACCCATTTGTACTACAACGTTCTGTTGGTGGTGGTGTCCGCGTATTCCTGCCGATGTTTGGTACACTTGGATTTGACTACGGTATTGGCTTTGATAAGACGGGGCCACGTACCCTTCAGAACTTGGGTGACTTTAACATCATCCTTGGCTTCGAGCCTGAATAGAATGGCATAGTTATCGGAGAACTTGGCGTTTGCCAATTCATAAAAAACGAAAAGGCCTTCGCTCTAAGAACGGAGGCCTTTTTAATGTACGGAAAGAAGCTATGCTTACTTCACGTGCTTTTCGTCGCTGACGGTCAGTTTGTGACGCCCTTTAGCACGGCGACGTGCCAAAACTTTGCGCCCGTTCTTACTGCTCATACGCGAGCGAAAGCCATGCTTATTGCTGCGCCGTCTGCGGGATGGTTGAAATGTTCTTTTCATCGCTATATCGATTTGAGCAGCGAAAAACTGCCGCTTTTTTCAAAAGTGAGGCAAAGGTAAGTGGAATAATCTAACTATCCTAATGCCTTGCGGCTTAAATAGTGAGAATATCTTTCTCTTTGTTAGCAATTAGTGCGTCTATTTTACCAGTATACTCATTGGTCAATTTCTGAGCCTCTTCTTCCTTGCGTTTACCGGCATCTTCTGGGTAGCCCTCCTTAACTGCACTTTTTACTCCATCCACTAGTTTTCTTCGAACAGAACGAATACTCACTTTAGCATCCTCCCCCAGTCCTTTTGCCTGTTTTACCAACTGCCTACGGCGTTCTTCGGTAAGAGGTGGAATAGATAGACGTATCAATTCACCATCATTTTGGGGAGTCACTCCCAAATTAGCTTCGAAGATAGCTCGTTCAATGGCCTCAATTGTAGACTTTTCCCACGGTTGAATCACCAATGTTCTAGAATCAGCTACCGATACGTTCGCCACTTGTTTAAGTGGTGTGGGGGCTCCGTAGTAAGACACTACAATTCCTGAAACCAAAACCGGATTAGCCTTCCCAGTACTAATCGTCAATAAGCGTGACTTCAGGTGATCAATACTGGAGTCCATCTCCATTTGCTCAAATTCAAATAATTCTTCTAGTTCCTCGCCAGTCATATACAAGCATATTATTCAAAGGAAAGGCGGTCCAACAGGCTGACTCAGCCGCTGACCGCCATATTTTATAGCATTCAAATATAAGAAAATCTTAGTCTCTTCCCGCTAAGCTCATCATTAGGTAAAGAAGAATCACTAATGAAGATAAAGCAGCAACTACATAGGTCATTGCGGCCCACCATAGGGCATCCTTTGCACCTTCGTGTTCTCGCCCACGGGTAAAGTTGCTATCTTCTAACCAAGCAAGGGCACGGTTACTGGCGTCGAATTCTACCGGTAGGGTTACCAAACTAAAGAGCGTAGTAAGACCAAAAGCCGCAATGGTAAGGTACACCAAAAAGGTTCCACCCGTAACACCAAACATACCCAAGGCAAAAAGCAGTAGATACTGCTGCGAACGCGCCGCCAAGCTCACCACTGGAACCATAGCTGAACGAAACTGCAGCCAAGCATAGGCAGTGTTATGCTGTATCGCATGGCCACATTCGTGTGCCGCAACAGCCGCCGCCGCAACGTGGCGACCGTGATATACCTCAGGGCTCAGGCTTACCGTCTTAGTAGCTGGGTTATAGTGATCCGTTAGCATACCTTGGCCTTGCACAATCTTCACATCATGAACGCCATAATGCTCTAACATAGCCTCTGCTACCTGGGCACCGGAACGCCCGTTAGCCAAAGGCACATTAGAATACTGAGCAAACTTAGAGCGCAAGCGGTTGCTTACCACCATCCCAATCAAGGAAAAGATACCCGCTATAATGAAATAACCCATGGTTTTCTATTTTCTGATTTAGACGTTAAACTGATCCAGTAGTAACCGACAATTTAGTCAATCATCGTGAAACCGGTATAGCTATGCAATACTTTTGGAACAACAATTCCCTCTGACGTTTGGTTGTTTTCGAGAATTGCAGCGTAAATACGCGCCAGCGCCAAGGCACTACCATTTAGGGTATGGGCTAAAGCCGTGCCCTTCTCTGTGCGGTAACGCAGTTTGAGGCGATTAGATTGAAAGGTCTCAAAATTAGAAACAGAGCTCACTTCTAACCAACGCTGCTGAGCAGCAGAGAAAACTTCGAAATCGAAGGTAAGTGCAGACGCAAAACTCAAATCACCACCACATAAGCGAAGGATGCGGTACGGCAACTCCAGTTTCTTCAACAATCCTCCTACGTGATCCAACATTTCCATGAGCGTATCGTAAGAGCGCTCCGGATGTTGAATTTGTACTATTTCAATCTTATCAAACTGGTGTACGCGGTTCAAACCCCGCACGTGTGCACCATAAGAACCCGCCTCCCGGCGGAAGCATGGTGTAAAGCCTGTCATTTTTATTGGAAAGTCCTCATCGTTCAGGATCACATCGCGGTACACATTGGTAATGGGCACCTCAGCGGTAGGAATAAGATAGAGATGATCTTCAGTGACGTGATACATCTGCCCCTCCTTATCTGGCAACTGGCCCGTTCCTGTTGCGGTAGCCTCATTTACTAATAAAGGTGGAATGATTTCTTCGTAGCCAGCAGCCGTAGCCTCATCCAAAAAGAAACTAATCAAAGCCCGCTGCAAGCGTGCGCCTTTTCCACGATACAATGGAAAACCAGAGCCGGTAATTTTTACACCCAGCTCTAGATCGAACAGGTTATACTCCTTAGCCAACTCCCAGTGCGGCTTAGCACTTTCCGGCAATTTGGGCATTTCTTGTTCCCAAGCTTGGTACACTTCGTTGTCTTCGTCTGTACTACCCGGAGGGACAGATTCGTGCGGCATATTAGGAATACTGTACAACACCGCTTGCAGTTGCATTTGCGTCTCCTTCAGGTCCGCCTCTAAAGTTCCGGCGCGTTCCTTCAATTCTGTCACTTTCGCCCGTAGTTCCTCTGCCTTATCGCGCTGCCCTGACTTAAACATCTGACCAATTTCCCCTGACATTTGATTGCGGCTAGCCAGCAGGCTGTCTAGCTCAGTTTGTTGGGCTTTACGTTGGTCATCCAGTTGAATGGCCTGGTCAACGAGCTGCAAATCCTCATCACTGAAATTGCGTTTGCGCAATCCAGCTTTGAGCTGCTCGGCGTTTTCACGGATAAAAGAGGTCTGTAGCATGTAACTTTTGCGTTGCTTTTGCTGTTCTATACAAAAGAATACCGGTAAAAATTTCCGGAATTCGCTAATTTTTGCAAAGATAGTATTTGGATTAAAAAAATAACCTTATTTTTGCGGAGCAAACATGCCAAGCTGCTCTTGTAGCAATTATTTATATTTGCAGTAGAGCTTCTTCAAACAGCAATTCTTAATTTTCCTTGTTCGTCATTTGATTTGCTTAGTCCTCCACCTCTTTGAGGATGAACGATGTCGAATCCGAGTTCAATAAGAAAAGCCCGAAAATAGCATTGTTGCATCAGTCTGCACTACATCTGTTCCGGTATCCACCGGACTCCTTTTAAAACGCCAACATCGATTTAAGCCTACAGAGAGCGGTATTGGTGAAACTCAAATGATATTATCTACTCTCCCTAATCCTCCAAACAGTAAAGAAACAGTATTCCATTATGTTTGACATCCTGCAGTTGAATGATATGCTCGTTCCAGAGCTGAAAGAACTGGCTGAAAACATGGGCCTCAGCGGCTACAAGCGCCTCAATAAGCAAGAACTTATTCACAAAATCCTGGACCACCAAGCAGTGGTGGGTGCCGCCGGTAATGAAAACGGCGCCGACGAAAAGCCCAAGAAAGAAGAAAAACCTAAGCGTTCGCGCCGGAAAGTATCTGCCCGTGGGAAAGGTACTTCTGACGAACCCGCAGAGGTTGTAGAAATGGAAGAGGCCGAAGAAGCGCCTGCTGCCCCAGCCAAAGAACCCGCCGAAGATGACCGCGCAGCCCGTCGTGCCCGTGCCGTGCGCAAGCGTGGTGAATCCAAACAAACGGATCAAAGTAAAAATGGCGATGACAACAAAGGTAGTGATCGGGATGATCGTCGCCGCAATGACCGCCGCCGCCGTAATAAAAATGATGAGCACGGCTCTAAAGACGATAACAAACGCCAGGAGAATGACCGTTCTGCTAAAGAACAGGCTCCAGAAAAAGAGGTGGATGTTTTCGACATCGAGCTCGATGGTATTATCGAGGGGGAAGGCATTTTGGAAATGCTGCCAGATGGCTACGGTTTCCTTCGCTCAGCCGACTATAACTACCTCACCTCTCCTGATGACATATATGTATCTCCATCACAGATCAAGCTTTTCGGTTTGAAGACTGGTGATACTGTACAAGGTGCTATTCGCCCTCCGAAGGAAGGAGAAAAGTACTTCGCCTTACTGCGCGTATCCAAGATCAACGGTCTGGACCCCAAAGAAGTGAGCGAGCGCGTACCTTTTGATTACCTGACACCGCTCTTCCCTACCGAAAAGTTCAAGATGACCATCTCTCCTACTGGACGGGATTTTGGTAATCGTTTGATCGACTTGTTTACGCCTATTGGCAAAGGCCAGCGTGGTTTGATCGTTGCCCAGCCGAAGTCTGGTAAGACCTTCTTACTCAAGGATATCGCAAATGCGATTTCTAAGAACCATCCAGAGTCTTATTTGATTATTCTGCTGGTAGATGAACGTCCAGAGGAAGTAACCGACATGAAGCGCAGTGTAAAAGCAGAAGTGATTGCTTCTACCTTCGACGACCCCGCAGAAAATCACGTGCGCGTAGCTGGTGTAGTATTAGAGAAAGCGAAGCGGATGGTAGAAGGTGGTCTTGACGTAGTGATCCTCTTGGACTCCATCACCCGTTTGGCTCGTGCCTATAACACTGTAGCTCCAGCCAGTGGCAAGGTACTCTCAGGCGGTGTGGAAGCTAACGCCCTACAGAAGCCTAAAAAATTCTTTGGTGCTGCCCGTAATATTGAAAACGGTGGTTCACTGACTATCCTTGCTACCGCCCTTACAGAAACGGGCTCGAAGATGGATAATGTGATTTTCGAAGAATTTAAAGGTACCGGTAACATGGAGCTACAATTGGACCGCAACCTGGCCAACAAGCGCATGTACCCAGCCATCGATATTACCTCATCCAGCACTCGCCGCGAGGACTTGCTTATGGACAAGGATACGCTCCAACGTATGTTCATCCTACGCAATCACCTATCGGACATGAAGCCGGACGAGGCCTTCGACTTCCTGCGTAAGAATATGATACATACCTCAAGCAACGAAGAGTTCTTATCTTCTATGAATGGATAAATGCTCGCTTGCTTAGTGAACAAATGAATAAGGGCCACGGTGAATGTACTCACTGTGGCCCATTTGTTTTACCGGCCTTATCATCCAAATAAACGGAATTAATTGGCCCTTTGGCTTAAATGCTCCCCTACTGCGTTACAATTTTCCTTGTTTCTACTATACGTTCTACATTCAACACCTGTAGTATATAAGCCGATTTTGGCCATGCACGGGTATCAATTATCACCGTTTGGCCGGTGATATCAACTCTTCGTAGCATTTCCCTTCCGGTAAGATCGTACACAACGATAGCCACCTCGTTGCTAAGGGACCACAACTCATCCGTCAACTCAAGCACTACATTATCTCGAATTGGTAAAGGATAGAGCTTGGCAATTGCCACACCCGACTCTGGTGACACATCATCCACATCAGATGTACCAGAAACCGTTACGGTACCAACCATTCCAAAGTTCACGTGTGGATCGCATTGGTAATCATATTCCCCGGGAGTAGTAAATACATGGATAAATTCCCACCCCGGGCCAGCTACATTGTTGCCAAATGACTCCGGATTATCTGGAAATGTACCTTGTGTACCATTTACATTGTGTGCCCCTTGTACATTGGTCCAGCGTATAGTATCACCAACATTAATGGTGACGTCTTGGGGGTCATACACATTACTACGAACTTCCACATCAATAAGGGTTTGTGCAGAGATAGACAACGCACAAAACGTAAGTAACAGAATAAAAAATGGAATTCTAAATTTGGTAACGGTCGATTGCATTTTTTAAAATTATGTGAGAAAAACTTGTTGACACATCTGTAAACATATTTTAAACTACTTCTTTCACATTAACAATAGCAAGTTTGTCTGAATGTAGTCTAATCGTTCAATTTCCCTATCAACTTTGCTTGAATAATACGCCAACTACCCGTTAGTAAAGGTCACACTTCCTACCAACTAGACATTACGTTAGCTTAGCGGCTGACAATCTGGTACAATCACTCTTAAGTTGCGTATAGAAAATACTAATTTCACACTCCAAACAGCACTAGATTATTTTCCCATGCTACGACTATCCACTTCACTACGATTTCCTATTCTATTTAGCCTATTGCTTTGTCTTGGGTCCAATATGCTACTCGCACAGGATGCCAACTACGTAGAAGGCAATTTACTGATTCAACTCAAACCCGGCACGGAGGGTGATAAGTGGCTCCAGAGTTGGAACCGCTTACAACCTACCTGGCTACAGCTTGATAAGATCGAGCAAGTTTCACGACCGGCAGATATTTGGCTGGTGCAGTTTGATCCAGCTCAAGTGGAGGATCGCACTATTCTGAGAGCGGTACAACAATCCCCCAAAGTGTTAATTGCTCAACGCAACCACAAGGTTGAAATGAGGGGTGAACCCTCTGATTTACAGTTTGACCAACAGTGGCAGTACCAAAACACGGGCCAGTCAGGCGGTACGGAAGACGCGGATATTGATGCAGAAGAAGCCTGGGACATAACTACCGGCGGTCCTACCCTAGCGGGAGACACTATAGTAGTAGCCGTACTTGACGATGGCGTTGACATAGACCACCCGGACTTCCAGCGCAACTGCTGGCGCAACTACGCAGAGATTCCAGATAATGGTATTGATGATGACATGAATGGATACGTGGATGATTACGCCGGTTGGAGCATCATAACGGACGATGACAATTTATCCGGAGGTGGGCACGGTACGCCAGTAGCGGGTATCATTGGTGCTGATGGTGACAATGAGCTGGGCGTAACGGGTGTCAACTGGTACGTAAAAGTGATGATTATCAAGAACAACTTCAACACCAATGAGGCAGCTGTGCTGGAAGCCTATTCCTACGCCTGGGAGCAGCGCCTGGCTTACAATGAGTCTGGTGGAGAACGTGGTGCTTTTGTGGTATCTACCAATGCTTCCTGGGGCATTGATGGCGGAGATCCAGAGGATGCCCCACTCTGGTGTAACTTTTACGATGTAATGGGTGAATCGGGTATCATCAGTTGTGGTGCTACCGCAAACGCCAATTTTGATATTGATGAAGTAGGAGACTTACCTACTGCCTGCTCTAGCGACTACCTGATTGCCGTTACGAATACCAACGATGATGATCAGAAGGTAAATCAAGCAGGTTTTGGTGTAACCACCATTGACCTGGGAGCCCCCGGTGCCGGTGCATATAATCTGGCTAATGGTGGCGGCTACGCTGGCTTTGGAGGAACATCAGGTGCTACACCACACGTAGCAGGCGCCGTTGCGCTATTGTACAGCCTGGATTGTCCTACCTTAGTTGCGTTAACTGAATCGGATCCAGGAGCAGCAGGATTATTGGTTCGGGAAGCTATTTTTGAAGGTGTTGACCCTAACGAGAGTCTAGCCGACATTACCGTTACGGGCGGCCGTCTGAACGTGAATAATAGTCTCCAATACCTACTCCAATTCTGTGACGGTTGCATTCCTGCTACGTCTGTTCGCACCACAGATATTGGTGTAGATAGCGCAATTGTTCAGTGGAACACTAACGACAGCCTACTATCCGTAGATTTACGCTGGCGGATGGTGGGTGACATGGCTTGGGATACAATAGTTGGTGCTGTAAGCCCCCTAAGCCTAGCAGACCTAACTGCCTGCACCGAGTACGAATACCAGGTGCAGTCTATTTGTGCCAATGACACCATTGCTTTTGGCGAAAGCCAGGTTTTTCTAACGGATGGTTGTTGTACTGCTCCGGAAGACGTGGTGTTTGAAGTACTTTCTGGATCCAGCGTTGATTTCAACTGGAGCTCAATAACTGCAGCACAAAGCTACGAACTGCGCTATCGCGTGGAGGGAAGCATGGACTGGATTACCGTAAATACTACCGTAAACAGTGTCCTGCTAGACGGCTTAGAAACCTGCACCTTCTACCAATATCAACAGCGAACAAACTGCGCAGATGAAAACACTGAATGGACCGATGTTGGCACCTTCCTCACAGGAGAATGAGGCCCTTGCCTGGACCTCGATTACTGTCAGCCTATGGATGTATTGAGTACGGGTGAAGAGTGGATTGCAGAAGTAGGAATCGGTGGATTTTTCACCAATGCTAGTGAGGGTGCTCCTAGCGGTTATAATGACTTTGGGCAGACCACTCCTCCTATTGACTTAGAAGCTGGCTCCACCTATCCTGTTCAATTAACCCCAGGCTTCGTTGCTGGCTCCTTGCAGGAAAGTTGGCGAATCTGGCTAGATACAGACCATAATGGAAGTTTTACGTCTAACGAGCTCATTCTAAATGTAGCTGCTACTGCTAATGAAGTAAACAACTTTATTTCTATTCCAACCATGGCCAATCTGGGAGTTACCCGTATGCGCGTCATGATGCGTTTTTCCTCTCCTACGGACCCCTGTACATTCATTAGTAATTTTGGAGAAATCGAAGATTACTGTATCAACATTTTGCCCCCATCAGAATGCCCAGCACCCAGTAATTTGGTAGTTACACCAATCAACTTCAACGCGGTAGAAATCAATTGGGCATCTGTAGATCAGGCGCTTGACTATGACGCCGACTATCGTGGTGCCGACGATGTAGAATGGACTTCGGCAAGTGTAAATGGCAGCATGGTCAGCTTAAGCGAATTGGATAGCTGCGTTAACTATACACTAAGGGTAAGAACCCTGTGTAATGGTAACGAAAGCGACTTTACGCTCTTCGAATTTGATAGTTGTACGGATCCAAATTCAGTCCAAGATCTTAGTGCTCGACGGGCATGGTGGCAGGTAACCCCCAACCCATTCGAGAACCAATTTGAGATTAGAATTGGCGGAGAAGTACCAACAGAAGACCTAAGTGTTGTTGTTTATGATGGTCTTGGACAAGCGCTCATCACAAGCAATTGGCGAATGGGACGTAGGAGCCTCCGAATTCAGGATGTAAACTCCCTACCGAGTGGTTTATATACGGTTGCCTTGTTCTCCGAAGGACAAATCTGGAGTAGTCGCCGGATTATAAAACAATAAGCTAACAGCAGAGTGGCTATACTAGCTACCTGTTTTTAGCAAAAAACGGGGCTAAGATTGGATGCGATCTTAGCCCCGTAATCTTTTATAGCGTTCAGCTCATTACCTGTATCTTCGACCTGCAATTAAGCTGTATCTATTTTGATCTTCACCTTATAAAATATGCGTTCTCTATGCTTTTATTTAGGAAATCAGCGGTTCTAGATATTACCCATTGCGGACAAGCAAAAATCACGGAAGAAGAAGGTTACATTCCTCTAGTTCAGGTTAAGACCGCATACAACGCCAAATTAGTAGATGCATTTCTCAGTGACCAAAGTGGCTACGGTGGAGGATTTGTTTACTACAAACGGCTTGATACGGTATCCCTGGCCTTCGTTAAAGGGAAATACAAAATTGGCGTCAACTTCACCCTTGAAAAATACATAAAGACACTTGCTGGGGTAATGAAACTAGGAGCACTAGTCATCAAGCATTCAGAATCCGGCAAATTAATCACGCTTGATTTACGCAGCAATACTGAGCATTTTTTTCCAGAATGGCGCGAGGTAGTCGTTAGAGACTTTGCCATAAAGGCGCTCAAAAAAACACAAACACGGGTAGACGATTTTGAAGCGTATCACAGTAGAGCGCTTACTTATCTGGAAGATAACTGGATGGTAGAAGCGGACGAATAACCTCAACTAGATCTGCATTTCCGGAATATCGCCTTCTATAATGAGCCGACCTTCGGTTGCCCCTTGGATTTCCTCGACGGAAACTCCCGGAGCTCGCTCCAGTAATTTAAAGCCACCGTCTGTGATATCTAGTACCGCCATATTAGTCACCACCTTCTTCACACAACGCACGCCCGTGAGTGGCAGCGTACAGCTTTTCAGCAGCTTAGATTGCCCCTTGCGGTTGGTATGCATCATGGCAACAATGATATTTTCGGCGGAAGCCACCAAATCCATTGCGCCCCCCATTCCTTTGACCATTTTACCGGGAATTTTCCAGTTGGCAATATCTCCATTGTCAGAAACCTCCATAGCCCCCAGTACGGTGAGTTGAATGTGCTGTCCACGGATCATAGCAAAACTAGTGGCGGAATCAAAAATAGCCGCCCCAGGAAGCGCAGTAATGGTTTGTTTACCGGCATTAATCAGATCTGCATCCTCTTCCCCTTCGTAGGGGAAAGGTCCCATACCCATAATGCCATTTTCAGATTGGAAAACAACATTCAAACCTTCGGGTACATAGTTGGCAATTAGAGTAGGAATGCCAATACCCAGATTGACGTACCAGCCGTCTTGTAATTCTTGTGCTATGCGTTTAGCAATACCTGCTTTATCTAACATGATGAATTTTCTTTTGGGGTGAATTAGGCCTCGCGTTGGCGTACGGTGCGTTGTTCGATCCGTTTCTCGTAGCGCGCGCCCTGGAAGATACGCTGTACAAACACGCCGGGCGTATGGATCATATTGGGGTCCAGTTCTCCAGGTTCCACTAGTTCTTCTACCTCAGCAATGGTGATCTTACCGGCCATAGCCATAACCGGATTAAAATTACGCGCGGTTCCCTTATATACGAGATTACCAAAACGATCCCCCTTCCAGGCTTTCACTATGGCAAAGTCGGCTGTGAGTGCGTGCTCAAGAATGTGTGGCTTCCCATTGAAGTACCGCACTTCTTTACCTTCTGCCACTTCGGTACCAAAGCCCGCAGGAGTAAAGAAAGCGGGGACACCTGCTCCCCCGGCCTGACAACGAGCCGCCAGCGAACCTTGTGGAATGAGGTCTACCTCCAGTTCACCACTCAGCATTTGACGTTCAAATTCATCATTCTCCCCTACATAGGAAGAAATCATTTTCTTGATTTGTCGCTTCTGCAACAGCAAGCCTAAGCCAAAGTCATCAACCCCAGCATTATTAGAAATACAGGTCAGGCCAGTGACGCCAGTTTCTACCAGCGCAGCAATACTATTTTCGGGTATTCCACACAAGCCAAAGCCGCCGAGCATGAGGGTCATGTCGTCTGCTATTCCCGTAATGGCAGCTTGTGCATTCGCTACTACTTTATTCATGGTTTTTATTTGGTTATGACTTACTCAAAGGTACGGATACGGGAGAATCAAAACTTCAATGGCAATCAAAATATCAATAGAATTTACGTATTACTATTTTGATTGTCATTGCTATTGAGATTACTCTATCATTCCACTTCAATCAACCTCCCATTAATAACAGCGTAGCGTACGATGCCGTTAACATCACGAATAATGAGTGGAGGATTTAATCCAACGGCGAGTTCGCGATCAAAGATTCCTTCGGCACTTACCACTAGTACATCTTGTTCGGCTCGTTCCCAAGGGCGCCCGGGTTTAGTTGCTCGCACCACTGCATAGCCAGCTCGTAAAAGGGCTTGCTGGTCCATATTTTTAATAGCAGTCAAGTTGGTCATCAGCTCTGGAAAGGCTTTACCTATTTCAGCAGTGTAGTTACCTGGGGCCAATTCTTCGTAGCCACGTTGATAGCTCAAGTCACCAACATCATCAATACGCCCACGAAAGTAAAATTTACGGGAAGCCAGATAATCTCGCTCTTCGAGGTCAAAGGCAATATCCAGCAAATAGCGGTCACCATTACTATGAATATAATTGACCTCGCGTAATAGTAAGTCATTGAATACCCCATACCGATTGTAGGGAATCTTCTGGTAGGCGGAGCGGGTGTATCGTTCATAAGAACGGGTAGCAAAACTATGGCAGGCCGCCAGGAGGAGTGCAAAATTAAGTTGACGGATGTATTGCTTCTCACGGTCCCCCGGGTACCCTCCACATTCTACCAAAATGGTGCTCGTACCCCATTTTTGCATATTATCGCCAAAGGCCCTGGGCTCAAAGGCATCACTGTAGCGTCCAACCTTTCCCGGAATGTGTTTTTGCAAGTTGGTATTGAGCTCAGCAATCACTTTCATAGCTCGCTCACGGACATTGTTAATCGTTTTAGGAAAATCAAAAGCTGGAGCAAGAAAGGATAGCGTAGCCATATCCTCGGTAGGGTAACCTGCTCCATAATACCTGCTTTGATCATGAAGGTTAAACCCCCAATCGGCGTCTACCTCATCACGCACACGCTTTAGCAACTGTGCCTCTGGTGTGCTTAATCGTAAAGCATCACGATTCAAATCTACTCCTAAGGCATTTCGGCGTTCGAAAACCTCCGCCCCATCTGGGTTGAGCATCGGAATAAACACCAGTTTCAGGCGCGTACGGAGTAGATCACGAAACTCATCAAAACCATCTCCTTCCGCAGCTAGGAAGCGAAACATATCCATCACTGCGGCTGTAGCCGTTGGTTCATCACCGTGCATTTGCGACCAGAACAAAACAGTAGTTGAACCTTCACCATAAGTTACGCTATGAATTGTCCGTTGTTGAACGGAATATCCTTCTAACTGTACCTGAAAGCGATCATCTAACTGCCCTAACAAGGCAGAAATATGCTCGTGCTTAAAGCGGCGATCTTCCAATTCACTCACACGATAATCAGCATGAGCATCATGTAAGCGAGTTAGCCAATCCGTTTGTGCATTCAGCAAAAAAGTACCGCAAAAGAGGACAAGGACAATCAGGCTACGCATCTTTTTGTTGGTAAATTAAAGAATATTCATTGGCTTCTGAGATGCAAACACCTCTTGTGCAGCTTTTTATTTTTTGAGGTTACCCTCAACAAGCAATGTAAAATGACCAGTACGACTAGACTATTCTTTTGGAAAGATGCTATTCATTACGGGTACACCCAATTTTCTTGCAAGAGCCCCCGGCGAAGTACAATACAAGCAGGAGCTATTGACCCTGAAAGCGTACCTTTGATCTTACAAAACCAACCAGCTTCGAAATGTGTTGTGAACAGGTATGAAGTGAAATAAAAAATAGCCAAAAGGCATCACTGAATTTCACACTTAATTACGCTACAACACAAGATTGGCTAAAGAATTAGAAAGGAAACATGCCCACAATTCCGACTACATACACCTACGAGACCACAGCTGGCGACGCCCTGGGCGTACGCGCTTATACCCTCAAGAATGGCCTGCGGGTCTTCCTGAGTGTCAATAAAAACGAACCCCGCATTTTCACCAATATCTGTTTTCGTGTAGGATCCAAATACGACCCCGCTGACACAACTGGCTTGGCGCACTACATGGAACACATGCTTTTTAAGGGGACCAGCAAAATTGGTGCAACCAACTGGGAAGCAGAACGTGCTCTACTGGAGCAAATTGCGGATTTGTTCGAAACCTATCGCCACACTAGTGAAGATGATAAGCGGAAGGATATCTACAAAGAGATTGATCGCCTGAGTTACGAAGCAGCTCTCTTGGTAGCCCCTAATGAATACGATCGCCTGGTAACGGCCATTGGCGGTAAAGATACTAATGCTTACACCTGGGTAGAGCAGACCGTTTACGTAAACGATATTCCCAGCAACGAACTCAAGCGCTGGGTGAAGCTTGAGCGCGAGCGCTTTCGCTACCTAGCGCTTCGACTGTTCCATACCGAATTGGAAACAGTATACGAAGAATACAACATGAGCCTGGCCAAGGACTTCCGTAAAGGGCAACAAGCACTCCGGGAGTTACTTTTCCCAACTCACCCTTATGGCACGCAAACCACCTTGGGTCGACCTGAGCACTTGAAGAATCCCTCCATGCGCAACATTGAGACTTTCTTCGCCACCTACTATGTACCCAACAACGCTGCTATTTGCCTAGCGGGCGACTTTGACCCGGATGAGGCAATAGCCATGATAGATGAG
>ERZ1740059.1041-NODE-1041-length-14161-cov-8.859847_pt1 | contig 14161 bp, 13 predicted proteins | sample MGYA00581744_ERZ1740059 | MGnify/ENA primary metagenome ERZ1740059 (study PRJEB43018, sample SAMN04849738) | marine metagenome | isolation source: floating plastic debris | place: Pacific Ocean | collected 2008-08-28 | study: EMG produced TPA metagenomics... | reverse complement strand
CTATCCCCCTCATCCACCAAAATCTCTACCAACTTTCCACCACCCTCAAAACCAAGTTTGCTAGTACGGTTTGCTACTACTTCCCCTGTATAACTTTGTGTTGTCTGATAATTTGTCGCTAATTGAATTTTGGTCGTCTTTACTGGAAGTGGTGTAACTTGAGCTTGTGCTTTCTCTTGGGGATTACTCGGCTCAATTGTCCCATCAAATTTACCAATTCCCACACCAGCCAGTAAGATAAGCAAACTAGCTGAAACTAACTGCCATCTTTTGAATGGAGATGATTTTTTCCCCGCTAAAACGGATGAGATAGATTGCTGATTCATGGCTTTATCGCAGAGAAATATTATATATACAATAAGTTGTATACTGTAAATAAAATATACTCAACTTATTGTGTATGTCAAGCTGACTTTGACAATCCACAGCCTCCCAATAAAAAACAGTTAACTGCTCACTGTTAACTGCCCACTACTCACTACTCACTGTTCACTGTTAACTGCCCACTACTCACTGTTCACTGTTCACTGTTAACTGCCCACTGCTCACTGCTCACTGTTCACTGCTCACTGCTCACTGAAAATGTCATTAGCCCATACAATTTTGGCGACACTAGGTTCGGAATCCTACAGCGGTTACGATTTATGGAAGAAATTTTCTCAAACCAGTAAATACTATTGGCAAGCAAGCCAACAACAGATATATAGAGAATTAGGAAAATTAGAAAAAGAAGGTGCGATCGTATCAGAATTGATACCTCAAGAAAATCGGCCGAATAAAAAGCTCTATCGAGTTACCGAAGAAGGGATAGAAAAACTTAAAAATTGGTTATTAGAACCAGCAGAGCCGATGTCAATTCGTGAAGAATTGCTCGTGAAAGTAATTGCATCTGGATTAGTTCCAAAATCAGTTATTTTGCAAGAAATTGAAAGACACCGCCAAATTAACTTGCAAAAGTTGTCTGAATATAAAGAAATAAAACAGCGAGAGTTTCCCGATACTTCCCGATTGTCTTACGAAAAAAAATGTCTTTATGTCACCTTACGTTGCGGTATTCGTTACGAAACTTATCGGATTGAGTGGTGTGAAGAAGCGATTGAGTTGTTGAGTGAGGAAACTGATGGATGAAACAATCAATCTAACTAATTTTCATAATCATCTTTGGCTGATGTTTGTTCCTTCCAAGCATTTGACTTAGGAGTGGTTATGGTAACAGTGTTTATGGTTTCTATTTGTGTATCAGTAGGAACTCGGAAAGTAACAGAACGCGCTAGTTCTTTTTCTTGATATTTGACTGTCAATAGTCCAGTATAAATATCTGTTCCTTCTGGCAAAATTAAAGTATCAATTCCTGTAACCGTGCAACTGTTTGATTGACAGCCATCGGGTTGAAAAGCCACTCCAGTTACCTGATGATCTTTCCAGTCATAATTATTTAAATTGACAAATGGTAAAGGAACAGGAACTAAACCTAAAGCACCATTAAATAGTCCCGAAACTAACCCATCTTTTTTCTTTATTGTATGTAGGATTTGGAAAGTATTGTCTTGTTTTTCGATCCGAATCCATTCGTCATCTTTACCAGAGCCATCAAGTTTTATTGTCATAAATTGAGGTGGTTCTTTTAGACAGTGAGAATTTTCGGGGAATCTGGTACAGAGGGTTTCTCGATTAATTTTTAATGTTGTTTGTTTTAGTTCTACTGAAGAATAATCATAATCACGACAGCGAGAATTAAGAGGAAATTTTGAACATAAAATATCCAGATTTACTTGTTCGGCAGAATCTTGAGCGACTGCGATTTCATTTGTCAAAAAGCTCGCAGCTATTAATGTAACTTTAGTAACAGTTGTGCCTATAGTTCTCATTGTTAATAGAAGTAATTTCTACATCTCAAACAATACTTGTATAGATTTTTTTTTCAATTTCGTTGAGTCATAAAAAAAGGTGACTCTGGTCATGTTTCTAAAAAACATATCTGTTTTAAGGTATTGTTAATTTGTATGATTGAAACCCACTCATGTACATCAATCCAGTTGTTAATTTATTACCCTCCTTCGCCTGGAAATTGCGTTATTCAGAATGGCTATTTCTTGTGGTTCATATGATAATGAGAATAAGCAGTGGCAGTAATAATTTGGCGTTAAACTTGGCTTTTTACGGAATTTTTCTAGCTTTAAGTATATCCTCAAACGCAAACCCTCCGAACAAATAGCAACCGCAATCCGTGCAGCTTACCAAGGATATTCTCAACTAAGTCCGGCAATCCCACCTAAAATTTTTGCCAATCTTAAACCAACCGATTCAGCTTCAACCCAAAACTTCAAACAACTGAGCGAACGAGAACTAGAAGTTTTAAAACTAATAGGACAAGGAAAAAACAATCAAGAAATCGCTCAAACCCTCCATCTGACCATCGGTACAGTCAAAAACTACATTACTCAAATATTGAGCAAATTATCTTTAAGGGATATAATTGCTGCTGCTTTGCTAGCACAGAAATATTTGCTGGTTTGATAATAAAAAAATAAATTAAAAAGTTGTTTTGATTTTCAATTTTATTTGAGTGAAAAAAAATTTTTAAATGGTCAGGATATGGGATAATAGTAAAAAATCAATATCGTACTTTATTATAATGGGAATATAAGTAATTTTTTTTGAATAGGCATGCCTCCCCATTATTTAAAATCCTTTATACGAAAAATAATACCACAAAACCGCTACTAATAAAAAATTTCGCGACATCTATATTTAGAAAATAAAAAACAGCTATAAAATATACCTTTTTCAGGAAAAACTAAGTGATTATCTCATTATATTGGGGATTATATAATTGACATAGCTCCTGCTTTTTACATCAACAGCATCCGTAAAAAAAGCTTAATTCTAAGACAGTACATAATTACTATACAGCGATAAAGAAATCAAACTGCATTTGTGTTGCATTACTTTTCGGAGTTCGGTATCAAAATTAATCTATTTTTCTTCCATCGTTGCAAAAACAGAAACGATGATTTATTGCACCCAAAAATATGTATTCAAACTCAACCTCCATCTTCACAAAACAACAAAAAAATTAACTAAAAATAACTAACTAATAACTGAAAAACAGCCGCCTCCAGGAGACAGCTGTTTAGAATAAAGGGTATTAACGTGTCAGTAAGCTTGACTCGATTTAGTAATCGAAGTCGCCACCACCCATACCAGCAGCAGCACCAGCACCTTCCTTAGGTTCTGGCTTGTCAACAACGATACATTCGGTTGTCAACACCATGCCAGCGATAGAAGCTGCATTTTGTAGTGCGGAGCGTGTTACTTTCGCAGGATCTACAATTCCAGCGTTGAACATATCACCGAATTCGTTAGTTGCTGCGTTATAGCCAGTGTTAAATTCCTTCTCTTTAACACGCTCGGAAATTACCGCACCATTTTGTCCGGCATTTTCAGCGATCCGCATTAAAGGCGCGGGTAAAGCGCGAGCTACGATTAACGCACCAATTAATTCTTCACCTTTGAGGTTGCCATTAGCCCACTCTTCCAATTGAGGAGCAAGGTGAGCCAATGTTGTACCACCACCAGGAACGATACCTTCTTCTACAGCAGCTTTGGTAGCGTTGATAGCATCTTCCAGACGCAGCTTCTTATCCTTCATCTCGGTTTCAGTAGCTGCACCCACTTTCACAACAGCTACACCACCGGATAATTTAGCCAAACGCTCTTGTAACTTTTCTTTGTCGTAGGAAGATTCGGTTTCGTCCATTTGGCGGCGAATTTGCTCGCAGCGAGACTTAACTGCTTCTTCGTTACCTTCAGCAACGATGGTGGTGCTGTCTTTGGTGATGGTGATGCGGCGAGCTTTACCAAGCATATCTATCTTGGTAGCATCCAGCTTCAAACCAGCATCTTCAGTGACTAATTGTCCACCAGTCAAGATCGCAATATCTTCCAACATTGCTTTACGGCGATCGCCAAATCCAGGTGCCTTAACCGCAGCAACGTTCAATACGCCGCGCAAACGGTTGACAACCAAGGTAGCCAAAGCTTCTTTCTCGATATCTTCGGCAATAATAACTAAAGGCTTACCAGCACGAGCTACCTGTTCTAAAACGGGTACTAAATCCTGTACTAAAGCAATTTTCTTATCGGTGAGCAAGATGAAAGGCTCATCAAGATTCGCTTCCATACGCTCGGGATCGGTGGCAAAATAAGGGGAGATGTAGCCCTTATCAAAACGCATCCCTTCGGTAATTTCCAACTCGGTAAACATGGACTTCCCTTCTTCCAAGGAAATCACACCTTCTTTACCCACCTTATCCATTGCTTGAGCAATCATTTGGCCGACTTCTTCGTCGTTACCAGCCGAGATTGCACCAACTTGAGCAATAGCTTTAGAATCTTCTACAGGACGAGCTTGGTCAGCAATTTTTCCTACCAAAAAGGCAGATGCTTTGTCAATACCGCGCTTCAAGGAAATTGCATTAGCCCCAGCTGCAACGTTCCGTAAACCCTCTTTTACCATTGCGTGGGCCAAAACAGTCGCGGTGGTGGTTCCATCACCAGCAGCGTCGTTAGTCTTAGAAGCAGCTTGACGAATCAAAGATACGCCAGTGTTCTCTACATGGTCTTCTAATTCAATTTCTTTAGCAATTGTTACACCATCATTAACAATCTGAGGTGCGCCAAATTTCTTCTCTAATACTACGTTACGACCTTTAGGACCTAGGGTTACACCCACAGCCTCAGCCAATATGTCCATGCCTTTTTCCAAAGCACGGCGAGCGTTTTCGTTGTAAATAATCCGCTTAGCCATAGTTACCTGCTTGTACGTTTAGCTTGACGGGCACCCAATAGAAACTTTTTAAGAAGAAAAAAATTCCGATTGGGTTCCCTTGACTTTCTCTAAAAAATGTTGTTGTCGATCGCCCGTTAGTTCTTAATTACTAGCTGTCCTCAAAAACTAACAACTAACCATTAACTAACTAACTAACAATCGCGAGAATATCTTTCTCAGAAAGCAGCACGTATTCGTCGGTACCCAACTTAATATCGGTGCCGGCATACTTGGAGTAAAGAACTTTGTCTCCTACCTTTACATCCACCGACTGACGACCACCGTCATCCTTCATTTTTCCGTCGCCTACCGCTACTACTTCACCTACTTGAGGCTTTTCCTTTGCAGTATCGGGCAAATACAGACCGCCAGCGGTCTTTTCTTCCGATGCGTTCACTTTTACAAAAACGCGATCGCCCAAAGGTTTTACTGTTGAAACGCTTAAAGATACAGCTGCCATAACTAAGATTTGCCTCTTTAGCACTCTCGACTCCTGAGTGCTAATTTAGCGAAGCGAGGCCTGTAATGGCAATATTTCTTCTAGTACGGTTTCCCGAACTTAGAGCGATGGAAGGGGCTTCACTTAAGTATAAATGCTCAATTTCCGTAGGAGTTTCAGGTTTTATGCAATAGACGAAGAATAGTTTGATATGGTCTGCGATTATTTGCAAAGCCAAGAAATTGTTATAGAACTGTAAAAAGGAAGCCTTTTTATGAGCGATGATGCAGTGTTTCATTTGAGCATTCAAGTACCAAAGACTACTAGCCCTAGACCCTACAAAGCCCTTAATAATTGTATAGAAAGTTTAGGGTTGTCAAAAATTCAACAACGTGTATTTCTGTGGGTTTTAGCTTCAATTCCTAGATGTTGCTGATAAGTAAAGCTAGTTTTACTTTTAGAAATACTTGAAAAAGTGACTATTTAAGCTCAAAATGGACTCTGTACAAGTGGAAGAACTGGCGGCGGTATCTAAGAAACAAAAACTAACGACTTGCGGGAGCGGTTGTTATAAACCAATAATGGTAATCTACCCCGTTGGTTTTTAGTCTCTACTCCTTTATCCCTCAAGTAATTGAATGCGTCTTAACAGAACGCTTCTAATCGCTTAATATACGTTTGCTATTCCATACTTTTTTGTTCATTCCTTGCCCTTCGACTTCCCGTTATAAGCAATCAAAATTAGCAGAAAGGGAGGATAGCATCTAGTTGGATACGTACGAGCAAAAAAATGAGAATAGGCGCGGGTTATTTTGACAAGAGGTATGTTCGCCCAATACTCCCCAAGTGATCCTTTAGGATTATTATTTAATGGAATGTTAGACCGCCCGCACCTTTCAAAGCGATATATAATAGCGCATTATAAATACTATTGCTCTACGTATCCTTACTGTAGCTCTTGAAGTTGACAGCAAAATCTCAATGGAGGGGATAACTCCAAAGGAGAGTTCCACTAATCTTAAGCAAGGTAAGTGGGAAAAAAGGGACAACATCTCAATCATCCACCAATTAGGAAAACTATTCAAGACCTTGATGGATCTACGCGCGACAAGTGCCACTGCTATGAAAGAACCCAGCATGAAAGATCACAAACGCTTACTGCTCATAGATGACGACCCCAATCTCATCTTGCTGGTTAAGGACTATTTGGAATTCCGAGGATATGAAGTCGTCACGGCTGAAAATGGTCGAGAAGCTCTGGAAATATTAGAGTTAGACATTCCAGACATGATTATTTGTGACGTGATGATGCCGGAAATGGACGGTTACACCTTTGTAGAGCAAGTCCGACAAACAGAACGCACCAGTTGGATACCTGTTCTCTTCCTTTCTGCAAAGGGACAAAGCGCAGACAGAGTTAAAGGTTTGAATAAAGGTGCTGATGTATATATGGTCAAGCCCTTTGAACCAGAAGAACTCGTAGCCCAAGTTGAATCCTCGCTCAAACAAACTATTCGTTGGAAAGAACATCAAGCCAAAGGAGGCGAAAATGGCTCTCGCATCCAAGTACCCTTTGATGTCCAATTAACCCCAACAGAACTAAAAGTAGTGCAATTTGTAGCCAGAGGTATGGCTAACAGAGAAATCGCTGAAGAATTAAACGTCTCCCAGCGTACTGTTGAAAGCCACGTCTCCAATATGTTGGGTAAAACCAACCTCCACAATCGCACCGAATTAGCTCGCTGGGCGATTGAGAATCAAATGGCATAAACCTGTCAAATTTATACTGAGGTTTTTGGGTTTTAGATTTAAATTACTAATCTAAAATCCAAAATTACTTAATCAAAGATTAACTAATTATTCTTTGCACAATTAAGAATTAAACAAAGGATGGGGCATAAAGCATAAGAAATATAAATAACCCCTTAGCTTTTAACCCATCCCATATCAGTGAACAGTGAACAGTTAAGAGTTATCAAGGGCGAACATTGGGTTTGAATCGGCCGTTATACGCCTGATAACCCTTCGTCGTTCACTAATAATTAACACTGCTCACTGTTGACTGCTCACTGTTAACTGTTGACTGTTGACTGTTGACTGTTCACTGCTCACTGTTGACTGTTAACTGTCGTTTTGCGTTCCAAAATTTCCTTCAAAACCAGGGTTACAAATCCCAAACAAGCGAGTAGCACCGCAGCAGCAAAAGCCGTTTCCGTTTCATACTGCTTATAAGCTTGCTCCACAAACAGGGGTAAAGTTTGAGTTTTACGAATAATATTGCCAGATACGACAGATATCGCTCCAAATTCACCCATTGCTCTGGCATTCGTTAAAATTAAACCATAAAGTAAACCCCAGCGGATATTTGGTAAAGTTACCCGCCAAAAAGTTCGCCATTGACTAGCGCCTAAAGTACTTGCAGCTTCTTCTTGAGAGGAACCGATTTCCTCCAAAACCGGAATTACCTCCCGTGCCACAAAAGGCATAGTTACAAAAGCAGTAGCCAAAACCATTCCCGGAAAAGCGAAAATAACTTTAAAATTAATCGCTGACAATATCCCTCCAAACCAACCATTTTGCCCGTAAAGTAAAACCATCATTAAACCAGCAACCACCGGCGAAACTGAAAAAGGAATATCCAAAATACTCATTACAAAAGCTCTTCCCGGGAAACGATTGCGAGCCAGCACCCAAGCCGCACAAAGACCAAAAACAGCATTGATTGGTACCACAATCAAAGCAATAAGTAAAGTAAGCCCAGCCGCACTGATAAAATCATCAGTCCTCAAGTAGCCGAAAAATTCCCCAATGCCACCTTTAAAAGCTTGATAAAAAACATTGACAGCCGGAATAAATAATACTAAAGCTGAATAAATAATAGCACTGATAATCAAAAGTTTCTTAGTCATTAGTTATTAGTAGTTAGTTGTTAGTTATTAGTGGTTAGTTGTTAGTTATTACCAATTACCCATTACCCATTACCAATGCCCAATTACTTATTGATACCTCTTCCCCCAAGCTTGTAATAAGTTAATTGCTAATAACATCAACAAAGAAATTACTAAAAGTACAGTTCCAATTACCGTTGCACCGGCATAATCATATTGTTCTAAACGCTGAAAAATTAACACCGATGCAATTAAATCTTTGAAAGCAATATTTGAAGAAACAATTACAATCGAACCGTATTCTCCCACAGCACGAGAAAATCCTAATGCTATCCCCGTCAACAAGGCTGGAAATAAAGGTGGTAAAATCACTAGCCAAAAAGTTTGAAATTGTGAAGCTCCCAAACTCCAAGCCGCTTCTTCTATATCGTGTTCCATTTCTTGCAATACTGGCTGCAATGCCCGCACGATAAACGGTAGGGAAATAAACAGCATTGCCACAAAAACCCCAAAGCGGGTAAAAGCGATTTTAATCCCCAAGGGTGCAAGTAACGAGCCAATCCAGCCATTTTCGGCGTAGATGTTAGCTAAGGTTAAACCTGCAACCGCCGTAGGTAAAGCAAAAGGTAAATCAATAGCGGCATCTACAAGACGCTTCAATGGAAAATCGTATCTAACAAGTACCCAAGCAATTAATAAACCAAACCCACCATTAACTGCTGCCGCAAACAACGCCGTAAGAAAAGTCACATTATAAGCAGAAAGCGCCACCGGGCTAGTAGCAATCCGCAAAAAATCAGTTAACCCCACCTGAGAAGCTTGCAAAAGCAACGCCGTTATGGGCAGCAACAGCATGATAGTCAGATAACCAATAGTAATTCCCCAAGGTAAAGAGAATTGGGGAATGTTAGATTTTAGATTTTGGATTTTAGATTGTGCGACAGTCATTTTCAATTAACAATTAATAAATTGTAGGGTGTGTTACGGCACGAGAAAAATTGATAAAAAAATTTTGATTTTGAAAATGCCGTAACGCACCATTATCTCTTAAAAAAAACCTTTCATAAAGGAACTTTTAATTTGCATTCGGTATGAATTAAGAATTAATATTTGTAACCTTTAACCTCTAACTTTTGACTTTTGACCTATTTTCTGCTGAATATCATCAAATGCTGCACCATCAGCAAAAAACTTATTCTGCAATTTATCCCAACCACCTAATTCTTTCACTGTAAATAAAGTTTTTACTGGGGGATATTTAGCAGCAAATTCTTGTTTAACAACTTGATTTACTGGACGAAATCCGATTTTGGCAAATTCTCTCTGGGCTGTGGGGGTAAATAGATATTCTACAAAGGCTTCAGCTACTTTTCGGTTGCCATGTTTATCCACATTTTTATCAATTACTGCTACAGGATTTTCAATCAAAATATTTGTTTCGGGAACGATATAATCGCTAGGTTTACCTTTCAAACCCGCTAAAATCAATTCATTTTCATAGTTAATTAAAACATCTCCTTGCCCTTGATTAAAAAATGCATCGCTGGCTTCCCGGGCATCTCTTGGTAATATGGGGACGTTTTGATAAACTTTGCTCGTAAAATCTAATGCTTGGGCTTCTTTCCCCGTCTCTGCTTGGGAACCCCATAAAGCTAAGAAATTCCATCTCGCCACACCGGAAGTTTTTGGGTTTGCAGTAACAATACTAATGTCGTCTTTTGTCAAGTCTTCCCAAGTATTGATTTGTTTGGGATTACCTTCACGAGTAACTAAAGCGGCGACAGATTCAGTCACCATACTATTATTAGGAGCTTCATTTTCCCATCCAGGTTGAATTAACCCAGCTTTTTCAATTCTCTGCATATCTAGCGCTAGAGCTAACTCCACCACGTCAGCATCTAAACCATCTACTACAGCACGAGTTTGAGCACCGGAAGCTCCATAACTTTCATAAAAACGTACCGTTTGATTGTGTTTTTGCTTCCACTCTTGCACGAATTGCGGAATAATTTTTCTATAGGCTGGTTTGGTGACTGCATAGGAAACCAGCGTTAATTCAACACGATTGGAATTTCGAGTATTCGACGTTGAACAAGATATTAGTGAAACGCTTAAACTTAAACCCAATAAAAACAATAAAACAAAATTTTTAACTCCCCCTCTTTTCGTCAAACAGGCAACGAAGCGCCACAGCCCCATATAAAGCTTCCCCTCTTTAATCTCCGGTTAATCGATCAAGATACCGTATTTTAGATTTTTTTATCGTACAACATCATGGGCAACGGATGGGAATTTATGTAGAGACGTTGCAGTGCAACGTCTCCCGATATTTAGATTGACACCAATTGATTCTACGAATAGTGGAAGGAATCAACTAGGGTGAGGTTAATTCAAAATTCTTAAAAATGACAAAATAAAACTGGCAAGGCATAAATTTAAAAAACTCAAATCCCACTATAAAAAATAATACTTTCAATTTCTATTCCTCAGAAAAGCCTATCGAACCGATAAAATATCTACCCAAACAAGGAACACCAAATTTTATCGGTAGGGAGCAAGAGTTTAAAGCCATACACAATCATTACCAAGATGATTCTTTGTTAGGAGGGTTGAAAAGTTGGTTTTTCGGGTGATATTTTGTGAAGTGTAGAATCCCGATTTTTGGAACTGTCATCGACAGCACGAATAAATTCCGAACCCAATCCAGTACTACTTTGTCCATACCATTCAAAAGCATCTTGGATATCAAATTCCGCTTCTAGACTAATAATTAATTAATAATTCATTTATCAAAACCTAGACGCTGCTTAACCTCTTCCCAAGTTGAATCCTGCTGTGGATTTTGACGATGTAATTCTAACCTTCTATCTAATTCTTGTTTTTGACTTTCGCTTAAAGGAATATCAGCATTACTTTCAGTCAGAATACTATCCCATAAATCCTCAGCTAATTGTATTTGCTCGGATACGCTTAATTCAGAAATATCAACCTTTAATATAGGATGCATGGTGATTTGTTTAAATTGACTATTACTTATAATTTTAAATTAATCGATTTGTTGACGACGCTGTTGTAATTTTTGCTCTAGCTGACGAAAAACGACTTCTCCATGAACAACTTCCCCACCCTCGGAAGCTTCAACCCCAACCATAATTTCCTGCTTCAATTCCTCAAATCTACCTTGATAAATATTTTCTCTTTCCTTAAGCAATTTAATACCCGCAATAATCACTTCCTCAGTTGAAGCATATTTACGACTTGCAATTTGATTTTGAATAAATTCTTCTAATTCAGGAGTTAGGGAGATACTCATAAATACTATTTACCCTACTGTTTTTCTATATCTTTATTATAGGTAGGGATATGATAGAAGCTAACTTTCAATCATTGTACAGACGTAATATATTACGTCTCTTCTAAAATGAATCTCGAATCTCTACTCAAATTAAACCGTACAATCCGCGTAATTGGCTTTGACGATGCACCATTTATTCGCGGTAGTGGAGAAAAAGTTAATTTAGCAGGAATAATTTGTGCGGCAACTCGTTTTGAAGGAATGGTTTGGGGAGAATTACAACAAGATGGTTTTGACTCAACAGAAACCATTTGTAATTTATTACTTAACAGCAAATTTTTACCACAATTACATATAGTATTGCTCGACGGAATTGGTTTCGGTGGATTCAACCTTGTTGATTTACCAACCTTAGCCGAAAAACTCCAACTTCCTTGTGTCGCCGTCATGCGTCGTCAACCCGATTTAGATGCAGTTATCGACGCAATGAGTCGATTACCAGACTTAGAAAAAAGAAAAGAATTATTAAAACGTGCAGGAAAAATTCACGAATATTCACCCTTTGTATTTCAAGTGTGTGGTGAAGAGCCAGAAATTATTGCCAAAGTGTTAGAAAAATTAACCGATTGCGGAAAAGTACCCGAAGCATTACGATTAGCTCACTTAATTTCTGCTGCCGTAATTAAAGGAGAAAGCGGCAGCTCGGCATAAGGCAATACGGTTCAGTTAAGAAATTGATCTGTTGAGACAAGCAGGGGGTGCAGGGGGTGCAGGGGAAGCAGCGGGAGAGAATATTGCTTATCTGAACTGTATTACGGCATAAGAGAATTTTGGATTTATCTCAATTCCTCGCAATACCCTATAAGGGTATCGCTACATTTACCAAGCCTGCCTCCGCAGGCTACAAATAGCCCACCTTACGGTGGGCTTTGTAGCTGTAGCCTCAGGCTAGAAGCCTGAGGGCGATTTTATGATTTAAATAACAAATTTCCTAAAAACTTATGCAACCAACAATCAAACCAAGAGTAAAAATCTGCTGTATTTCCAGCATTGAGGAAGCATGGATGGCTATTCGCTACGGAGCTTCAGCATTAGGATTTGTATCTCATATGCCCAGCGGACCTGGTGTAATTTCGGAGGAATTAATTACCGAAATAGTCGCTCAAATACCACCACCGATTGCCACATTTTTACTAACTTCCAGTCAAAATACCCCAGAAATAATCCAACAAATAAACTGTTGCGGTTCCAATACAGTACAAATTTGTGACAAATTAAATTCTGGAAATTACCAAGATATTCGAGAAGCCTTACCGGGAATTTCTATAGTTCAAGTCATTCACGTAACAAAGGAAGAATCATTAAATGAAGCAATTGAAATCGCACCATTAGTAGATGCTATTTTACTAGATTCCGGAAATAAATTCCTCACTATCAAAGAATTAGGAGGAACCGGAAGAACACATAATTGGGATATTAGTAGAAAAATTCGCGAGCAAGTCAAAATACCAATTTTTTTAGCAGGAGGATTAAAACCAGAAAATGTCGATTTAGCAGTCAAACAAGTAGCACCTTTCGGAATTGATGTATGTAGTGGAGTTCGCACCAATGACAAACTTGATGAATATAAACTCAAACGTTTCTTTGAAGAATTACAGCAATAAATCTATCAACGTCATAATAGACATAAATTGTATTTGCTTCGCAATTCAAACTTTAAATTATTATTTTGAAGAATATTTTCTGATTTTCATCTAAATAATTGGTGCGTGACGCTATAACAAATTCTTTAATTACTAAATAAATTCTTTCAAAGCGTCACACACCCTACAATCAATCAAGATTTTTTTCTACCCCCTCTACCCCCTGTACCCCCTCCCTAATCACTAACTAACGATTTTAAAACTCCGCATTCTCCGGAGTACGAGGAAATGGAATCACATCGCGAATATTCCCCATTCCCGTCATAAACTGCACCAATCTTTCAAAACCCAATCCAAAACCAGCATGAGGTACAGTACCATAACGGCGTAAATCCATATACCACCATAAATCTTCTGGTTTCATCCCTTGGGCTTTAATCCGATTTTCCAACACATCATACCTTTCCTCACGTTGGGAACCACCAATTATTTCCCCAATTTTCGGCGCTAAAACGTCCATTGCGGCAACGGTTTTTTCATCATCGCTTAACCGCATATAAAAAGCTTTTATTCCTGTCGGATAATCGCTCACGATCACAGGCTTTTTAAATAATTGTTCGCACAAATAACGCTCGTGTTCCGATTGTAAATCTAAGCCCCATTCTACCGGATATTCAAACTTAACTTTGGCTTTTTCTAACTGTTTGACAGCTTCAGTATAAGTAATTCGCTCAAACTGATTATTAATAATATTCTCTGCAGTTTCCAAAACTGTTTTATCAACTCGCAGATTGAAAAAATCCATGTCTTCGGGACATTTCTCCATCACATATTTAAAGACATATCTGAGAAATTCCTCTGCTAAATCCATGTCTTCGGAAAGTTCGCAAAAAGCCATTTCCGGCTCAACCATCCAGAATTCCGCTAGGTGACGGGAAGTGTTAGAATTCTCCGCACGGAAGGTAGGACCAAAAGTATACACATTACCAAAGGTCATTGCCATAATTTCCGCTTCTAACTGACCGCTAACGGTTAAATATGTCGGTCTACCAAAAAAGTCTTGAC
>ERZ1740059.1040-NODE-1040-length-14165-cov-8.752091_pt1 | contig 14165 bp, 8 predicted proteins | sample MGYA00581744_ERZ1740059 | MGnify/ENA primary metagenome ERZ1740059 (study PRJEB43018, sample SAMN04849738) | marine metagenome | isolation source: floating plastic debris | place: Pacific Ocean | collected 2008-08-28 | study: EMG produced TPA metagenomics... | reverse complement strand
TACCTGCGAAACCAATAGTTGCTTTTGGCTCTGCCAAAATTATATCGCCTAACATTGCAAAACTTGCAGTTACCCCACCTGTTGTAGGATTAGTTAAAACTGGTATATATAAAAGCCTTTTTTGGCGATGACGTTCCAACGCTGCCGATACTTTCGCCATCTGCATTAAGGAGAGCAATCCTTCCTGCATTCTTGCTCCACCAGAAGTACAAATAATAACTACCGGATACAGTCGCTGTGTTGCTTCTTCTATCAGGCGTGTTAGCTTTTCCCCTACTACCGAACCCATGCTAGCACCAATGAACCGAAAGTCCATTACGCCTAAAGCGAGGGGTAAACCATTTATTTCCCCCACACCTGTTTTAACAGCATCTGTTAAACCAGTTTTTTCTTGCATATCCCGCAGACGATCGCTATAGGATTTGCGATCGCGAAATTTTAAAGGATCGGTGGGTAGCAGATGTTCATCCATTGCCCTCCATGTATTAACATCTATAAGTTGGCGGATACGTTCATCGCTATTAACTCGATTGTGATGTCCGCATTCGATGCAAACCATCTGATTTGCTTTCAGGTCTTTCGTATAGGCTAATACACCACACTTAGAGCATTTATGCCATAATCCATCAGCAATTTCGCGTTCTTGACGTTCAATACTGATAGAACCTGTTTTACGTCGGTTTGCAAACCAATCAAATAAAGATTTAAAACCGCGTGTTTCGTCGTTGTTCGCCATTTGTATATTATGCAAGTGGATTGTATGTCAAATTTAATCAAGAATACGGAAGTTTGCGCCTTTGTCTTCTTTAATAAATGTTAAACATTTATCACAGATTACAGAAAACATTCATCTTAAATTCCTCATTTTTTTTCCAAGCAATGGATCTTTATCTAAATATCTTTGCTTGTCAGCTTAACGAAAATATGTAAACCAATTCAAGTAGAGAGTTTTCTTTTATAAAATTCCTTCAACAGCAATATAGTCCGTTACGGACAATGAGATACTTCATGCTTGTTATAGATACGTCCATCTCGGAACTAGGTTTCTCCAGCTTATAGATACGAACTTTGTAACTCCGAAAGCTCCCACTAGAACAGTGCCCCAAGGAAGAATTTCACTTTTGAGTCGATAATATTCGATTCTTTTATCAACAGAAGTTTACTGCTGCATAAGTTCCTAACGTCATTAATCGACAGCCTTCTCATTAATGATTTTCCTCTTCACAGCATGATAATACCAAATCCTTAAAAGATTTAATGGTAATCAATTTTACAGTTATAAAAGTCGATTAGGACTTAGGAATGGAAACTTTTACCACCTCTGGCCCCTCTACTTCAGTACTTTATTTTCCCCGCTTCTTTCAATTTCCAGGGAAAAAGAATCGCAAATAACTTGATATTATAGCCTCACCGCTTAAGAGGGCGATCGCAGAACCTAAGGCTAAATAAGGACCAAAAGGAAAAGGTTGATTTCGTTTGATTTTTTTTTGTGTAAAGAAAGTCCTGCTAATTTCCACAATAACTCCTGCAATACAAGCGATAAAGCTAGCTAAGAGCAAATATTTCCAACCCAGCCAAGCTCCCATCATGGCTGCTAATTTTGCATCTCCTGCCCCCATTGCATCTTTGCGAAAAACAATTGTACCAATACGAGCAATTACATCAAACATCCATAGCCCTAATACCGCTGCTGCAATTGCTAGCATTACTTGGTCGATCGATGTCAACCAATTAAATTGTGGAATAAATCCTAATATCATTTGAAACAAAATACCCAGTACTAACCCCGATTTGGTCAGTTGACTGGGTAATGTCATTGTATCTAAGTCAATTATGGATAGCGCTAATAACCAACTGCAAAATAGCCAATAACCGATCGTCAGTAGTGAAAAATTAAATATCAAAAAAACTAGTACAAATGTAAGACCTGTGACTAATTCTACAATCGGATAACGAGGAGATATGGGACTTTTACAATAACGACAACGCCCTCGCAGCCACAACCAACCCAATACCGGAACGTTATCGTAAGCTTTTAGCCGATTTAAACAATGGGGACATCGAGAAGGAGGATAAAGAATCGACAAACCAGCAGGTAGCCGATAAACTACAACGTTGATAAAACTGCCAATAGATGCACCCAAAGCGAAAACAATTAAACTTGCCGGTGCGATAATCCACTCATCCATCAAGTTATTATTCCAAAGTCATTTACCCAAAGTAATTTGTAATTAGCCCTGACGTAATTAGTAATTACCCTGAAGTGCTGACTTCTAATAACTAACGATTAACAACTAATACATGTGGGATTCGATTTGATTTAGCGGAACGAAACATTCTTGGGGTAAAAGTACTGGCTGAGGGGTAAAAATTACCTTTCCTCGATGATTCCCGCGATTAATCGCCACTCCTGAAGCTTGCCCTGCCATTTCTGGATGCACCTCACAGTAAGTGTAGTAGATTTGACCCGCTGCTCTGATCAGAGATGAGTCAATCAAAGGAGATTGCGTCACGGGGTTCGTAAAATTTTCTTGCCCTTGTCGTAATGCGTACACGAATTACTTGTTTTTTTGTGACTAGGTTTTCAATTAGTTTATCCGAAAGTTTCAGTAATGGAGGCTAAAAGATTCCGGCATAAATTAGAAAAATAATTATTTTTCTAAAGTTTGAATCAGCGCTTCGCCCATAGCTTTGCAACCCACTTGATTCATTCCTTCAGACATTATATCTCCAGTACGGTAACCTTTATGTAAAACTTGAAACACTGTATCTTCTATGTAATCGGCTGCATTGCCTTGGTTCAAACCGTAGCGTAGCATCATTGCCGCACTCAGAATTTGTGCTAGGGGATTGGCTTTATCTTCTCCTGCAATATCGGGGGCTGAACCGTGTACTGGTTCAAACACTCCCGGAGTGGATGCACCTAAGCTCGCTGATGGTAGCATACCGATACTTCCAGTGAGCATAGCTGCTGCATCGGAAAGAATATCGCCGAACAGGTTTCCAGTGACGATAGTATCGAACTGTTTGGGAGCGCGTAACAACTGCATAGCTGCATTATCAACATACAGGTGGGTTAATTCGACATCGGAGTATTCTTCAGCAAGTTTGGTGATGTTAGTGCGCCACAGTTGAGATACTTCCAAAACGTTGGCTTTATCTACAGAACAGAGTTTACCTCCTCGTTTGCGGGCTGTTTCAAATGCCACTCTACCAATGCGTTCAATTTCTGCTTCAGTATAGGCCATTGTATTAACTCCGCGCTTTTCACCAGTTTCCGTCTCGAAAATTCCTTTGGGTTTACCAAAGTAAATTCCACCAGTGAGTTCGCGAACCACCATAATATCAACGCCTTCTACAACTTCTTTTTTAAGAGTTGAAGCATCAATTAATTGGGGTATGATTTTTGCCGGACGTAGATTTGCAAATAATTGTAAACCAGCACGCAATCCCAATAAACCAGCTTCGGGGCGCTTCGCTGATGGCAGAGAATCCCATTTGTAACCACCGATGGCAGCGAGTAAAACTGCATCGCTATGAAGACACGTCTTTAATGTGGCTTCTGGTAAAGGTTCACCCGTCGCATCGATTGCTGCACCGCCAATTAAAGCTTCTTGGAATTCAAAGTGTATATCAAATTTTTTTCCTACGACTTTGAGTACATCTACCGCTACTGCCATTATTTCAGGTCCAATGCCATCGCCAGGAAGTAGGGTAATGCGGTAGTTCTGGGTCATAGTTGTTTTAGATGTTTTCTTTAAATTTGGACAGATTTTATATCATACCGGGCAAGTGTACCGAGAAGGTAGAGTCTCTTACTCTCTTTTGTTTTGGCAATTGAATATACTTGATGTGGGCATACCGAGCCGCGCCTTAGGTTGAACAAACTAGGCTTGCTGTTGCGGAGTATTAAAAGCGTATTTTTTTAATCTAAATATTTTACTTAACTTAATAATTACTTATTAACAAAAATTTCACACATCCATCATCAGTTCTTGTATATGCGTATTAATACTGATTTTATTTAGTAAATAATTTTAATGATTCTAGATATATCGGCATCAAATACAGGCGATGTAGGTAGTATTTTCTGGTTGTTTACAATTAGTTTTTGGCACGGTATTAAAAATGCCTCATATGCCATCGTTTTGAGCGTTTTTATTTGCGAATTAACTATTGTAGGTTTACTCAACTGGTATTTAATTAAACAAGTTATATCGGTGGGAGAATCAGCTACTAAAACACTATTTACGAGTAGTAAAAGTTAAATTTTCAAGTTGACTAATTAAACACTTAATAAATATAAATTGAGGGGTGGAAATAAAATTTCCATCCCTCGATTGTGTTTTTAAACTTAATTAAGCGCTTTTTTTACTAATTCCGCAATCTGGGAAGGACGTTGTGCTACGGGTATTTTCGCTTGCTTAAAAGCAGCTAATTTACTTTTTGCAGTACCAAACTCTGGATCTCGTCCGATAACTGCGGCTAAAGTTCCTGTTTGTCGCCAATGTTTTGCTGGTGGCGCGTGCACTCCGGCAATGTAAGCAATGACTGGTTTATCAATCATTTCGGATATATAACTTGCTGCGGCTTCTTCACGCCCTCCACCAGGTTGCCCGACTAAAACTATGGCTTGCGTGTTTTCGTCTTCGTCCAAAATGTGTAGCCACTGGATAAATGAAGAACCGACAATCCCATCACTACCTATGCTTACACTAATTGACTGTCCTAAATCAGCTTCTGTTAATTCCCAAGCAATTTCATAGGTTAAAGTAGTACTTCTACTTACTATCCCTACTTGCCCCGGCTTGTAAAAGTCACTCGGGTGAGTTCCTAACAAAATCTTTCCTGGTACAATAATCCCAGGACTATTTGGTCCTACAATTATGGTTTCCTGTGCTTCGGCACGGCGAAATAAATCTACCATGTCTAATGGAGGAACTCCAGGAGAGATGATAATTATTTGACCAATACCACAATTCATTGCTTCCAATGCTGCATCTAAAACTTGGTAAGGATGTACGCAGATTATTGTGGTATCGATGCCCCCAAATTTATCTACAACTTCTTCTACCAAATCAAATACCGGCAGATTATACAGTTCACTTCCGCTACATCCAGCATTTACCCCTGCCACAAGATTTGTGCCGTATGCTTTCATTTGAGCAATATGAGTTGCTGAAATAAATTCGCTGAAACCTTGGATGATTACTTTGCTATCTGGCGTTAAATTCATAAAAAAGCATAATAATTGAAGAAGAACTTAGCCTTTGAAGTCATTAAGAAACAATACGCATGGTGTCATATTATTTGCTGTTATCACTAACTAAATGAGATAAAAGCAAATTGAAATCTTGTAAAAAATAAACTCTTAGGTTAAGATAAGGTTATCAAGGAATTAATTTTTCTGTTTTTATTTAAGAAATAGATTTGTGTTGAATTAGGTGCTTGAAGTCTTAAGTTCAGTAAATGCTTGCTACAGAGTAAGTAGGTAAGCATTAATAAATAAAACTATGTAAAAGAATGTAAATGACCATCATTTGCTTACTCAATCTCACCAATCACTACTCACTACTCCCTTGTCATAACGATAATTTTTCCCACGTATTTACTTAGCTATGTAAATAGGGGATTTTTCTTCAAGAGCACAGGTTATAAAAATAAAATACCCATACTTTCTCGGTTCTTGGTGAGTTAAAAATAGTTTTATTTAATTTATTAAAAAGTCTTAACAGTTATAGAAAAATGTTTCATGCTGTTTTTATTTGTACCAATTTATTTGGGCAGTTAATCAAATACTTACTCACATCAAGATATCACTTAAGAACGCTATATTTTTCGAGAAAATACCTATTTTCAATTACTTTGAGTGAATATATATTAATAAAATAAACATTTTGTACCAATAACTTGACTAAAAGTTATTAGAAATCTATCATTTCTTTTTACGAAGAAATATAGAATGTTTAATACGAGAATTCTACCTCGTGAGCAAGCTTGATTATCTCTAGCGCAAGGCATATAGTATCAAAATATTTGAGCCTATATGCCTAAGGTCTTCAAAAAATATAAAAATTCTTTTTTTGGTTATGCTATTTTTACTTTTTATGGCTATTTTTTGTGAGCCTCACTGCTTGTTTTACTGCTTCATCTAAACTTTCTACTAGTAATATATGACTTTCTCCTTCCATTTTTAAATTAGATAAGTATTTTCTGGCTACATCCAAATCAGAACCAGCTAAACGGATAACTAAATTAGTACAAGAAAAGCTTTTTCGACGATTTTTCGTCCCATTTGAACTGAATTGATTGTGTTGCTCCCGAAGAAAATTTGCAATGACTTCGGCAACTTCTCCAGCTTGAGGAATGCTACCTAATAAGTTAATCAGTATTACTTGAATACTTTTATCCCCAGCTAAAATTTGTAAAGCTTTTGCCAAACGAGTATAAAAAGTAGTTGGTACAGTATCGGTTAGAAATGCATGTCGCAGATTGAGACATAATCCAGGTTTACCGCCATTATTAACAACTAAATCCAAAGTCGTCATAACCGAACCAGCGCCATTACCCAAAACCCCTATTCTACCGCGCATTTCCACCCCATCCCAATCGCCAAAGTTGCCATTTGTTTCTTTATAAACGTTATTGCTAACCAACTTTCTAGCCATTGCAGCAATATCTGGATGACGACGGATGGCTCTTTCATTAATACTGACGTTGCCATTCAGAGCCATAACTGTTCCAGAATAATTTACGCCCAGGGGGTTAATTTCCAACAAGTCTAGGTCTTTTTCTATAAACAATCGGTACATCTTTTCAATAACATTACTTACCGACTGCATCAGCGCACCTTGCAAACCCATTTTTAAAGCCAGGGTTCGAGCGTAAAATGGAGAAAATTGTTCTTCTACCACAACGTGTTGCATTTTCTCTCCTGCTTCATCCCAATCGATATCCGATTCATGACAACCTAAAAGTATGGGACGACATACAGCAGTATCCAAAACAATCGCTAAGTACAACTCTTGTTGAATATTGTATTTCACTTCTGCCAATAAAACTTCTGGTAATTCACCATAAATCGGCAAATTAAAAATATTTTGAGCAGCTGCTATCGCATCGATTGTAGTTTCTACAAACCTTACTCCACCAGCTTTTGCACGCCCTCCTCGGTAAATTTGAGATTTCAAAACTATTGGGTAGTTAATTTTTAAACGTTTGATATCGGTAGGATGATCGATTGTTTGGGAAGGTAATACAGGAATACCGATTTCTCCAAACCATTCTTTTACTTGATATTCTAATAATTCCATTGACACACACCTTTTACTGCAACTTGTGGAGGGTTTCTGTGCTGCTGTCTAAAATCTAAACACTTCACCCCGTGAGTAATCTAGCCTTCGATTTTAAGCCGTTATAAACAAACTGTTAAAAAGCAGTTATTTTCTGTTACTAATTTAATCCAATAGCGTAAATTGGGTAAATTAAAAAGCGATTATCACCCCCTATTAGTTTAGAATAAGTAATTCATGGCATCAGTAAAAATGCTTACATTTTGCATCACCAGCAATTTTATTGATAGATAGCGATACATTATAGCTATAAAATTATTCGGTTTTTAAGGATTAAAGTCAGCTTCTGAATTTGCCTTAAGAGAAAGTATCAGGTGCAAAGCGCAACTTGTATAGAATTTTTTCTCGAATGACAAGCCGTGAGAAACCGTCAAGGTAAGATAATTATTACTGTAGGTCTGAATTCAGGGTTGAGCTACGGTCGGATGCAGGCAATATTTTTGTATGAATTCAATACATTAAGGTGCTTATATCTTACATTTACGAACATCTTGCACCAATAAAAATAGATGTTATTTAATTACTCAGTATCTAAGTAAAAACTCAATTTAGTAATAAAAGCCAAGCAAAAAATGTAGCTTAATTAGGTTCACTTTAAGGTTTCCGTATTTTATACCTAGAGGTACAAGATATAAGTTTATTAATTACGAATTGCCCAAATAGCTTTTTTCTTTAATTCTAAAAAATTCTTAACCTAGTATTGTAAATATGACAGCCATTTGGTTATATATAAATTTATATGTATATTTCTTGTAATTGGTATAACTAAAATAAGTAAATCTTATTGTATACAATCGAAGATATAGACCAAACCTTGGCAAAAATTAATAGACTTTAAATGTCGAGGTATAACTATAGACGAGATTGTCCGGTATGCAGTTTCAATAAGGCTTAGATTTTATGTGAAAACTAATTTTCATGTGGTCAAAGCAATAATATTCTCGTAGAACTTAAGTCTTCTTTGCTTTGCGGTAAATGGTTTTTATCGGTTATTTATAAAAGCGTTTACAAGCAATTAATTGTCCCACCGAGGGTGGGGCAATTTATTTTTTGGATCGTTTACAGCACTAGGAACCTTGGGCGTAAAATTCTTATTATTCCCACTTTGAATTGGAAAATTATCATATCGATCAAATTATTTTATGAGGTAGTCAATTTTTGGATGTTGGCAGATAATTAAATACTTACTCGACAATCAAAATAAGTCGAGGAATGCTTGAAATTATTTCAGAATCAAGGCTTACTTGATATTTCAGTTTTTGGTAAAAGCTTATCTCTTGTGTTAAAAAATTAACGTTAGGATTTGAGAAGGCGACTAGTCAATAAAAAGTTAGTCTTATTCATTGGAACAAACTTTAATCTCTGACAATACACAGAACAGGGCTTTATGACAGTAGCTATTGAACAAGACAATTTACAATTGTTAGCAAATAATTTGCAGGAACACTTACGTGCAGACGTTCCATCTGGAGAATTTTTTAGTGTTAGGTGTGCTGTTAAAAATCACCAGATGATGATTTTAACTCAGCACCCCCAAGGAGTGGCAGTCGATACCAAAAATATTTTTACAGTGATTGAAGAAGGGCTGCGAAATAATCCCCGGGAGTACCAGCAAGAAAAAGCAGAAATTTTCTTACGAGTACTTGGAGTAAAGCTTCCTTATGCAAAACATTCCTTAATTCTGGAAAAACATCATAGCGATAAAAACCAAGAGCAAGCACTAGTTAATTTTTCGTTTTCTGATTTTGAGGATTCTTCTACTCCGGATTCTTCAGCCTTGACTACCAACCCAATCAACGAAGATGAGTCATCTAACTGTCTTAGTAAAATACCTCCATTGCAGGCAGATTCAAAACCAAAATTTGCCAGTTTTAATATCAAACTTATTGTGCTGTCGCTAGTTGGGGTAATAGTTTCAGCAACTTTAGGGGGTGCTTATGTTGCAACTCGCCCTTGTTTGATAACCAAGTGCCAAGAATTACAAACCGCACGATACTTAAATAATTCTTATGGGAAACTGATTAGGAAGGTAAGTTCAGACCAAGAATTAGCTAGATTACAGCGCAAAATAGATGTCGCAAGCAAAAACCTAGAAAAAATTCCCAGTTTATCTGTTTATTCTCAAGAATCACAACAACTGAGCCTGAGCTTGTCTGCTAAGTCAGAAAAAATTCAACAAATATTTACCGCTTCCCAGGCAGCACGAATTGCAGGGCAAACAAGTTTAACTTCTTCTATAAACTTAGAAAAATTACAAGATAGACAGCGCTTATGGCGACAAGCGATCGCTCCCTTAGAAACAATTAATCGTAATAGTGGGCTTTATCCATTAGCCCAAAAAAAATTAACTAGTTATCGCGCTAATTTGCTAGCAGTCAATCAGCAGTTACGAATGGAAGATAGATGGTTGAAAAAACTCACTTCAGCAAAAGCCGTATCTATCGTTGCTCAAAAGCGAGAAACAACAGCTAAATCCTTAAAAGATTGGCAAAAAGTTGAATCGACTTGGCAAGTAACAGTAAATGCATTAACCCCGATTCCTGTGAAAAGTTCGGCATATTCAGATGCACAAAAACTAATATCCGAGTATAAACCCCGATTATTAGCAGCAAAACAGCGCACAAGGAAAGAATTTATGGCAGCTAAGACTTATAAACAAGCTGTCAACGCCGTTAACATCGCCAAAGGTTACGAACGACAAAACAATTGGCAAGCAGCAGTTACGAATTGGCAAACAGCTTTGCATTCTGCAAAACGAGTTGCTAGTAACAGCCTTTATAATATTGAAGCTCAGAAATTAATTGAACCTGCATCCAATTCTCTCTCTCAAGCCCAAGAAAAATTAGAAGTTTATAGGCGAATACAGAAAACTCGTTCCGACTTAAATAGAACCTGTTCCGGTGAGATTCGCATTTGTACTTATATTATTAATAACCAAGGTGTCTCCGTGCGAATAACTCCCGATTACGAACAAAGCTTACAAGAAAGCTTAATAGAAGCCAGCACTCAAGGAGACCCAAATATTATTACAGGTGTAAATAATCACTTACAAATATTACAGCAAGCCTTAGAAGCAATCAGCGAGAATGCCGACGTGCCCCTTATTGTGTATGATGCTCAAGCTAATGTAATTTATGAACGCACCCTAAATTAGCAAAACTGCGAAGGCTCGAAGTTAACAGATAAGGAAATTTGTCAATTTTAATTAATTTTATTGACAACTGACATTTCCTTAATACGCCACTTTCCACCGATTTTAAGCAGCATGTACCTAACTCGCAAGGTTTCATCATATGAGTTTTGCCGATTTATTTGACCGTTGTCATAGAAATTAGCTTTCTCACTCACAGTAGCTTCAATTGCAGCTTGATTATTGTTGTTGGGAATCGTATCGACGGATTCAATATTCAAGGTATGCTCAAATGTTCGATAGCGATTCTTTGCTCGATCGGAGCGGGCAATTATTTGCCAATTAGTAAGAGCTTTGCCTGCTAAGATGTTGTTTAAGTCTTTAATATTACGATTTTTTCCCAAAGCAGTTTCTTTAGTAGATAGCCAATTTGTAACTATTTGTTCTGCGGTTTCTTTTGTCAAAGCACCGTTATTTGAAATTGGTTGACTGTTAGCATCGGGTATCTTGAACGGTGGCTTATTTACTTGTATATTCAACTGTTCCCCTTGCAAAGTTAGTTCCGGGGAAATTAAATCTTGTAAAAACCCAATAGCAGCACCCACCACAAACCATAAAATTAATAAACCTGATAAAGACCCAAAAATCAACCAAATAAAACGTTTTCTTTTTTCCAAACTATTCGGTGTATTTCTTTGTCGAGGTACTCTGGTGCGGGGTGTACCTTCGACAGTACCTCTGGAGTTGGAAATATCGCTGCGCTTGCGTCTTCTACGGGTGTTAGGTAGGTTAGGTATACTCGTCTTGTTTTTTGCAGAACCATTTTGAACATGGTTGTTTCCTTGGAGAGGTTCTGCTGTTGGAAAAGGTCCCACTGGTGCGGGTGTTTCGTTTGTAGATCTTACGGAATTATTTGGTTGAGTTGCTGTATTGGGAGTTGTTTGCTGAGTATACCCCGGTGGTGACTGCTTGCCATTATTAAACTGTCCGTAAATTACATTAGAATTGCGATCTTTTTGATTATTATGAGTCTTTGGTTGGGGCTTGGAAACAGACTGGCTATTTGCTTGATTTATTTGAGTTTCTCTGGGTAAACCTTCCAAATAAGCCTGTACTTGCGTATCGGCAAAGTATTCTTTTAAAGAAGCTTGCTGATTTTTTAAATCCCGAAAATGGATAAATACTTCATTTTGTAACCAAGTTTCTCCGTATAAACACAGTCCGGGAAGCAAGTCGGGAGAATCCTCAGAATTTTCTCGAATGAAAGCTAAAACTTCATATTCCTGACTTAATTCCAAAGCACGAGTTGCTTCTTGGGTTTGTCCCAAAAGTAAGGCACACAAAGATTGTTCTAAGTGTACGTCTTGGCGTTTACCCAACAAAATCAACATTTGTTTTGCTTGACGAATCAAAGCGGGTTGACGTTGAGTAAATCCACGTGCTATCAAAGCATATACAGCTAAGTATGTGGCGACAGCAGAGGGACGCTTACTTTCTTGTTCAAATAGGTTGTGCTGCTCTGCGACTGTTAAATGGTGACGCAGTTGCTGAATGAATCGTAGAAAATCATCTACATTTAAACCGGATTGGTCAAATCCCGTGCCATCAATACCATCACGTTGCTGGAGTACTTCTTGTAATAATTTTAAACCTTGTTGTCGTTCGGCAGTTTTTTCTAGTGGTAATGCCAGTAATTCTAAAATACGATAAGGTCGGAGTCTGTGGAGATCCGCTTCTATTTCTGCTTGAACGCTGTGAAATAACGCTTCGTTCGATAGCAGTTCTAGACCAGTTTCTAAGGAAACAGCCGCATTTTCGTAGTGAGCTTGCTGCCATTGTTCTCTGCCTAATTCCAAACAGGCAAGGGCAACGGTGAGAACTACATCCGGACGTTGGGCGGTTTGTTCTGGGGTGAATTGTGCTTGTCTTGATGAAGAGCCTAAATTACCAGGCACTTTACCATTTTTACCAACTAAGTATGGACGACCTAATTGTAAAACCTGTTCGTATTCTCCCAACTCTTGCAAAAGCATTAAAGCACCAATCAATTCCGAATGGGAAATGTCAATGCCTAAAGTCTTAGATTTAATATCTGTATGACTATCTGGAGATCGTTCTTCAACCGCCACACTTCTATCGCGCCCCCCTTCTGGGGTATAGGCATGTGTCAGATAAACCCGATCGTATTCCTTGCGTTCCTTTGGATCTGATAAAACCACGTATGCTTCTTCTATAAGTTTTTTTCGAGATGTAATTGCTGAAGAGGAATATTCCCGTCGCGGTAATCCAACAATGCGATCGCTGTATGCCTGCCGCAACTGCTCGCCACTTGCTGCCATCGGTATTCCTAAAATTCGGTAATAATCTAGCGGAATTTGCACAGCCTACTTCCCCGCTCAGCTTTCATCAATAAAGTTTTCTTAATATATTTTTGGGTTTGTAAAACCGTGCCACAATAATAACCCAGTGACTTCACACACTAATAGTGTGTATCGCAACAACTTGACTTATTCCTCCCTTAAGAAAAATCAAGCGCGAGTAAAAGAAGTGTAAATTAAAGCTTTATCAGACCTCCTATAACGATCAAACGTGCTTAGTTTAACAGAAGAATTGATGCCGACCTAATTTAGATATTAGCTTCTTCGCTGCAAAATTGTTAAATACACACTATATATAAATGTAGTATTCGTACAATAATACTCATGTTCGATTAAAGCCAATGAATAGGTAGATAAAGGCTTTTGACCTAGCATTAGTATAGAAAAGCGCCACTAATGGTAAATTTTCCCCGAATTGAGAAAAAGATAATATCACGATTGTGATTTAAGTACAAATATCTATAGATACATTTGGGATATGTGCTGCCTTTTTTTTATTTGTCACTGAAAATGCAGAATATTGATATCCTGAAACGGTAATCTGTAAGCTGATAACAGTCTAATTACTTATAGAAGACAAGATTAAAAGGTTGAACCCAAATTTTTCAACCCAGAACTTGAGGCTGCTTCTATAGCAATATAGAGCCAGTTTACTAAAATTATCTCTTTAAGTGTTACCACGGAGTTTTTACGAAAAATAATGATTAAAGAACGTACTTTACCCGATTTTAATGCGACTACTGCGCAAATAACTAAGGAAGAAGGTCTGCGAATTTACGAAGATATGATGTTGGGACGACTGTTTGAAGACAAGTGCGCCGAAATGTATTACAGGGGCAAAATGTTTGGTTTTGTTCACCTTTATAACGGTCAAGAAGCAGTCTCTAGCGGCGTGATTAAAACGATGCGGTCGGGTGAAGATTTTGTTTGCAGCACCTACCGCGATCACGTACATGCTTTGAGTGCGGGAGTTCCTGCAAAAGAAGTAATGGCAGAATTATTTGGTAAAGCTACCGGATGTAGCAAAGGGCGCGGTGGTTCGATGCATATGTTTTCTGCGAGCCATCGTCTGTTAGGTGGTTATGCATTTATCGCTGAAGGTATTCCGGTGGCTGCGGGAGCAGCTTTCCAAACTAAGTACCGTCGTGAAGTCATGGGAGATGAAAGCGCCGACCAAGTTACCGCAGCTTTTTTCGGCGATGGAGCCTGTAATAACGGTCAGTTTTATGAAACATTAAATATGGCTGCTTTATCGAAACTGCCAATTATTTTCGTGGAAGATAATAATAAGTGGGCAATTGGAAT
>ERZ1740059.1039-NODE-1039-length-14173-cov-9.465363_pt1 | contig 14173 bp, 12 predicted proteins | sample MGYA00581744_ERZ1740059 | MGnify/ENA primary metagenome ERZ1740059 (study PRJEB43018, sample SAMN04849738) | marine metagenome | isolation source: floating plastic debris | place: Pacific Ocean | collected 2008-08-28 | study: EMG produced TPA metagenomics... | reverse complement strand
ATGGCTTGGGTGTAGGAAATTAATGCATCTTGGTGTTGGGATAAACTTGCTTGTAAATTCCCTAAATTTTTTAAACCGATTCCTTTATTATTGTTAGCATCAATATTATCAGGAGCTACTTTGATTACTTTATCGTAGAGTGCGATAGCTTCTAAATATTCTTGCTTAGCTTGCTGATGTTGAGCCAATGTCGCAAAGTAATCACCTCCAGCTAGCGAGACTCTACCTAATTCAAAATCGTCTTGAATAACTAATTCATTCCTAATTTCCAACAAAACCCGACATTCATCGTATCGACTCAATTCCAATACTTTTTCAAATTCCTCTACCCATTCATAAACTCCCCGCTCCCAATCCAAACGATTACCATGATAAATTGCTTCTGCGATTTCTCCTTTTCCCCGATAATATTTCTCTAATACCTCATGAGCTTGTCTGGTAGTTTTGTTATCTTCCTCATAATCCAACCGTCGCAATAAATCATGAATGCGATACCAATCTTCACCCCGCTCCTGCGCTTCCCAAACAAAAGAAAATTCTGTCAAAACATCAAAACTAGGCTTGCTAGCAGAAAATTTCAATTCTTTCCCTAACAACTCGTAAATATCATAATTAAAACCACGACAAGCACTTAAAGCATGTACCGCATAATTTATTTCTCTATCTACATATTTCAACAAACGGTTAATTAATTCCTTAGCTTTCTTTGCAAAATTCCCATTAATATGAAGTTCACTTAACCGCTCATCGCTTGCGGGGAGGGGTGCCGAAGGCGTGGTGGAGTTACCTTGGAAAATCACATCCGCACATAAACCCAATAAAAAGGGATGCACTTGATTTTGTGCAACACTAGCGTAATTAATCGCACTCTGCTGCAAATCTCGATTACTAATTCCCGCTCTTCGCAAATACTCCCGAGCATCAGCTTCTGCAAGATGATTTACTAATTGAATATCTAAATACTGTTGAGAAATTGGGTATTCATCAGCATCTTGCCAACGTGGTTTTTCTCTCCCCGCAACTACTACTACAATTCCATGTGAAAATTCCAACAATTCAGCCAAAAAATACCGCAGCCACTTATCTTGTTCAAAATAGCGATAATCTGCAATATCTCGCTGACTACCCCAAAAAGCTTCATGAGTATCAAAAAACAATACAAGTCTTTCTGGTGATTTATCTTCAGACATTGCTGAATTTAAATCTTCAGCTAGCAATCTTGGTAATTCAAAAATTAATTCAGTGTCTAAATCCATATCCTGAATTTTTTTGATATCTTCCTTTTTTAACTCTCGCTGCTGCAATATTATGTAGAGGTTTGTACCCAAATATTTAAGAAAAATATCAAGTACTGCCTCAGCAAGTTCTGCTCCAGGAATCTGTGTTAAAGTGTCAACAATTTGTATTATTAATTCAAATTCTTCTTCAGGAAAAAGTTCTTTCCATCTTTCTTTGGTAAGATGACGTTTTTGATGTAGATACCAAACACAAGCAAAATCAAAAAGAGGAAAGCGCAATCTGTATTTTAATTTATTTGCTTCAATACCAATTTTTCGGCGCAACATCAATAAACCGTAAAATAAATCCTGGGGTTTATCGTCACCGTTGGGTGCTTGTCCAAAATCATGTAATACTGCTGGTACCCGAACAAACTCATTAGTATTATTCGGAATTGCAATATCATCAGCTAATAGTTTTAATTTTTTTTGACTAAGTATTTCCTGCCATATTTTTTTATCAAATCGATTGCAACATTTAGTCCTTAAGTACTTTAATAATAGAGATTTACCATTACCACCATCGCCGTAAAAAAATAGTATTTTTTCTGCTACTGGGTCATGATTAATATATTCTGCAAAATGTTTAATTAAATGATGCCGGTCAATAAATAATTGTAAAGCGCGATTTCCTTTAGAATTTGATGCTTTTTTATTATTTATGCTCATACCAGTAGCGATTTGATAGTAACGGGATCTCAGTAAATACTATCAAAATCATCTCCTTCTATTTGTTGATAAAATCACATCAGCTAAATTCCGAAAAAACTAACTCATATCTTGTAGCTTTATAGTTGAGACTGTAATTGTGTAAACATAATTTCAGTCGCCAGGTATTTTAAAGAAAAGCTATGGAATCCCAACTACAAAACTTATACATAACCCCAGAAGACTTAAAACAAATAGCCGGTATCAGCCAACGGGATTTTAAAGCTTATGAAAAATTAAAATATCCCCGTTTACCACTCATCATAATGACAGCAGATCATATTTTTTCCGTTTGGGGATTAATACCTCTGTTTTATTTAATTAAATGGAAATGGTTTCGCAAACGTCAAAAAAATATTCTCCAAGAAGTTGATAAATATAATACCGTAGTCAAAATTATCGATATTAATCTCCAGTTAGAAGCCGCAGGAAATAAGCAAGCAAGTTTACCTGATAAAGATAAAGTTATTACTTCGCTTCAATCCATTAGAGAAAAAATAATTTGTGCTTTAAAAACTGAGCGTATTTTAAGAACAAATCAAGCCTTTATTGCTAGAAATCAAGACTTATTACCAACTTACTTAACCGCTTTACAAACATTACAACTAAATCCTCAAGCAGATGAATACGCAAAGATGCTGAATGAGGGGTTACAAATTGCACAGGAAATCGAAGTAGAAATGAAAAAATTGTCAGAGGGTTGAGTTATGGAATATTACCCTTTTCCTTTTTAAAATTAATACAATACCATCAAAATATAACTTATATACCTAGGAGAATATTTCAACGTGCAGCCAGATTTAATCGGCTTGGAAATTACTAAAGGAGAATTAAGACGCTTAGCCGGAGTAGATCCAGAAGATGTATTTCGTCCCTCAATACTGAAAAACCCCGAAAAACGATTTGGTTTTTTGATTAACGAACTAATTACAGCCCTAGCTTTAACTCCTATTGTTGTCGGTTTTATTTATGCATTTATTATTTTACCTACAATTGGTTCCTCAACTCTTCTCGGAGTATTATTATTAGCTTTTATACCAATCTTACTGATATTAATACGGTGGGTATGGCGACAAAGAAACTGTCCTCAATCTTTAACTAAACTTCTCGATGAAGTTGATGAATATCATGAAGTTGTACAAGCCATCGATATTAACGATCAATTGGTATCATCGGGAAATACCCAAAGTAATATTAGCGATCGCGATCAAGTTATTGCAGCTTTGCAACTAATTCGAGAAGATTTAGTACGGGCTTTGAAAACGGAACGAATTTTACGAGATAATAAAAAGTTACTTGCGAACAATCAAGATTTATTTGTCAATAATTTAGCCAATCTGCAAGCTTTGCAAGTCAGTACGGAAGCTGGCGAATACGCTCAACTTCTCAATCAATCATTGCAGATTGCTGTTGATGTTCAATCTCAGATCAGAAAATTACAATCGCCGAAGTAAGGTAGAGGTTTTTTCATCTGTCCCCTCTCTTTAATAAGGAGAGGGGTGTCTGTAAAGACGGGGTGAGGTTATTTCCAAAAAGATAAAAATTTACCAGGGATGTTTCCGAGAGTTGATTAGATGACTACAAAACCAAAAATTATTGTTCTGGATGACGATCCCACCGGTTCACAAACTGTCCACGGTTGCTTGCTATTAATGCATTGGGATGTAGATACTTTGCGCTTGGGATTAAAGGATGATTCACCGATTTTTTTTGTTTTAACGAATACTAGGGCGTTAACTCCAGAAAAAGCTGCCTCTGTGACTAAAGAGGTTTGTCATAATTTAAAATTGGCACTAGATGCTGAAGAAATCAAGGATTTTCTAGTTGTCAGCCGTAGCGATTCGACTTTGCGGGGACATTACCCAATTGAAACTGATGTTATTGCTAAAGAATTAGGTCCTTTTGATGCCCATTTTTTGGTACCGGCGTTTTTTGAAGGAGGGCGTATTACTCGCGACAGCGTACATTATTTAATCGTTGATGGCGTGCCTGTTGCAGTTCATGAAACTGAGTTCGCTCGCGATTCGGTATTTGGGTACAATCACAGTTATTTACCCAAATATGTCGAAGAAAAAACGCAAGGAAGTATTGCTGCGGATTCGGTAGAACGATTTTTACTTGATGATATCCGTGGCGGTAGTTTGGAACGATTGATGAAACTCAGCGGTAATCAATGTGGTGTAGTAGATGGTGAAACCCAAGTCGATTTAGATCGATTTGCTGAAGATGTATTAACTGCCGCGAGTCAGGGAAAACGCTTTCTATTTCGCTCTGCTGCGAGTATTTTAACTGCTTTGGCTGCCCTACCTCCCCAACCAGTTTCCCCAGAAAACATGGCTGAATATGTAATTACGGGTAAACCGGGAGTGGTAATAGTTGGTTCCCACGTCAAGAAAACTACCCAGCAATTAGAAGCACTTCTGCAAGCAAAAGGTATTGTAGGAATCGAAGTAGATGTAGCGCGGTTACTTGATAACGAGAATCAATCTGCTACACTGCTATCCAATATACTTAAAAATGTTCTTGAGGCACATAATGCTGGAAATACACCAGTAGTTTATACCAGCCGTCAGGAATTAACTTTTGAGGATATTAATACGCGGTTGCAATTTGGGGCTAAAGTTTCAGGGTTATTAATGGATGTTGTACGGGGCTTACCTTCCGATATCGGATTTTTAATCGGTAAGGGAGGCATTACTTCTAACGATGTCTTAAGTGATGGACTCAATTTAAACACAGCGCGTTTACTCGGACAAATTCTTGCTGGTGTTTCCATGGTAAGCACTCCAGAAAATCATCCCCAGTTTCCCAATTTACCAGTGGTACTATTTCCAGGTAATGTTGGGGATGCTAATGCTTTGGTAACCGTTTACGAAAGACTTAGTAAAAATATTAAGTGAGGTTGAATAATTTAACAAAAGTCATTTTCCCAAAAGAATACTTAAAGTTTTGCATTCTCACGGGAACTAAAAAAATTATTGCCTCAATAAGTGCGCCAAGGCTTCCCATAAGATTTTTTTGATTCTACAAAAATTCTTATGGGTGCCCGTCAATAAATCAAAACCTTTTCATATAGGTAGATTTTAGTTCTGGCGCACCCTACAGATGAGATACTTTTTTTAAATATAATTCTCGGTGTTGAATGTTTAATAATTCCTTAATTTCCGCCTTTTGGCTCTTGTTACATGACTTCATCTGAAGCTATCCCAGATTTTAATTCTAACAATCCTATTTCTGAGACAGATTCTCAAGTTACCTCCGACCAAACTGAGGAATCTACTGTGACTTTAGAGGATGAATCAGTTTCTAATCATACTCATGTAGAAGAAAACTCTACTGATACTCTAGAGTCAGTTTCTCATCAAACTAACAGTGAAGAAAATTCCACTATTACTTCACAGGATGATTTAGTTTCCCATCAAACTAACATTGAGGAAAATCCTGTCCCTGAAAATCTAAGTTCTGCTTCCATCGAGGAACCGACTGATGATGAAATAAGTATGGATACTACCTTATTGAATAATACGGTGGATCCAAAAATACAGGTAGAAATTGCAAGTGAAAAAGATAGATTGGTATTAATTTTACCAACTCTATCTCAAACTTCTGTATCTGAGTATAGTTGGTCAGAAATTTGGCAACAAATGAAACTGCGACTTTTAGCGCAACAACGCTTTTTCTCAGAGAAGATAAGCGTACATTTGGTAGCAAACGACCGCTTACTTGATAGCAGACAACTGCAAGACATTGCCCAAACCTTGAGCGAAATGTCTTTACAACTCAAATCCGTCGGTACCAGTCGCCGACAAACAGCGATCGCCGCTGCGGGTGGTGGTTATTCTGTAGAACAATTGCAGCCGAAAAAGGCTTTTAGCTTTGAATCATCTTCGACTGCATTACCGCCAGCAGAACCACTTTATCTGCAAATGACAGTGCGCTCTGGAGTGGAAATTCGTCACAGAGGTAGCGTAATTATCTTGGGAGATATAAATCCAGGTGGTATTGTAGTCGCAGACGGCGATATTCTAATTTGGGGTCGCCTGCGTGGGGTAGCTCATGCGGGTGCCCAAGGTAACAGCGAATGCACGATTATGGCTTTACAAATGGAACCAACCCAGTTGCGAATTGCCAATGCTTTAGCTAGGGCACCAGAGAAATCGCCTACGCAACAAACTGCTGAGGTTGCGTATATGACGACACAGGGAATCCGCATCGCATCGGCTAATGATTTTTCTAAAAATCAATTAACTAGGTTGAATCAAGAGCCATAAATACTTTATTTAGTTATTAGTTATTAGTTAATAGCAGTGAAAAACTGACAACTAACAACCAACTACTAATTAAACGTTCTATATTTTTTTAATGCCATCACGAGCGCGTTCGTAATCATGACTCGAATTGTTGTCATAACCTCCGGTAAGGGAGGGGTGGGCAAAACCACCACTACAGCCAATCTGGGCATGGCTTTAGCCAAAATAGGTCGCCAGGTAGCATTAGTTGATGCTGATTTTGGTCTGCGAAATTTGGATTTGTTGCTGGGACTCGAAAACCGCATTGTTTACACTGCGGTGGAAGTTTTAGCTAGAGAATGTCGTTTAGAACAAGCTTTGGTCAAAGATAAGCGACAACCAAATTTAGTACTGTTACCTGCAGCACAAAATCGCACCAAAGAAGCAGTCACCCCAGATCAAATGAAGTTACTGGTAAATGCTTTAGCGCAAAAATATCAGTACATCATCATTGATAGTCCCGCAGGAATCGAAATGGGATTTAAAAATGCGATCGCTCCTGCAAAAGAAGCTTTAATTATTACAACACCTGAAATCGCGGCAGTACGTGATGCTGATCGGGTCGTAGGGTTATTAGAAGCACAAGGAGTAAAGCGCATTCACTTAATAATTAACCGAATAAAACCCGCAATGGTTCGGTTGAATGATATGATGTCAGTACAAGATGTTCAAGAACTTCTAGCAGTTCCCCTAATTGGGGTAATTCCTGACGACGAGCGAGTAATTGTTTCTACTAACCGTGGCGAACCTCTGGTTCTATCAGAAAATCCTTCTTTAGCCGCCACAGCTTACGATAACATTGCTCGTAGATTGGAAGGGGAAACAGTAGATTTTCTTGATTTTGATTCGTCCCAAGATAACCTATTTTCCCGCCTCCGAAAGTTATTGTGGACAAAAATTATTTAATAAAATCCAGTATGCGCTCACCCAGCTGCAATGATTCTTGAACTTTTGGAACGACTTTTTTTTCGCAGTAATGACAACAGTCGCAATGACGTAAAACGTCGCCTGCAATTAGTTATTGCTCACGATAGGGCTGACTTAAGCCCTCAAATGATAGAAAAAATGCGGCAAGAAATTCTAGAAATTGTTTGTCGCTATGTGGAAGTTGAATCTGATGGCTTGGAATTTTCCTTGGAAAGTAACCAACGTACAACAGCTTTGATTGCCAATGTACCCATTCGTCGAGTAAAAGAGTCTATTAATGAGTCGGAAATAAACGAAAAAAAATCTGAGTAATTTTACGTTCTATCTTTGAACAAAAAAGTATGTGCTTTTGTCTAATCATTGATGACAAAAGTGTATATTTTTTTAATGGAACATTGATCGAAAATGTATCCGGCGGCAGCTAGGTTTAACAATGGTACAGTCGTTCCAATTAATTGATAATTCTGGGAGAAATTATGGTAGCCTCTCCTTCAGGATCTGATGGTTCGCTGCGATCGCATCAAACAGTCATGGGTGTCCGTCAAATAAAAATCCCGTTAAGCGTCCAAGCTAGAACGGGATTACATTAAATAATGTGAACGTTGAATTATTGATAAGCAACTTGCGGTCCAGCCCAAACATCAGTAGCCTTTCTACCAAAGGTAGTAGGCTGGTCTAATTCTGGTGTTGCAACTGTTCTACCATCATTGGCGACTGTGATTGTAGACCAAGTTTCTTGTCCCATCTCGCCAGCCTCGAATACCACATTATCAGGTGCATTTTTACTCCAGCCTAATAAAATAGCAATATCATACTGATGATTCTTTTGGGAAGGGGCAACTGTGCTAGCATTATTTTTCTCACGATTCCAAATCAGTGCTTGATCTGAAGCATGAGCGGTATTGAATAAGCCTTCAAATTTACGCGCTAAGAAACGCTCGCCATCTTGTGACCAGCTTACAGGAACCAATACACCGATTTTTCCAGGGATTTGACTATCTTCCTTGTCCCGTAATTTCCTACCGAGTAAGGGATCTACTAAAGCAGAAGTAGATGCTACAACCTTTAAGTTATTGGTTTGTCTGTCTTCCACAAATAAGACGCTGCTGACGCGGCTTTTGTGCATTTGGGGTTGAACTTCTAACTTAACGCGGCTGTAAATAGAATAACGACCATCTGGAGAAAATACAGGTACGCTACGGTAATAACGCACTCCCGAACCACCATTAGCACTTACAGATTCCTGAGTAGCCGTGATCCATTTCCAGGGAACTGGATGAGGACTTCCAATTGGATCTTGCTGCTCCTGTTCTAATTCGGTTGGTTCCTCGCTTACAGGCGCATCTGTTGGTTGAGGAATTAAATTTCTTCTCAAAGCTACAATCTTAGTCGCCTTGAGTGATTTAGCACTCGCTATTTTAGCAACTAAAATATCTTTTTTTGAAGATTGAGCTTTTGCAGCTTTTAAACGCCGTACTAATTTAATTTTACTAGCAGAAGATTTTCTTGGTATTAACTCAGAACCACTAATAGTAGGCGGCGCAAGTTCGACTTCTGTAAATGGATCTTCCGTTTCCGTTGTTGGTTTGCTAGAAGGCATTGCTTCTTGCAATCCCGATTCAGACTCTATCGTCAAAGACTCAACTACATTTGGTTGTATTATTTGTGGCTTGATGACAGCAGCCATTTTTATTGACTCAGAATCGGAATCCGGAGTCAAATTTTTGACCGCTTCTGGTTGGAATAACTTGTATTTATCGGTAATGGGAACTGAGATGTACACCGAGTCCAATTCCGGGATCTCGGCAGTCACTTTAGTAGCTTCGATTGCTTGTAATTGTTTTGCTGAGCTAGAATGTCCAGATGCCCCTACTAGAGGCGCAATAAGCACTACGACTAACACGTACTTGAGGAATGGCTGTACGCGGAACCATCCCGACAGTAAAAGATGTTTCAGCATTTGTTGGTTGACTCTCTAGAGGGCGGTTGCTGTGGGAGGAGCAATGCCTCATGGGCACCCATAAGAATTTTTTTAGAAGAAAAAAATTCTTATGGGAACCCTTCACGGCAATGGGGCAGGCTATCTTTTATATGTATAACAGGTAACTTACGATTTAGCGAGATGATCTACCCTAATTTCCCATAGTTTAACAAAAACAACGTATCCGTTCTTACTCAATTATCTAAACTATTATCTAAGTAATTCATAGTTTTGATAAAGTTAATCGAACAACACATTCTCCCATGGGTATATAAACCCGAGAAATAACACCCGAATTTTATATTGGCTTAAACACTTAAATAAGTGCCAACGGAGTATTTAATACTACAAGGAATTACACAGTACTTAATCTAGCCGAAATACTTAATATAGATATCGGAATCAATTTACCAGGAATTTTTTGCCTGTTATATTTCTACTTCCACATTTCAGATGACGATTCCGGTCATGATGTGAAATTTCCGAAAAAAATAGTAGGGAATAAATAAAAAGCCGTATTGTAGACGCTACTTAATATATTCTTACAGTTAACCACATATAAGTTTCAATTGCAACAGTAAAGATAACGTAAGTGGCCTAAGAAAACAGCTATAATTCCTTGGGCTTTCACCACAGAAATTAAAAAACTAAATAAAGCAATGAAAAAATATCATTTATCAATATTCAACGTATTATACATCAGTCTACTCTATATCTTTAATAAATTAACTCTATCGATTGACTTATTGTTACATGAGAAAACAGTATTTGTCCCCTTCGTTAGGGATTGATAGGTGATGTTAATGTTGACAGTTGAACGTTAGCTATTTTGGTTTTATGAAAATTATATTTTTTGGTACTCCTCAATTTGCCGTTCCTACCCTAGAAAAATTGCTCAGACATTCAAATTTTGAAATAGTTGCAGTGGTTACCCAACCGGATAAACCTCGAGGACGTGGTAATAAATTTACGCCTTCTGCTGTTAAAAGTGTTGCGCTAGCACATAGTTTACCTGTAATGCAACCTCAGCGAATTAAAAAAGATGAAGAAATTTTAAATCAACTGAAGGAAATAGATGCAGATGTATTTGTTGTAATTGCTTACGGACAAATTCTCTCGCAAGAAATTCTGGATATGCCAAAACTCGCTTGCATAAACGTGCATGGCTCTATTTTGCCTGAGTATCGGGGTGCAGCCCCAATTCAGTGGTGCTTGCACAATGGAGAATCATTAACTGGGATTACAACTATGTTGATGGATGCGGGTATGGATACTGGCGCAATGCTACTTAAGGCTACTACACAAATCGAATTGCTTGATAATTCTCAAGACTTGGCAGAAAAACTAGCATCAACGGGTGCAGATTTATTAGTGGAAACACTTGTAAAACTTCAAAATAAAGAAATTAAACCTATTTCTCAAGATGGAAGTAGGGCAACTTATGCACCTTTGATAAAAAAAGAAGATTATCGCCTCAATTGGTCCCAGAGTGCCATACAGTTACATAATAAAATTAGAGGCTTCTATCCCAACTGCGTCGCAACATTTCGCGATCAAACGATCAAGATTACAGCTACCGCTCCCCTTGGTTCGGATTACGTGAATCAACTACCAGATAAACTTCAAGAAATACAAAATAAGTTACCAGATTTATCAAGCGTTTCGGGGAAACCTGGGGAAGTCGTCAGCATTGTTAAGGGGATAGGAGCAATTGTACAGACTGGAGTTGGTTTATTATTATTACGAGAGGTACAGTTAGCTGGTAAGCGTCCCCAATCGGGATGGGATTTTGTTAATGGTAGCCGTTTAACCGTAGGTGAAGAATTTGGTGTTGTAAGTTAGAAGTTGGCAAGACGGGAATTGTAAAATGAGTGTCCTGTTAAAATATTAAGACAGGATGCTCTTGCTACATACCGTTTTTTTTCGGTACCAAAAGCATCATGCTAGTACCGCTTCGCGGAAGTAATAAGTAATAAGTAATAAGTAAGAAGTTTGATTTTATAGGCTTTTCAGGTATTTTTAATGGTTGCGCCCTTTACGCCGTGTTGTACTAGCAACTTATCTACTTTATGATTTTTCAAAATATTTACAACCTTCGCAAGGTCCTTCTGGATTGACTGCACAGCGGATAATTTCTGAGAGAGCATTGTAGCGACAGCTAGCATTACCAATTACCCAATGTCCGTTGACTAAAGTTTTTTCAGTCGGTCTTTTTGCTGACTGTACGTAAATAGCAATCTTGTGTAAGCAGTAACGTCCTTCCTTTAACTGGTAACGGTGACGACGCTCTAAAACTGCGTAGGTTTTACCTTTCAAGTCAAGATAATTTCCAGGCTGTGGTGTCCAATCAAGTTTTATGTTGCCGAGAGACTGAAGTGTTGAGGTTAAAATAACTTCTGTTTGTAATGAATCTGGCTCCATGAACTCGCCACTAAATTGCTTTACATTATTAATCTTTGGATATTTTAACAGACGAGCTGGATCTGTTTGAATTTGACTTTTTGCCCCCTCGTTGGAACTCCTGCATCCGGGGTTCCCTCATTTTTTTAGCTAAAATTTGTAACCCGATATCTACAAAATACCGGGTTTAGGGAAGCCCTCTATTTTTTTATCCCAATTCTATATCAGATTGCAGCCAATTATCCTCATTATCAAAGAGTAAGACTAACAAAACCAAGCCTACCTACGTGTAGCCTAACTCCGGCCCATCTTTATAAAGAAATCGTATCACTACTCAACCTTAGATTGCTAAGTATTATTAAGACAAATTTTGATTAGGCTTTTTTCTCATATTTAATCTTTTCATAACCTTTATTTTGAGAATAGCCACTAAATATTCTTATATTTTTAACCTCGTTTAAAAATTAATAAACTGCTGTTTTAAAGCTCTAAAATACGCTTTCATTGGAATTTGATAAACTTCTATAAATAGCCAAATGATAATTGCCAAATGGAAACAAAATGTCAGTATAGTCCAAATATAAGGAACCCATGATAAAGGAGCATTTGGATCTGGGGGAAAATTGTAAGCTACTAATCCAATTAAAGTAGTCGGAAGTAATACAAAAGCAACCGTTGCTAAAATATAACCCCAGCCAAATTCAATTCCTTCTAAATGAGCTTCGGTCCAGTAAAACCCATTCCAACGCCAAATCAAAGGAGGTTCCCGAGAAGGCATTTTCAATTCTTGTTCTTCAGGGTTGATGGTAAAAATTTGATGGCAAAAATCACAAGACATAGCCTCCATTAAAGGCATATTTTGAACTTTTCCTACCCTACATACTGGACAGGGATAAACTCCTTTATAGTCTAAGCTCGTAGTCAATTTTTTAGAATTTGGGATTTTAAACATCGGTTGTTAAGAGTTAAAATTTGAGTATAGAACCTCTTTAAGTTTAAGTATTAAGGTTCCACATTATGGGAGTTATAATTTGAAGTTTATTACTTACAACAATAGTTATCGCTCCCGCTATGCATTGTTTTAATCTTGACGTTTCTAGGAGAGTTTGATATCTTCTTGGAATACAAGTTTACCTTACTATTCACTAATAAAGCACTTTTCATTTTTTTCCTTGCGGAATTATCCGTGAGATTCGCTTCATCCTTCATACTTTCGACTCCAATTTCACAGGATCGGAAATTTTCTCTGGGGAATGTACACGACAATGAGTTGCCAGGCTTTAGTCTTTTGATTCCGGGGGTGAAATCCCTCGATATGGAACCTTAAAAATTCTCGCGAGCTACACCATGAGTTAACTGCTTTTAAAGCCTGCTCGGAGATGGAACCTCCTTTTAAGAGGAAGTAGAGAAAAACAAGAAGGCAATTATATTTACTTTAAGGAGAAATTCATTACGAATAATGCCAAACTGGCAGCAATTCCTTATTAAAATTATTAAACTATTATGAAGTTTTTTGAAGATAAGGTTTCTGATGTTACCAAGTGAAAATTATGAATTATGAATGAGAACAATTACTTACAGAATCAAAACTTGCTTTAGCTTTATTTGTAAAAATATCTTATATAACTTAACTAATTGAGGATTATGCCTTGCTACGGGAGGTGAAATACCCCAAATCCTATTTCCTACATTAGTCTGGGCAGTTTTGCCCAGATTTTATGTTTGGGTAACTCATGTAGTTTACGATCGCACCAGTTAAAAAGCCGTACTTGATGAATAGGCAGCAAGTTTCGATAATAATTCTTCATAACTCATATGCGTAACTATAGGTGTCACAATATTCGCTATGGATTTTTCTATAGAGTCTAAAACCCGATTTAAAGCATCTAATACACCTGCGATCAACTTTTTCTGGTGTTTTTCTGATTTTGTTTGACAAGCTGCTTTAATATTTTTGATAATTCTATCCATTGCTTTAGCTGCATTCGGAATGCTTGCTCGAAATAATGCATCTTTAGCTGATTCTAAAAATAAAAATACAGTAGTTAGATCCTGTATTTCAACTCTGACAGCAGAAATTTCTAATGGTTTCATGACATCTACAGCATCCTTTAGATGAATTACTGCTTTTTGCAAATCTTCCAGGTCAGTTTCAGGTTCAGGCATGTTGGAAATGCAAAACGAACTTGAATCATTATCTGCGATCGCATCGGCTAATTTTGCTAAAAAATTTACGATTTTCTCAAGGTTTATATTCATAGGGTTAAAGTCTAAATACAGAGATATTTCCGCTTGTCGAAACATTAATTTATGCTTACGTATATTTACGTAGTTAAATTAAAGTTAAGGTTTATCTTAATCAGTTTATCCTACAGAAAATATAAATTGAGGTCTATCGATATATATTCAAATTAAAGTAAAAAAAAATACTATATTTTCATCGAGTTGAAATAAATAAGGTCAAATATTTACTTGACTAACTAAAAGTTTTTATGCATTGACGGGCACCCATGAGAATTTTTCCAGCTATTCGGGCCTAGTACTCTTTTTCATTAAAATTGACGGGTTAGGGCAAGCAGGGGGAGCGGGGG
>ERZ1740059.1037-NODE-1037-length-14188-cov-6.225854_pt1 | contig 14188 bp, 9 predicted proteins | sample MGYA00581744_ERZ1740059 | MGnify/ENA primary metagenome ERZ1740059 (study PRJEB43018, sample SAMN04849738) | marine metagenome | isolation source: floating plastic debris | place: Pacific Ocean | collected 2008-08-28 | study: EMG produced TPA metagenomics... | reverse complement strand
GCCAGCGAGGGGCGCTGCCCGAGCCGGGGACGGAGCGCGCGCCCCGCGCCGGCGGCGGCCGCACGAAGCGCCTCGGCCAGCTCCCCGGCGTTCGCAAAGCGCGCGTCCGGGTTCTTGGCGAGCGCGCGCATGACCACGTCCTCGACGGCTCGCGGCACGTTCTTCACGCGACGGCTCAGCGGCCGCGGCGTGTCGTGGATGTGCTTCATGAGCATCGCCACGGGCGAGGTGGCGTCGAAGGGCGTGCGCCCGGAGAGCAGCTGGTAGAGGAGGACGCCGATGGAGTAGACGTCGCTCCGCGCGTCCGTGACCTCACCGGCGGCGCCCTCGGGGGAGATGTAGCGAGCGGTGCCGAAGATCACGCCGGACTGCGTCATCACGGACTGGTCGTCCCAGAGCAGGCGCGCGATGCCGAAGTCGAGGACCTTCACGAAGTCGGGGTCGCCGTGCCGGGTGACGACGTGCACGTTCTCGGGCTTCACGTCGCGGTGCACGATGCCCTTGCCGTGGGCGTGCCCCACGGCGTCGGCGATCTGCGTGGCGAGGTGAAGCGCCCGCCCCAGCGGCAGGGCTCCTTCCTCGCGCAGCAGCGCGGTGAGGCTGCGCCCCTCGAGGAACTCCATGACCAGGTAAAGGCCCTGATCGTCGGGGAGCTCGCCAAAGAGGAAGACGCGCACGAGGTTGGGGTGCTCGAGCGCCGTGGCGACGCGCGCTTCGCGGTGGAAACGGCGCACCGCGTCCGGGTTCTGCGTCAGCTCCGGATGGAGGATCTTGACGGCCACGTTGCGGCCGAGGGTCGTCTGCGTCGCCCGGTAGACCGTGCCCATGCCGCCCTGCCCCACGGCCTCGTCGATGCGGAACTGGCCGAGAAGGACGGTGCCGATGAAGGGGTCCGGCGCGCCCACGGCGGAGGTCAGGCGCGAGCCATCCCGCTGGCAGAAGAGCGCCCCGGCATCGTACGCGGTGCCGCAAACGGGGCAGATCTTCGGTTGGGAGGCCATGGAAACGAGGGACGGCGCTTTGGGGGGCGTGGGCGCGTGCGGGACGTCCGGGCGAGCTCGGGACGCGCTTCGAGTCTTCCGCTCCACGCGCGCCACGTCGAGGTAGACGTTCGAGACGCGGATTTATTGGGCTTCGCGGGATGGGTCGGCGGAGGGGGAGCGGCGTTGCGGGAGCCGGGCGCGGTTCCGACCGGCGGGCAGCAGCAGGCAAGCTGGCGCTAGCGCTTTCGCTGGAGGGCCAGGAGGTGCTCACGGCGCGGAGGGCCTCCGGTCCAGTCCCGGCGGGGCGGCGAGGCCCGCGCGACGGGGCGAAGGCCGGCCGCCGGCGCGAGGGCCGCCACCTGGTCCTCGGCCGGGATCCGCGCGCCGCCGATCTGCCCGTCACCGAGCACCAACACGAGCAGCCCGTGGGGCCCGAGACGCCCGGCGCTCACCCGGAGCGCCGCGCCGCGCTCCGCGTCCCAGCGGCGCCGGTCCGCGCGCTCGCGCAGGTGACGACGGGCCCCGATCTCGCGCTCCTCGAGCCCCCCGCGGCGCACGCCGAGCCACGCGGCCCGGCGCCGATGCGGCGGCAGCGCCTCGGCGAGCTCCGCCCAGCGCGCCTCGAGCTCTTCGCCCTTCCGCGCGAAGAACTCCGTCGAGAGGCCCTTGCGGATGCGCTTCGGCGTCAGGCGCTCGGCCGTCTCCGCGCGCTGCTGGCTCACCTTGATGACGATGGCGCTGAAGACCATCTCGAGCGCCGCGCGGATGCGCCTGTCGCGCACGGCGCGGATCTCCGCGAGGAGCCCCGCGAGCTCCTTCAGCACGTGCGGGCCGTAGCGGCGCAGGTCCTCACCGCGGAGCGGCGCGCGGGCGGGCTCTCGGGCGCGCACGCGGGCTTCCGAGGCCACCGCCACCGCGCGAAGCGTCCGGACGAAGGCCCCCCGCTCGGCCGGCGTGGTCGCGCGCGTCTTCACCGCCGCGAGCTGGAGCGCGAGCGGGTTCAGGTCGACGCCGGTGGCCGCAGCCCCCGCGAGCCGGGCCTCCACGAGCACGGTCCCCGCCCCGCAGAAGGGGTCGAGCACGCGCCGCGGCGCGAGCGCGTCGAAGAGCACCCGGGCCAGCGAGGGGGGCATCCGGGCCGGGTAGGCGTGGACGCCGTGGGTCAGGGCGTCGTCGTACCCGGCACGCTCCGAGGCCGCCTCCCACGCCCGCCGGAGGATCTCCGCGAGGTCCGGATCGCCCTGGGTCTCGATGGCCCCGCCGACGTGCGTCAGCGCCTCCCGGCGCCGATCGGTCACGACGCCTCCCGGGGCAGGCCGAAGAAGCGACGAAGCGCGAGGTAGGCCTCGGGTCGCGCGCCATGCGCGGCGCGGGCCACAACGGGGGGCGCCCACACGACGTCGGCGGGGCCCGGCTCGTCGGCGGGGCCGAAGACCCACACGGCGAAGAGCGCGTCCTTGCCCTCGCGGGGCACGGCGTTCGTGGCGCTCAGGGGCCTCAGGCCTGCGTCCCGAGCGCCGGCCTGGGCCCGCTCCGGGGTGCGCGCGTCGCAGCACACGACCACCCGCCCTCCGGGAGCCAGCAGCGGCCCGGCCGTCCTCAGGTAGTCCTCCACCCCGCCGCGGAGCTCGATGCGCGCGTGCGCGCGCTGCGCATCCGGCGACGGAGTGCTCTGCCCCGGCGGCACGTAGGGCGGCGTCCCGCTGATGAGGTCATAGGGCCCGAGAGCGCGGAGCTGCGCCTGAACCGAGGCCTCGCGGAGGTCGCCGGCCACGAGCGTGACGCGCGCGGCCACGGGGCTCCTCGCGCGGTTTCGCCGAGCGAGCTCGAGGCTCACGTCCTGCGCCTCGACGCCGACGAAGGACGCTTCGGGCAGCCGATCGGCGAGGCTGAAGAGCACCGAGCCGAGGCCACAGCCGAGGTCGCAGCCGCGGCGCGCGTCGGGCCGCGCCGCGGCCGCCAGCCGCGCCGTGAGCACGTCGTCCAGGGAATAGCGATGCCCGCGCTTTCGCTGAAGCACGCGCACCCGCGCGGTGAGATCGTCCTCGGTGAGCGGGTCGTCCGCGCGCCAGCCGAGCGCCGCGAGCTCGCCCGCCCCGAGCACGCGGCTCAGGGTGTGAGCTCGGTGCAGTTCGCGCCCCGCACGAGCGCGGCCTGGAGCTCCCGGCCCGGCGCGAGCCCCAGGCTGCGCCGGAGCGAGTTGGGGCTGTTCGGGTTGCCGACGTTCACGCACTGGATGGTCACGCGCACCTCCGGCCCGGTGTCCGCGATCTGACCCGAGTAGGGCGTACGATCGGCGATGCCGGTCTCACCTTCGGGGACGAGGTCGACCACCACCTGGCAGGGCTGAAGCTCGCTGGGGGGCGCCGGTCCGCAGCGGCCGCTGGTGTCGCGGACGCTCCCGGTGCCGTAGGGAACGCCGTCCTCCACGAAGCTCACGTTGCAGTCGTCCCCGACCACCGAGAAGCCGTCGTTGAGGAAGCGGAGGTTCCGGATCTGGAGGCTGCCGTTGCCGAGCGCGTTCGCCGAGGCGCTGAAGTTGAGGATCGTGCTGTCGCCGACGTTCCGGAGGTCGCAGGAGCCGACCACCTCGCCGCCGGCGAAGCCCCGGGCGTCGTTGCCCACGCCGGTCGTGGAGCAGGAGATGTCGACGCCCTCGCAGTGCGGGAACCATACCGCCTCGAGGAACTGCGACGCGCCGCCGTCACCGCAGCCGGCGAGCGAGGCCGCGAGGGCGGCGAAGGAGAGAAGTCGAGAGACGCGAGAGGTCATGAAAGCTCCAGGCCGGAAAAGCCGGTAGCGGGAGCTTGGCCCTTGCGGCCCTCGCCGGGCAAGAGCTCGCGGCGTGTGCTCACGGCACGAGCCTCGAGCGATTGCCGGCCCCCAGCCCGAACGTGTAGGGCCCTCGCCATGGCCGCCGACACGGACTCCGACCTCGACCTCGACACGCTCGCCATCCACGCGGGCCAGGCGCCGGACGCGGTGCACGGCGCGGTGATGCCGCCCATCGTGCTCGCGAGCACCTTCGCGCAGCGAAGCCCCGGCGACCACACGGGCTTCGAGTACGCGCGGACCGACAATCCCACGCGGCGCACCCTCGAGCGCTGCCTCGCGGCGCTGGAGCACGGTGCCGAGGAGGGGGCCCAGGGCGTGGCCTTCGCGAGCGGTTGCGCGGCGATGACGACGCTCTTCCAGACGCTCTCGCCCGGCGACCGCGTCGTGGCCTCGGACGACGTCTACGGCGGCACGCACCGCATCCTCGAGCGCGTGATGGCGGGCTTTGGCATCGCCACGACCTGGGTCGACATGACGGACCTTGACGCGACGGAGGCCGCGCTGTCGGCGCCGGATGCGAAGATGGCCTGGATCGAGACGCCGACGAATCCGCTCCTGAAGGTGGTCGACATCGCGGCGGTCGCCGAACGCGCCCGGGCGCGCGGCTGCATGGTCGTGGTCGACAACACCTTCGCCACGCCCGCCCAGCAGCGACCCCTCGAGCTCGGCGCGGACGCCGTGGTGCACTCCACGACCAAATACCTCAACGGCCACAGCGACGTGGTGGGCGGCTGCCTCGTCACCCGCGACGACGCGCTCGCCGAACGCCTCCGCTTCCTCCAGAACGCCGTCGGCGCGATCCCCTCGCCCTTCGACTGCTTCCTGGTGCTCCGCGGCGTCAAGACGCTGGGGGTGCGCGTCCGCCGAAGCGCCGAGAGCGCCGAGGCGCTCGCGCGCTGGCGCGAGGGGCGGCCTGGCGTCGCGAAGGTGATCTACCCGGGGCTCGCGAGCCATCCCCAGCACGCCGTGGCCGCACGCCAGATGCAGGGCTTCGGAGGGATGATCAGCGTCGACGTGGAGGGAGGCCTCGAAGCGGCGCGGCGCTTCCTGGAGACGACGAAGGTCTTCACGCTCGCCGAGAGCCTCGGCGGCGTCGAGTCCCTCATCGAGCACCCAGCGATCATGACCCACGGCGCCGTCCCGGAGGCCACGCGCGAGGAGCTCGGCATCGGGGGCGGGTTGATCCGCTTGAGCGTGGGCCTCGAGGGGGTGGCCGACCTCCAGCGTGACCTCGAGAAGGCGCTCGTCGCCTCCCGCGCGGCGTAACCGCCCGCGAATCCACCTTCCGCGTGTGTAGAGTGCGGTCATGACGCGGTGGGGATGGGTGGCCCTCGGGGCCGGGTCGTGGCTGCTCGCCGCATGCGGCAGTGGTGGAGGCAGCACGGGCGGCGGTCGCGACGGCGGCGGTGGTCGCGTGGACGCCGGCCCCCCGCCCGCACCCTCGGACGGCTGCGCCTCGTTCCTCGAGCGCGTGCCGATGGCGGACTTCACGGCGCCGGACCACGTCATCGGCGACGGCACGCCTGCCTCGTGCACCGAGGCCGCGCTTCGCGCCGCGGTCGACGCGGGCGGGACCATCGTCTTCGATTGCGGCGACGCCGAGCACGTCATCGACATCGGCGAGCCGCTCCGGCTGGTGCTCGGCGGCCCGGACGTCGCCGTCGACGGGGGCGGGCGCATCGTGCTCGATGGCGGCGGCGAGGGGCGCCTCTTCGAGCTCGACTCGAGCTTCGAGCGCGGCGAGCCGACGCTGACGGTTCAGGGGCTCACGCTACGCAACGGCCGCGCGCGCATGAGCGACGGCGACGACGGCCCCGGCCGCGGCGGCGGCGCCATCTGGAACCTCGGCGGGACCCTCGTCGTCATCGACTCGGTCTTCGACGGCAACGTCACCCCGGAGAGCGGCCCGGACATCGCCGGCGGCGCGCTCTACACCGTCGGGGACGGCGCGATGTACGTCGTCCGCAGCGTCTTCACGAACAACCGCGGCGCGAGCGGCGGCGCCATCGGGAACCTCATCAATGACTTCTTCGTGCTCGACACGGTGATGGCGGGCAATGCCGCGACGGGCCTCGGCACCGGCGGGGGGAACGGTGGCGCCATCTACTCCGACGGCGTCGAGCAGGAGGCGGTGCTCTGCGGCACGGAGCTCCGGGACAACGACGCTCGCGTGCTCGGCGGCGGCATCTTCCGCGTGAGCAACACGCCTTCGGGCACGCAGCTCATCACGCGCACCCTCATCGCCGACAACGTCGTCGAGAACCGGGAGCTCTCGGGCGCCGGCGGCGCATACCTGCAGGGCATGGAGGTGACCGCCGTGGACTCGGCCCTCGTTCGGAACGAGGCGCCGGGAAGCGGCGGCCTCTTCCTGGGGCCCGGTGGTACCCGCGTGGACTTCCTCAACGTGATGATCGCCGACAACCAGGCCACCGATAGCCTCGGCGGCGGGCTCAGCGTGGACGAGTCCGTGACCGGCCGGCTCCGCTTCGTGACCGTCGCGGGCAACGGCGCCCGGGACGAGGATTCCTTCGCCGCCGGTATGTTCGGCGGGGGGCAGCTCACGCTCGAGGCCGTGATCTTCGCGGACAACGAGGCGGGGAACGAGTTCACGCCCATCACTTGCACGACGACGCAGCGCGAGGGCGGCGGCAACGTGCAGTGGCCCGTGGAACGCGCCGGCGGCGGCTCGGACGACCCCGACGCCCTCTGCACGCCGGGCATCCGGATCGTGGACCCGCAGATGGGCGCCCTCGAGGACCGGAGCGGCGGGACGGGGACCTATCCCGTGCGCGTGCCCGGCGACGTGGACGCCGTCGCCGTCGCCGAGGGCTGCCCGGCGACGGACCTGCTCGGCAGCCCGCGCGGCGACCGCTGCAGCGCCGGCGCCGTCGACGCGGAGTGACGCCTAGCCGCGGCCCCAGGCGGCCAGATCGCGGAGCGGCGCGAGGTCGTCGCGCGCGTAGATGCCATACCAGCCTTGAGGCTCGTGGGGCGGGTCGCCCCCGAGGGCATCGCCGGGCGCCCAGGGTCCGCCGGGGTCCCGCGGGACGCCCTCGCCGGCCCAGGCCCACGGGAGCATGCCGGCGATGGGCGCCCCCGCGGCCTCGAGGGCTTCGGCCTCGGCGAGGAGCTCACGGAAGAAGCGCGCCCGCCGCGTGGTGGGCGTGCCCGGCGCGGTGAGGCCACCGTCCCGAGCGAGGCCCGTCTCTTCGAGGAGCAGGGGCCGGTGCATCGCGGCGGCGCGAAAGGCGTGGTCCCGGAGATGCCCGCGGGCCCAGGCGAGCGTCGCGGCGAAGGCCGCGTCGTCTGCACCGGGGCGGTGCACCCCCCAGTTCTCCGGCCAAAGGTGCAGCGACGCGACGTCTGCGCGCTCGTGATCACGCTCGAAGCCGAGGCCCGCGGCGTCCGGGTCCCGCGTCGAGCCTTCCGTACCCGGAAGCACGAGGGCGCCCGGCGCGAGGCGACGCAGCGTGGCGAGGTGCCGGTCGAGCCAGCGGACGAAGGCCCGCCGAGCACCGGTGCCCCGGGGCTCGTTCGCCAGCTCGTGGAGCACGTCGGCGCCGCTGCCGACCACCAGGGGGACGAGGCGCTCGAGGCCCGCAGCATAGAGCGCGTCGGCCAGCGGATCCTCGTAGAGGCCGGCCGCGTAGCGGGCGTAGCGCGGCCAGTCCGGCGCCTCGCCCCCGGGGCCGAGCACCGGATAGGGAATGGGTCCCGCGCCCGCCCAGGCGCGGAGCTGCGCGAAGCCTCCGGTCCAGTGCCAGAAGTTGCCGTAGGCGACGATGGCAACGAGGTCGCGTGCCTTCACGGCTTCGAGCGCGCGCCCGAGCCCTTCGAGCAGGGCCTCGCCGAAGACGCCGGGGCGACGCTGAAGGCTCGGCACGACGCGATGGGGCTCCGCGTCCGGGCCGTGGCTCGCGGCCACGAAGCGGACGGCGTTGAGCCCGAGCTCCGCGAGCTGGTCCAGCTCCCGCTCGAGGCGATCTCGGTCGAAGGCACCGAGCCACGGCAGGGCGAAGGCGTTGACTCCAGCGAGGCGGAGAGGCCGTCGCCCCAGGTCACCGCGGGCGAGGCGCCCGCGCCTCAGCGAGAGCGGCACGGCCCGAGAAGCGCACGGCGTGAGGACACGGAGCTCTCAGAAGACGCTCGGAGGCGCGACGTAGGTGCTGCGGCGTTGGATGAGGCGGGCCAGCTGCCAGCCCAGGAGCGGCCCCGGAAAGAACGCGAGGAGCGGCCCCGTTCCCGCCGAGAAGGGCCCGAACACGCGAAAGGTGAAGGCCAGGCACGCCAGCGTGATGGCGCCGCTCATGAAGCCCCCGAGGGCCCCGGCCGTGCGGTGCTCGCCCGCGAAGGCCAGCGCGCCGGCGAAGAGCGCGCTCCCCACCACGAGCAGCGCGCCGAGGGCCACGTGCGCGAGCCCGGGCCCGGGCCCGAGGAAGACGGCCCCGAAGAGGCTCCCGAGCATGAGCATCCAGAGCGCGATGGTGCGGCGAATGGACCGGAAGACCGCGGGCAGATCGGCGTCGCTCTCGGGCAGAGGGCGCACGTTGTCGGGGGGCGACTCGTTCACCGCTCAAGACGATAGCAGGCGTCACGCGGGGCGTCGGGCGCCCCTAGGGCTCACTCTTCCGCGCGCGCGGTGGGCGGGGGGAAGTGCCGGAGCGCCTTGAAGTCGCGGCGCAGCGCCGCCCGCCAGTCCGGATGGGCGATGGAGAGGAGCGCCTCCCCCCGTTCGCGCAGCGTCATGCCGTGCAGGTTCACGGCGCCGTGCTCGGTCACCACCCAGCGTACGTGACCGCGGGTCGTGACCACACCCGCGCCGGGCTTCAGGGTCGGCACGATGCGCGAGAAGCGACCGCCGCCGGCCGTGGAGGGGAGCGCGATGATGGGAAGCCCACCGCGGCTCATGGCCGCGCCGTGCATGAAGTCCATCTGCCCGCCGATCCCCGAGTAGATGCGGGAGCCGATGGAGTCGGCGCAAACCTGGCCGCTGAGGTCGATCTCGAGGGCCGAGTTGATGGCGACGACCTTCGGGTTCTTCTGGATGAGGCGCGTATCGTTGGTGCGGTCGCAAGGGTGGAACTCGAAGCGCGGGTCGTCGTCGACGTAGTCGTAGAGCGCTTGCGAGCCCGCGACGAAGGTCGTGGTGGTGCGGCCGGGATGCACCGTCTTGAGGCGGTTGGTCACCACGCCTCCCTCGAGGAGCGGCAGCAGGCCGTCCGAGAACATCTCCGTGTGCACGCCGAGGTCGTGCTTGTCGCCGAGGCGCGCGAGCGCGGCGTCGGGGATCGCGCCGATGCCCATCTGGAGCGTCGCCCCATCGGGAACGAGCGACGCCACCTGGGCTCCGATGGCCTCCTCGACCTCCGTCGGCGATACGGGGTCATGCGCGTAGAGGGGTCGGTCGCTCATGCAGAAGGCGTCGACCCGGTCGAAGCGTACGAAGCTATGGCCGTGGGTCCGCGGCACGCGAGGGTTGATGACCGCGAGGATGAGGTCCGCCGCGTCGATGGCGGCCCGCGTGGCGTCGACGCTGGTGCCGAGCGAACAGAGCCCGTTCGAGTCGGGCGGGGAGAGCTGGACGAAGACGGCGTCCAGGGGAATCGTCCGCTCCAGGAAGAGGCCGGGGATGCGCCCGAGGAAAACGGGAATGAAGTCGGCGTGGCCTTCCGCGATGGACGCGCGGCAGCCAGGCCCGGTGAAGAGGGAGACGTCGAGGATGCGCGCCGGATCGGGCGCCTCCAGGTGCGGCAGGGGCCCGGAGAGATGCAGGTGGTAGAGCCGGACGCCCTCGACGTCCGGTCGCTCGTCGAGCGCGCTCAGGAGCCGCGTAGGCGTCATGGCCGCGCCCTGCACGAAGACCCGCGCCCCGTTGGGCACCCTCTTCACCACCTCGGCCGCATCGACGGCGCGCTGCTCCCAACCCTTCATGCCCGCGGGTCTGGGAACGGTCGGGCCGGCGGCAAGCAACTACTCGTAGACGTAGACGGCGCCGGCGCTGTTCTCCAGAGTCACATCTCCCGGGTCGAGGCCGGCGCCGCCCAGAGCTTCGCCTGGGCTCCCAACCACGAGAACCCGGCCGTCGCGCGAAGAAACGACCTGCTCGCCGAAGAGGAAGTCAGTCCCGGGAAGCGGCGCCTTCAGGTACAGCACGCGGACGAAGCCCTCGGCCGAACGCCGGAAGCCGAAGACGGCCCCGGACTGGTTGTTGTCATTGCGTGCGGGGTCTCCGCCGAAGTCTGACGACCCACCATCCTCTTCTCCAACGCCAACGAAGAGGAGAGCCCCGTCCGAGGCAAGCGTGACCGATCGCCCAAACTCGTCCCCCTCGTCAGGATCCGGGGCTTTCACCTTGAGGTCGTAGGACCACGCTCCAAGCGAGAACTCGAAGGCGAAGACGGCACCGCTGTCGCCGAGCAAGTCATCGTCGAGCTCGGCGCTCGAGGAGTCCTCACCAGGAGCTCCAGCTACGAGCCGGGATCCGTCCGGCGATATCGCGACAGAAGCCCCCACTCGGTCTCCCGTATCCGGACGAGGCGCCTTCAGCAGGACCCCAGGGCTCCAGGTGCCCTCCGCAGACGAGAAGACATGGATCGCACCGCTGAAGGGCGATAGGGCGTCGGGGGCGGGCGAGACGCCTCCGGATGAGGTGGGGTCCCCCGGGGAACCCGCGGCAACCAGCGCACCCGACGCGGTCACGGCAACCGCCTCACCAAGACGGCTCCCGCTCTGCGGTTGTGCGGCGCCAAGCGCGGCTTCGAAGCGCCAACCCCCGGCAGCTTCGCGACGATACACGAGCACTTCCCCGGAACGCGGGACACCACCGAACGCTCTCCCAGGTGCCCCGACGATCAAGTTGGTCCCATCCTCATCGAGCGCCAGTGCGAAGCCGAGGGCGTCACCTTCGCTCGGCGCAGGTGCCTTGACGTATGCGTCCACCTGGAACGAACCGGCTCCGCTTCGTCGGTAGATGAGTACGCCTCCGGCGCCGGGTACCGCGCCGTCGAACTCCGGGAGGCTCTCGAGGACACCGGAAGCGGAGGAGCCATCGAAGGGAAATCCAAGCGCGAGCACGTTCCCGTCGCCGCTCATCGCGATGGCCCGCGCGCCTGAGGCGAGCACGGATGGCAGCAGCAGGGCAGGCGCTTCCTGAAGTCCATCCGCACCGCGTTCGAGAAGCTGCACGCGATCCGACGCGACGACTGCGACGTGCCGCCCATCAGCTCTCAGGGCGACGAGCGACCCGAAGCCCAGCACGTCGGAGGGATCCGCGGGGAAGCGCTTGAGTCTCCCAGCGACCCGAGAGAGTTGGCTCTCGCAGAAACCCTCATGGCACCGACACACCGCTGCTCCGCAGGAGTCGCAGGTCGTGCCGTCCGACACCGCCTGCTGGTCGGCGCAGACGAGTGCTCCCCCTGGGCATTCAGTGACGCCCACCATGCACGCGGTCGGACGGCACTCCTGACCGGGCGTGCAGGCTTCTCCGCTGTCGCTGGCCGCGTCGGCAGGCCCCATGTCGCTGCCGGGAAGCTCGTCCGGCTCCAAGCAGACGGTGCCGGCGTCGGTCTCCAGCCCTTGGGTTCCTTCGGGGCAACCACACTCTCGGTCCGCCGTGAGCTCCGACGGTGGGCACCCGTCACGGCAGGCGCCCATGAACGCCACGGTGCCGCGCGGACAGGGCTCGGGCGGACTTGGGCAGCCCTGGTTCGTCGAGGCCGCGAGTGCTGTAGCCAGGATGAGTACGCGGCCCATCCGTTCGAACTACCGAACGCTGAAGCGATACGCCATACCTCGGATGGGGTAGCGCTTCGGTACCGCGAGACCGCGGAAAGCCGCAGGGGACGCTCCCCGCCGGGAACGCCCCCAGAGGCTCGGTTCAGGGTGCCGGGGCCGGACAGACCTCGTTGGCCGCGCCGGGCGTACCCAGGTCGGTGCTCGTCCCGATGGTCAGCGTCGGCGCCTCACACCAGTTGCTGCCGGTGTCGTTCGCCGTGGACGTGCGCGAACCAGGATCGAGATTCATCGAGGCCCCGGTCGGGTCGGGGAACATCGGGCCGCCGTCGTACTCGACGCGGTCGATCTCGACGCCACCGCAGGTGATGATCACCTCGTCGTCGCCGTTCGCGAGCGCGAAGGAGGAGTACTCGTAGTCCGGCGTGAAGCCGGGCATGGCGCTGATGGCGAGCGTCGCGTAGGCGCCCGGCGCGATTTCCAGACGGCCGGCGATGGTGTGGGAGTCCGAGCCCGCGTCGCTGATGACGCACGTGTCGAGGTCGTAGGTCTCCGTCGTGCTCGGGTTGTAGACCTCGAAGTACTCGCCTGCGGAGTCCGCGAGGGCGCTCGGGTTCTGCATGATCTCGGTGACCAGGAGCTGACCGGCCATCGTCGGAATCGTCCCGAGCCGCGGGCTGAAAGTGAAGTCCGCCGTGTTCGCGGCGGTGTCGATGGCCTCGCCGAGGATGCTGTCCACGCCGGTGACGGTGACCGTGTACGTCTCGCCGGCCATCAGCGCGCTCCCAAGCGTGAGCGTCACGGCGCGGCCGTCGACCGCCGCCGCGGTCACGGCCGGGCCGGGCATGCCGCCGGAGTCCTCGAGGACGAAGTCGGCGGGCTGGACGCTCCCGTCCTCGGGGCCCCGGAAGAAGGTCACGGTGACCTCCATGTCCATCGGTGCTGCGGCCTCGGACACGGTCATGCCCAGCGTGCAGCTGCCCGACACATCCGCGGCGGTGAGCGGCTGCGCCTGCGCGTCGGCCCGGAAGCGCCAGAGCGGCGAAGGGCCCACCGTCAGCGTGCAGGTCTCCGTGGCCATGCCTCCGGAGTCCTCGTCGAAGCTGTCGCCGTTGATGGCGTCGAAGAGCTCCTGCGGGAAGCGGAAGAGCAGGTCCGGGCTGCCGGTGACGCCGGCCGAATCGAAGGTCACCGAGCGGTGCCCGGTGCCGGCGAAGCCGTCGTCGGCCGTCGTCGTGCCCGTGATCGTCACGAGCTCGCTCTCGTAGTCGTCGAGCGCCGTCACGACATCCGTCGCCGCGCTCAGGTCCTGCACGAGCGGGGTCACGTCGCGGCCCGTCATCGAGCGGCTGAGCCCGCTGATGGCGACGACCTGGTGCAGGTCGTTCGCAACGTCGGTCTCGTCCGCCGTGAAGGACACCACGTCGCCGACCGCCAGCATTGGCGAGAGGGTGGTCGGGTCCACGGCCACGAAGAGGGCCGGCCCCGTCGCGTCGGCCTGGACGAAGAACCCCGCAGGGTCCGATCCGACGAGCGGCCGGACGAAGGTGACCGTGGCGTTCTCCACCGGCAGCCCCGGGGAGAGCAGGCCGGGCGCCGCGTCGCGCACCCGGGCGATCTGCTCGCCGGGCGTGAGCGTCGCCGCGAAGGTGAAGGTCGCCGTGTTGGCCGCGGTGGAGATCGCCTGGGTCAGGAAGTCCGCCACGCCGGTGACCGTGACCGTGTATTCGGTGGCGTCCTCGAGCTCGCTGCCGGCGGCGAGGGTGACCGTGGCACCGGTGCCGTCGAAGGCGACGCCGTCGACGGCGAGCGTCGTGGCACCGACCGTGAGCATGAGGTCCCCGGCGGCGAAGGTCGCCGGGTCGATGGGCCGCGTAAAGGCTACGTTGACCGTCGCGTCGTCGACGGCGGCGGCGCTCACGACCTCGGGCACGGTCGGGCAGGTCCCGCTCACCTCGGCCGCGTCGAGGGTCTGGGGCTGCGCGGCCGCATTGAAGCGCCACATGATCACCTCGTCGACGTCGAGGGCGCAGCCGACCTCGAGGGCGAGCAGGTCGAGCACGTTGCCGCGGAGCCGGAAGTTCCGCTCCGCGCCCGTGACGCCCGCCGTCTCGATGTTGGCCGCCTCGAAGGTGTCGCCGGCGCCGCCGGGCGCTTCGACCACCGTCGCGGCGAAGCTCACGAGCTCGCTCTCGTAGTCGTCGAGGGCCGTCACGACGTCCGTCGCCGCCGAGATGTCTTCCGCGAGCGCCGACACGTCGGCGCCGGTGCCGGTGCGCATGTAGCCGCTGATGGCTACGGCCCGGAGCAGGCCGCCGTCGACCATGGTCGTCGTGACGTCGAAGCTCACCACGTCACCGGGCGCGGGCGCCGGCGTGATCGTCGTGACGTCCGTCTCCACGAAGAGCGCCGGGCCGCCCTGCTGGGCCTGCACGAAGAAGCCCGCCGGGTCGAAGGAGCCGAGCTCCTCCTGGACGCGCGTGATGGTGGCCCCGGCGATGGGGCCGGAGCCGGTCGCGCGCACGGCGGCGATCTGCATCGAGGTGAGCGTGCCGGGGCTGCCCATGTCGACGTCCATGTCCGGGCCCATGTCGACGTCCATGTCCGGGCCCATGTCGACGTCCATGTCCGGGCCCATG
>ERZ1740059.1036-NODE-1036-length-14192-cov-3.840065_pt1 | contig 14192 bp, 9 predicted proteins | sample MGYA00581744_ERZ1740059 | MGnify/ENA primary metagenome ERZ1740059 (study PRJEB43018, sample SAMN04849738) | marine metagenome | isolation source: floating plastic debris | place: Pacific Ocean | collected 2008-08-28 | study: EMG produced TPA metagenomics... | reverse complement strand
GGTCCGACCCGTTCGCCGATGCAATGAGCGCGAGGGATCGCCTTCCGGGGGGGGCACGGGCGTCGCCTCCGCGATCCGCCGATGCCGGTAACCGGCCGCGCTCGTGAGCGCACTGGGTTGTCCCGCATGCCGTGGCCGGAGCCGACGGCACACTATCCTATCAAATACCTATCACGTTTTCGGTACGATCTCGACGCCGAATCGGCGTCTGTCTCACAAACCGCTCGGCCAGAGTCACGGCCGAGCATCCACCAAGGTCACTCTCCCAGACCTCTGAGCGAACCTCTCAACCGCGTCCAAGCCAACCGCCCGGTCTCCCCCGGACAGTCCCACGAAATGAACGCGAGGGGGAGGTTACTCCACAACCCATCGTGTGTTCAACCGGTTTGGCACCCAAAATGTCGTAGGTTTCCCGTGGGGAGGTTGTCGGCAACCGCGCAACACACTGCGCCGCAGCAGTTTGCGCAGTTTGACAATTTTCGTATCGACTCCAGGATCTTCTACATGTGGTATTCGTGGCCCACAAACGGATAGAGATACCCTATATGTGGTATTTGCACCCCATGATCAGGTGGTGCACAGCAACCGACGGGCTATCCACATCGCCAGAGCTGATCTGAGGCGTTCTGAGCGGGTGCGCGGGCGCCCTGTCGGCGGCTGTCAACAGGCCTGTCGGCGCCGCGGCTGGCCACGATCTACCGAGGCCGGGCGCCGGGGCGGCATAGAGTCTGTGAACCCGCGAGCCGACGGATCGCCCGCACAGACCGGGCCGACCCCGCTCGCGCGAGCCGCCCCAACGAGAGGCCCGCATGCACCGAACCAGCTTTGGACCCGTTCCTTCGCGCCGCGCCCGCCGTTCACTGCTCGCCGGCGTCGGCCTGATCGCGGCAACGCTCGTGCTCGCGGCCTGCACGTCGCCGCCCGCACGACCCCGATCGGTCAGCCCCAACGTCGCGCCCGGACCGGCCGTGCTCAGCGGCACGATCGGCTCGATGGCGACCATCTCGGGCATCCAGCCTTCGCTGGTGTCGGGCTATGGCTTCATCGTCGGGCTCGACGGCACGGGCGGCGGGCCCTTGCCCGAAGCCATCGCCGGCTCGATGGAACGCATCATGGGCCTGATGGATATCACGCAGGCCAACGACGACCTCAACAGCCCGCTCTCCGGCTGGTCGCCGCTAGCGTTGCTGCGCGATCCGAACACGGCCGTGGCGCTGGTGCAGGCGGTCGTGCCGCCGGGCGCGCCCGAGGGCATGACGTTCGATGTCTACGTGCGCGCGCTCAACGCGACTTCGATCGAGGGCGGACGGCTCTGGACGACCGAGCTGCGCATCGGCCCGCCGGCGGTGTTCGGCGGGTACCAGACCATCCAACTCGCCGAAGCACGCGGCGAGATCTTCGTCAACCCGTTCGTCGAGCCGGGCGTGGAAACACGCGGCACGGCGGCGGTCGTCGGCCGCGTGCTCGACGGCGGGGTCATCGTCGACCCGCTCGAGATGCTGATCTCGCTCGACACACCCAGCCACGCGCGCGCACGGTCCGTCACTGCCGCGATCAACAGCCGATTCCCAGAGAGCACGGGCGACCGGGGCCCCATCGCCCGCGGACGCGACGACGAATCCGTGGCGCTCCGCATGCCCGCGGCCTACCGCGAACGCCCGGTCGATTTTCTCAAGCTCGTCGAGCACCTGCACATCAATGCGTCGTTCCCGTCCGAACTGGCCCGCCGCTACACGGCCGCGCTGCGCGAGCAGCCCGAACTGGCCGAGGAACTGAGCTGGGCGTTGCAGGCGGTCGGCGAGCCGTCGGTCCCGTTCCTGCGCGATCTGTACGACGCGCCGGAGATCGCGCCACGTCTCGCCGCACTCGACGCGGGCGTGCGCTTGGGCGACGCCCGGGCGACGCGCTATCTCATGTCGATCGCGGGCGACCGAGAGAGCGTCGTCCGCGGCGAAGCGATCCGCTTGCTCGGCGAAGCCCGAGGCGGGCCCGAGATCGATCTGGCGCTCAAGGACCTCTTGGGCGAATCGGAACTGACCGTCCGCGTGCCGGCGTACGAAGCGCTCGCCGCGCGGGCCGAGCGCGCGACCATGGGCCGGCTCGTGCGCGCCGCTTCCCAGGACCCGCGGACGCGCCGCGCGAACATCACGCTGGCCGAGGTCCGCGCCCGTGTTCGCGCTGAGCTGCGCGGGTCGGAGAACCTGCAGGGCATCTCGCGCCGAGCGGTCGAGGGCAAGTTCGTCATGGACGTCGTGCCCTACGGCCCGCCGATGATCTACGTCACGCAGCAGGGTCTGCCGCGCATCGTGCTCTTTGGCAGCAACCTGCAACTCACCCGCGGGGCGTTCGTCGACGCGTGGTCCGACCGCCTCATGCTCGACTCCGAATCATCCGCGGCTGATGAGGTCCGGCTGTTCTACCGTGACTACCGCACCGGCCGGGCGACGACGCAGACCCTGCCGCCGCAGGTCGACACGCTCGTGCGCTACCTCGCGCATAACCCCACGCCGGAGCGCCCGACCGCCGGCCCCAGGCTCGGCCCGGGGCTCTCGCTGACCTACTCCGAGGTCGTGGGCGCGTTGTACGCGATCTACGAAGACGGCGGGGTCAACGCGTCGTTTGCGACCGAACGCGACCGCCTGCTGGCCGACCTGCTCGACGCGGGCCGGGCACAGTTTGTCGAGGATCGGCCTGAGTCGGCGGACGACGAGGAGATCATCCTCTTCGAGGCGCCCGAAGAGGGCGAGAAGCCGAAGCGTGGCCCGCGCAAGCCGCTGGTGGTGCCGCTGAATCGACCGACGCCCATCGCGGATGCGGGCTGATTCCGCCGTGGCCGATACCCGGTTCAGGTGTGATCGATGACCTACGCTTGTCGATGGCGTTGTCCACCACAACCGACAGCTTGTCCTCGGCCCCTATCTGTTGTGGCGGCGCCCCCACTTTGATAGGGTGTGACCCCAAGGGGTCGTCGTCCGCAGTGACCGACCGATCTCGCCTTTCGGGGCAGGACGCCCCGGACGTCAACGCCGCGCCGAGAACAGTCTCGGCGTCATGGAGGGCGCCATGCGGCTGGCCAAACTGACCCTGCACGGGTTCAAATCCTTCGCCGACAAAACCGAGTTCGCCTTCGAGGACCTCGTCACGTGCATCGTCGGGCCCAACGGCTGCGGCAAGAGCAACGTGGTCGACGCGATCAAGTGGGTGCTCGGCGAACGCTCGAGCAAGTCCCTCCGCGGCAAAGAGATGATCGACGTCATCTTCGCCGGCTCGGCCGGCCGCTCGCCCTCGGGCATGGCCAGCGTCACGCTGACCTTCGACAACCCGATTCAAGATGAAACCGCCGAGGCGGAGAACCTGCTGATCGAAGCCGACGACGCCGTAGGCGACTCCGAGGACGCGACCGGCGACTCGATGGAGCGCGTGCGGCCGGATCGCCGGCGCCGAGGCCTGCCGATCGATACCGACGAGGTGCAGGTCGAGCGCCGGCTCTACCGCGACGCGACGAGCCAGTACCTGATCAACGGCCGAAAGGCCCGGCTGCGCGATATCCGCGAGTTGTTCCTCGACACGGGCATCGGCGCTGACGCCTACTCGATCATCGAGCAAGGCAAGGTCGACCGCATGCTGCTGGCGAGCCCGCAGGAACGCCGGACGATCTTCGAAGAGGCGGCCGGCATCGCCCGCTACCGCCAGCGCCGCGTGGAAGCGCAGCGCAAGCTCGACCGCTCGCAGGAGAACCTGCGGTCGCTGCGCGAGCAGCTCGAATCGACCGAACGCCGGCTGCGCATCGTCCGCGGGCAAGCGGCCAAGGCGCGCAAGTTTCAGGAGCTGGACGCCGAGTACTCGGCCCACCGTGTCGCCCTCGCGTTCGATCAGTACGACGAGCTGCGCCAACGGCTCGACGGGCTGACCTCGGGCCTGGCGAACCTCAGCGGCGAGCGCGACCGCACAGCCCACGCGCTGACCGAACTCGAAGGCGACAAGCAAGAAGCCGAGATCACGCGGCAAGAAGCCCAGGAATCGCTCCGCGAGCTTGAAACACAGCGGCAGCGAGCCGTGCACGAGACCGAGAACGCGCGGCAGCGGGTGACTATGGCCGAGCGCACGCTCGAATCCACCGCGCAGCGCGCCGCCAACGACGAACAACGCTCGGCCGAGCTGACCGAACGCACGAGCGCTCTGGAAGCCGACGCGCAGGACCAGGCCGAAGCCGTCGCGGCGTTCGCCGAACAGCGCGAGGAAGCCGAGCGGTGTCTGACCGAATCGAGCGAGGCCCGCGCCGGCGTCGCCGAGGCGATGGGCGGCGCCCGCGCCGAAGCCGCACGCCGACGATCGCAGGCCGGCCAGATCGAGCGGGAACGCGCCACGCTGGCCGCCTCGATCGAGAGCGAAAGCCGCCGCGTCGCATCGCTCGAAGAACAGAGCGAAACCCTCAGCGCCAAGGCGGCGGCCGCCGACAACGAACTGCGCACGATCCGCGAGCACGCGGCCGAAAGCGAACGCACGATCGCGGCGGTCGAAGCGGAAGCCGCCGACGTGGCGTCGCGATCGACCGCCGCGTCGGCCGAAGCCGAGGCGCTCAGCGCCGACCGCCGCTCGCTGGCCGAGCGCGTCGCCGACATGGAACGCACGCACGCCCGGCTCGACAGCCGCCGGCAGACGCTGCAGGAGATGGTGGAATCGCACGTTGGTTTGGGCGACGCGGCCCGCGCGGTCTTGGGTCGCGCGGCGGCGGGCGAGGGATTCACAGGCGTCGTAGCGCCGCTCGCCGACCTCATCGAAGCGGACACCGAGCACGCCGAGGCCGTGGAAGCGGCGCTCGGCTCGTTGCTGCGTGCGATGGCCGTGGAGTCGGTCGCGTCGATGCCCTCGGCCGAAGAGCTCGAAACGCTGCCCGGCCGCGTGAGCTTTCTGCCGCTCGCCTCACTGGCGGCGTCGGCGCCCGGTGAAGACGAGCACCTGCGTGCTTCCTTGCTCGCGCTCGAACACGCCCGGCGGATCACACGCCTGCGTGACGCGGTGCGGCCGGCGCACGGCGCGCACGCGGCCGACGTCGCCGCGACGCTGGATCGTGCGCTCGGCCGCGTGTGGCTCGTGCCCGACGTGGACGCGGCGACGATGCTGCTGGCCGGCCCGCTCGCGGGGCTGACGGATGTCCGGCTGGTCACGCCCGAGGGCACGGTCATCGGCAGCGACGGCCGACTCATCGCCGGGCCGCTGTCGGCGTCGGGCGAAGAAGACGAAGCGCCCGGCGGGCTGCTGGCGCGTCGGGCCGAGTTAAGTGATCTCGAACGAGAGATCGCGCAGGCCGCCGACGCGCTGCGTTCAGCACGAACGACGCTCGAAGGCGTCGATCACCGCACACGCACCCTGGGTGAGTCGCTCGCGTCGCTGCAACGCGCCTCGGCTGAGGTCGATCGACGGCTCGTGACGGAGCGCACCCGGCGCGACCGCTTGCACGCCGACGCCGGGCGGCTCGAACGCGATAGCGCCCAGCTCGAACAAGAACGCCAGCAACTCGCCGAGCGTCGCGGTTCGCTGGAGAGCGATGTCTCGGGCCTGCGGACACGCGTCGGCAAGCTCGACGGCTTGCTGGTCGAAGAAACCGAGGCCGCCGAAGCGGCCGAATCGGCGCTGCAAACCATGCAGTCGCGCCTCGACGCGGCGACCGAGCAGGTCACGGCGGCCAAGGTCGAAGCCGGTCGGCTGGGCGCGCAACTCGGCGCGGCCCGCCGCGAACGATCCCGGCTGGACGCGGCGCTCGACGGCGTGCGACGCGAACGCGAAACGCTGGACCGCGAACTCGCCTACCTGCGCACGCAACGCGAGGAACTCGACAAACAGATCGAGGCCGCCCAAACCGCCGGCAACGAAGCCCAAGACACCGCCGAGCGCCTCGCGGGCCTGATCGAGACGGCCTCGGCCGAAGTCGACGCCGCGATGACCCGGGCCGAAGAGCTGGGCGAGCGCGTGGGGCAGGCGCGGACCGAAGCGCAGCGCGTCGAGCGCGACTGGAACAGCCTCGAGATCGGACGCCGCGAAGTCGAAGTCAAACGCGAAACGCTGGAAGAGCGCACGCACGAAGACCTCCGGCTCGATCTCGCGGCCGAGTATCTCGATTACCGGGCGGTCATGCAGCCGGGCGATGTCACGCCGATCGATCGCGAAGAAACCGAGGAAGCCGTGCGCGTCCTGCGGGCGGAGATTAAGAAGCTCGGCAACGTCAACCTCGACTCGATCGAAGAAGAAGAAAGCCTGGCGGAGCGCAACGACACCTTGATCGCGCAGGTCGCCGACCTCGATCAGACCAAGGCGACGCTCGAGGGCCTCATCGCGCAGCTCGACGACGTGAGCCGAAAGCTGTTCGCCGAGTCGTTCGAGCGTGTGCGGGCCGAGTTCGGCGGAGACGGCGGCAAGTTCCGGCGTCTCTTCGGCGGCGGGCGGGCCGAGGTCAAGCTCATGCCGCTGGTCAAGGTCGACGCCGAAGGCCGCAAGGTCGTCACCGACGAGATCGACCTGCTCGAGAGCGGCATCGAGGTCATCGCCAAGCCCCCGGGCAAGGAGCCGCGATCGATTAGCCAGCTCTCCGGCGGCGAGAAGACGATGACCGCCGTTGCGTTGCTTCTGTCCATCTTCCGCTCGAAGCCGTCGTGCTTCTGCATCCTCGACGAAGTCGACGCGGCACTCGACGATGCGAACGTCGAACGCTTCGCGCGGGTTGTCCGGCAGTTCACCGACCGCTCGCACTTCATCGTCATCACGCACAACAAGCGGACGATGCACGCGGGCGACCGGCTGTTCGGCGTCACCATGCAGGAACGCGGCGTGTCGAAGCGCGTCACGGTCAAGTTCGATCAGGTCGGAGAAGACGGCGCCATCAACGCCTCCGGCAAAGACAAGCCGCAGACACAGACGGAGACAAAGCCAACCAAGCTACGCAAGGCGATCGAAGACCTCTCCGACGCGGCGCCGGTGCGTGTCGAAGCCGCCGGCGTCACGGCTTCCTGAGGTCGACCGCTCCGACCAGGTCCGAGAGACGTTCGACACCCTGCGACTTGGTCCACTTCGCCAGACCCGCACTCAGGCGCTCGGCACGGCGAGGGCTGACGAACAACAGCGTGCCCGCCTGCACGGCCGTTGCGCCGGCGAGGATGAACTCCGCCGCGTCCTGCCAGCGCATCACGCCGCCGACACCGATGATCGGTACGCCCGCGTCCCGACACACGGCGCGATACGCGTCGTGCACCAGCTTGACCGCCACGGGGTGCAACGCCGGGCCGGACAGCCCGCCCGTGACGTTGCTGAGCATCGGCCGACGCCTCTGCACGTCGATCGCCATGGCGGGGATGGTGTTGGAAATCGCCAGCGCGTCGGCGCCGGGCGACTGGTTCGGTCCCGCGCGCATCGTCGAGCCGGGCGGGTCGATCGCCGCTCGGGCGAAGTCGGCGCTCCCCGGCCGGCCGACCGCGATTGGGCTGAGCTTCACCACAAGCCGCGCGCGGGAGACCAACGGTCGGACCGTTGCGATCAGCTCGCCGAGTGCTCCGGGGTCGGCGCCGAACTCGGTCCCGCCGTGTACGTTCGGGCACGACACGTTCAGTTCGATCCCCGCCAGCCCCGGCACGGCGTCCATCCGCTCGGCGACGTGGGCGTAGTCCTCGATCCGGTTGCCCGCGACCGAGGCGAACACCGCGCACGGCTGCTCGGCAACGCGCGATGCGTAGTGCTCCAAAAACCCGTCGATGCCCACGTTCGCCAAGCCGATCGCGTTGAGCATGCCCGCCTTGGACGGCAGGATGCGCCAGGTCGCGTTGCCCTCGCGCGGCTCGCGCGTGATGGACTTGGTCACCAGCCCGCCGATACGGCCGAGCCGTAGCACATCGGCGGTCTCGTCCAGCGTGCCGGCGGTTCCCGCGGCCAGGAGCACCGGGCTGCGGAGCCGTACGCCGGCGAGATCGGTCTCGAGCATCGGATCGGTCACACGGAGAGCGTAGCGATCGGGGCCTTCTGCTCGCCGGGCGCTTCGCGCTTCCGCCTAAGATCGGGCGACGGATTTCCCGAACGCACAGGTCAACCGGAGTTGCAATGGATCCCCAGAACCGCATCGCACAGTTTGAGTCGCTCTGCCGGGAGGACCCGAGCAACGACATGGCCTGGTTCTCTCTCGGCGGCGCGTTCCGCGAGGTCGGGCGGCACGGCTCGGCCGCGGACGCCTATCAACGCTGCGTCGATGCCAACCCGGACATGACCAAGGCCTACCAACTCGGCGGCGCCTCGCTCATCGAGGCGGGCCGGGAAGAGGAAGCCGCCAAGTTCCTGACCACCGGCTACGAGATCGCGGCCAAGCGCGGCGATCTGATGCCCAAAAACGCGATCGCCGAACTGCTGCAACAGATCGGGGCGCCCGTGCCCAAGACCGAATCGGATGCCGCCGCGGCGCCCGCGCCGGCCGGGGACTGGACCTGCCCGCAGACCGGCCTGCCCGCGACCAAAATGGCCCGCCCGCCCTTCCGCGGCAAGGTGGGCGAGTGGATCGCCGAGCACGTCAGCGACGAGACGTTCAAAGCCTGGCTCGTCATGGGCACGAACACGATCAACACGTTCCGCCTCGATCTGTCGAACGACGAGGACGCGCTCATGTATGACTACGTTATGTACCGATTCTTCGGGCTCGACCCGGCTGCGTACGAAACGCTGAGCGGCCAGAAGCTGCCCGAAGTGCCCGGCGCCAAGCTCGCGCCCTTGCTGGGGCAGGCGATCCCGCAGTGGCGCCAACGCTACCCCGACATCGACGGCAGCCCGCTCGATGAACGGCTCAAGGGGCTGGAAGCCGAAATCGGCGGGGTCTGACCCGCAAGCAAGTTGCCCGCGGCTGAGCGCTTCCATGCGTGCTGGCGCCGATGCACACGCTTACATCGTCCACAAATTACCTATCTTGACAGGCCCACTTGCTTGTCACACTCAGATCGCATGAATTGCCCCTTGGAAGGGGGATTCATCGCCTCAGACGGGTTGACACGCTCCGGCGTCTTTCTATCCTTCTCACTGATTGCCGCCCGCTGTGGGAGATAGAGAGACCTGGGGTTCGGGGGCGGCCGGAGAGAGAAACCGTTGGTCGGTCCGCGCGAGCGTCCGCCGACAACGACATCTGGTCGGGGCCGCGAGGAGGAGAGAACTCGCGGCTCTCAGAGATCCGACCCGGTCAGCCCATCGAGGCCACGCCGGGGAGGATTGCGGGCCCAATGAGGGGCCCTTTTTTTTTGCCCACTTTTGGTCGCGGGCTCCGTCGCGTGGGCTCGTCGCTCACCCCACCACGCCGGCCGCGCGCAGCGCTCGCACGACGAGGGCGCCAGGATCGTCATCGGTGGTCATGGTCATCCAGCGCATGGCCGACGCGCGAGCCGCGGCCACGCCGCGCGCTTGGCGGCGTTCAAATGCTTCTCGATACCGACGGATCAGCGCGTCGCCCACGGTGACCGGTCTGGCCAATCCGCGTTCGGCGTCGATGAGTTGCAAGTCGCCGACCAGCCCGTCAGCGCGCGCCTGGGCGGGGTCGACCTCGGTCGGGTCGAGCACCTGGATGCACAGGCCGTCCATGGGCGACCCTCGGCCGCCCGCGGCGGCGCACAGCCGCAACGCTTCGGCCGGGTCCTCCTCGTGCAGAAAGTCACTGAGAATGACGCAGATCCCTCGGTCCGGACGCGACATTGCAAAGCGACGGGCGTCGTCGATCAGCGGCACAGATGAGCCGACGGGCGGCGTGGGTCGGGCGGCCTTCAACGCCTCGGCCGCGAGCCGTTCGACCGAGCGCCGACCCCGCAGCGGACCGATCGGCGCCCGCGTTTCAACGTCGCCGATTGTGCGCACGGTCAGGCGGTTCTGATTCACGAGTGCGACGTAGCCCAACATCATCGCCAGCTGCAATGCGACGATGCGCTTGGTCGGTCGATCGCCGCCCGACGCATCCATGGACGCGGAAACATCGACCAGCACATGCAACGCGAGGTCTTCCTCTTCAAGGAAGAGCTTGATGAAGAGCCGATCGAGGCGCGCGTAGGCATTCCAGTCGATGTGCCGAAGGTCGTCGCCCGGGCGATAGGGGCGGTGGTCGTCGAACTCGACCGAACGGCCGCGGCGGCGCGCTCGGCGTTCGCCGGGCAGCCGCCCGCGCAGCACACGTCGTGACATGAGATCCAACCGCTCGAGTTGGTCGCACAGCGCCGGCGGCAGCAGATCGGCCAGCTCGCGGGGCGGGCTATCCGGTGTACGCACGATCATCGTGCGTTCGCTCGTTCATGGACGGCGCAAGGCATGACGGCAGCGTAGGGGGAATCCGGCCAAGCAGGGCTGAAGCGGCTCAGCGGAGCTTGCGCGGGTTGTCCGCGGGCTTGCCGTCGGCGTATTCCCAGACCACGACCGGGAGGTCTTGGACGCCCCACTTCAACGCCCTTCGGTGCGTGGGATAGAGCACGTCGAGGCGGTGGCCCTTGATGGCGCCGCCGCGGTCGAGGACCGGGACGATCCGGCCGCCGTCGTACCCGGGCACGGAGACGAGCGAGCCGAACGGGAGCAACCGGGTGTCGGCCGCGACCAGCGCGCCGGCGTTGGTCCAGACCGAGTGCAGCGTGGCGGTCTTGCCGTCCGCCCAGATGCCGCAGGAGCGGTGGTCGGGCGAGTAGGCGGTGACCTTCATCTCCATCGTCCGCACGGGGCGGACGGGTCGGCCGTTGAACCAGCGGACATCCGGTCCGAACTCGGCTGCGTTGTTGGCTTCGGGCTCGTCAGCATCTTCAGAAGTCAGCGCCTCGGCGGCGGGCTCGGCAGCCTCGACGGGCTCCGGCTCAAAGGCCTGAGGCGTGTTGGCCTGGGCGGTGAGCGCGACCGGCAAGAACGCGGCCGCCTGAACGTCCGGCGTGGGCGCCGGCGCGGCATCGAGCCGAGTCAGCGGCGGCAGCGCCACCGACGCCTCTTTGGCGACAATCGCCGAACCGACCACGAGCGTAAACGCCCCGGCCATACCGACCGCGCGTAGCAATCCGCGCAGTCCACGTCGATCTTTCCATGTCATCGCATCAAACGCGGCGCCCACCACGGCCTCCGGCATCTGGTCTTGTACCCGTTCGTACACGCGTCGAATCCGACCCACCACGGTCATGACTCGATACGAATATCAACGCGAACGGTCCGCCGACGACCCATCGTCCGGCGGTATGTGAACCGAGAGCTTAGGCTCTCGCGTCGTTCTCTGGGCACGCAGTGACAATGCGCGGCTTCGGATCATCATTCGAGCCGTCAACCCACAGCCTCCAAGGCCGAGTCGGGACTCCATGGAACTGGACCTCATGCAGCTTGGTCTGGCAGCCCTTCTTGGGGGAGGCGCGGGATTGGTCGGAGGATTGGCCGGTATCGGCGGCTCACTCCTCATGATCCCCGGTTTAGGTGTGATTATCGGCTATACTGACGATTCAGCCCGCGAGCAGCACCTGTACGCGGCGGCTGCCATGCTGGTGAACCTCATCGTCGCGATCAGTTCGACGCGTCAGCACGTCCGAAAAAACGCCGTCCGGCGGGACGTGATCCGCGTGCTGATCCCCGCATTGGGCGTCTCGCTGGTGGCGGGCGTGCTGCTCTCGAATCAGTTTCAGGGGAGAACACTGGCGATCGGGCTGGCGATTTTTATCGCGCTCTATGCGGTGCAGAGCCTCTATCTGGCAGTTCGGCACCGCAAGGCGCCGGCGCCCGACCCTGCGGTGGACCGGGAGGTGGTTGCCAAGCCGACGCCGATCGCGGGGGTGGGCGTGGTCGCCGGCTTCGCGGGCGGGCTGCTGGGTCTCGGCGGCGGGGCGATCATGGTGCCGGGATTGCAGACGCTGGCTCGGCTGCCGCTGAGGACGGCGATCGCTGGCAGCGCGGCGGCGATGTGCGCGACTTCCGGCGTGGGCGCGATCCTTAAAATCGGAACGCTTGGCCAGCACGGGCTGCGTTGGATCGACGCGAGCGCGTTGGCGGCGGCGATGGGTGTGCCCGCGATGCTGCTGGCGCCGCAGGGCGCGAAACTGGCGCACGGTTTGCCCATTCACTGGGTGCGGGCGGTGATCGGCGTGGTGTTGCTCGGGGCGGCCGCCAGATTGGCGGGGCTAGTTTGAGCCGAGTCGTGATCCGGCGGTTGCGAGCTTGTGACGCGGGCCGCGTCGGATGAGAGGCCCGGAGCGAACCGGGTGGGGAACGATGCACGTACGCATGCGGCCGGAGCGTTCGAAGGGCATTGCGGCCGTGGACAGGAGCCAGCGCTCGCAGTGATCGGCGGGATGCTGGGCGAGGGCTACCTGCTGCCGTTCCTGATCGGCGGGCTGATCATGAACGTGGGCGCGTGGTTCTTCAGCGACACAATCGCAATCAAGGCGATGCGCGGCCGCGAGCTCACGCGCGAGAACGGCGGCGACCTGTACCGAATGGTCGAAGAACTGGCGACGCGGGCCAAGCTGCCGATGCCGAAGGTCTATCTGTGCCCACATCAGGCGCCGAACGCGTTCGCGACGGGCCGAAGCCCGCGGAAGGCGGCGGTCGCGTTTACGCAGGGTTGCGTCGAGCTGCTGACGCCGGACGAACTGGCGGGCGTGGCGGCGCACGAGCTGGCGCACATCAAGAACCGGGACACGCTGACGAGCTGTATCGCCGCGACGATCGCGGGCGTGCTGGCGTTTATGGCGCATTGGGGTTTCATGTTTTTCGGGGGAAACCGAAGTCAGAACCCGCTGGTCATGATCGTGGTCATCATCATCGCGGCGGTGGGCGCGGCGCTGATCAAGGCGGCCATCAGCCGCAGCCGCGAGTTTGTCGCCGATGCCGACGGCGCCGAGATCGCGGGCTCGCCCGACGGCCTGATGAGCGCACTGCGGAAGCTGGAGGCGTACTCGCGGCAGATCCCGCTGGTGCAGCCGAATCCGGCGCAGAACAACCTGTTCATCGTGGAGCCGTTCGCGGGCGGTGGGCTGACGAACCTGTTCGCGACGCACCCGCCGACGGAGCGCCGTCTGGCGTCGCTGTCGAAGCTGCGCTGAACGCCTACTCCGCTTCCGGCGGTTCGTAGACGAACGGCTGATCGCCCGGCCCAGGCGCGGGGTATCGGCCTTTGGATTTGGAACGCAGTTCGGCGCGGAGCTCCATGCGCATCACATCGATCTCGCGCTCGAGTCTGCGGAGCGCCTCGTCCGGGCCTTCGGCCAAGAGTTCGTCGTTGGGGATGAGCTCCCCCACCATCGCGCGGGTCGGCGTTCGGAAGGCCCGGGGCCATGATCGCCCGCGCGGCCAGGCGTCGAACGCGCCCTCAACCGCGACGGGCAGGACGGGGGCGCCCGATCGGCGGATGATGATCGCGACGCCGCGTTGGAACGCCTGCAGGGCGCCGTCGTCGGTGCGGGCGCCTTCGGGAAAGATCAGCACGGGGTAGCCGTCTTTGAGGTCGGCGATGATCGGCTTGATCGCTTTCGGGTCGGACTCGCCCTGGTGCACGGGCACGGTGTAGAACGCTCGGAGGAGGGGGCCGAGGATGAAGTTTTTGAACAGGCCGTGCCGCGCGAGCGAGGTCATCTGGTGCGGCACGATGGCGTTGCCGGCGAGGATGGGGTCGAGGAAGCTCTGGTGGTTGCAGACGATGAGGAACGGGCCGGACTCGGGCAGCCGATCGCGCCGGCGTCGGCGGTAGCTGTGGCAGAGGCGGACGTACACGTGCGTCAGCCATCGGCAGACGTCGAAGAACACCACACGGGCCAGCGGCGTGTCGGGACGGCGGGATCGGTAGGCGGCGAAGAGCGGCATGCGTGTGTGAGCGTTCTCGTAGGCGATCGGGGGAGGCAGTATTGATTCAGAGGCGCGACGCGATCCGCTCGCGGACCTCGCGCTCGAGCACGCGGACGACCTCGTCGAACTCGAGGTCGGACGTATCGATCGTGACCGCGCCCTCGGGACACACCAGCGGTCCAACGGCTCGGGTGGAGTCGAGCCGATCGCGTTCGATGATGTCGGCGAGGATCGTCTGGGCGTCGGCGTCCCGGCCTTTGCCCCGGAGTTGGGCGGCCCGGCGCTCGGCCCGGATATCGGGGCGAGCGCTCAGGAGGATCTTCACATCGGAGTCCGGGAACACCACCGAGCCCTGGTCGCGGCCGTACGTAACGCGCCGGGGGGGAGGGTGC
>ERZ1740059.1035-NODE-1035-length-14217-cov-6.345149_pt1 | contig 14217 bp, 18 predicted proteins | sample MGYA00581744_ERZ1740059 | MGnify/ENA primary metagenome ERZ1740059 (study PRJEB43018, sample SAMN04849738) | marine metagenome | isolation source: floating plastic debris | place: Pacific Ocean | collected 2008-08-28 | study: EMG produced TPA metagenomics... | reverse complement strand
TCGGAAATGCCCCCCAGCCCGAAGACGAGCTACTCGTCATCCTCGATCATGTCCGCCCAGAAGACTTGCTTGCTGGCGCGGATGGCTTCGACGAGGATGACAAGGACTGCTACGGAGAGCACCCACCACGCTGTGCTGGTTTGACCAGCCCATTCGATCATTGAATTTAACATCACCATGCCTCGGTCTTACGCCGTCAATGATTACAATATGACGCGCACCTCTTAACGAGAGCTGAGTCAAATCCGGCTGGATCGAGGCAAAAGGTAATCAAAAGCGCCCTAATTCTTTACCCGGGATGACTTTTGCGTAAACAGGGGCGGATGAGCAGTCGAACCCCGTCTCGCAAACCGCCCGCCCGAGTCTGGCAACGCATGTTGTCAGGTCGCCGCCTCGACCTCCTCGATCCGTCACCGGTCGATGTCGAGATTGAAGATATTGCCCATGGCCTGGCGCGCGTCGCGCGCTGGAACGGTCAGACCAAAGGCGCGCATGCCTTTTCCGTGGCTCAGCACAGCGTCATCGTCGAAGCCCTGTGCCTGCAATTGGAGCCGCGGCTGGATCCCCGCTCGCGCCTGTTGGCGCTGCTGCATGATGCGCCGGAATATGTCATTGGCGACATGATCTCACCCTTCAAGGCCGTGCTTGGGGATGGCTATAAGGATATCGAGGCGCGGCTGGCCTATGCCATCCATGCCCGGTTCGGGCTGCCGGCCGAAACACCCGCCAGCCTGAAGCGCCTGATCAAGAAAGCGGACACTATTTGTGCCTGGTTCGAAGCGACCCAATTGGCCGGATTCTCGGAAGCCGAATCAGACCGCTTTTTCGGCCACCCGCCGCGCGGCATCGACCTGACCCTGACGCCGCAACCGACGGAAGCGGCACAGGCCGAGTTCATTGCCCGCACGGTCGCGCTGCTGGCGCATATTGAGGCGCCTGCATGAACCTGATCATCGGTCTTTCCGTTGTGATTGTCGCCTTTGATGGTCAGAAACCACGCGTGCTGGCCACCCGCCGCGATGATGGCGTGACCGCCCTGCCCTTCGGGGCCTTTGATCCCAACCAGCATCGCACATTCGAACTCGCCCTGCGCGGCTGGGTGAAACAGCAAACTGGCTTTCAGCTCGGCTATGTTGAACAGCTTTACACGTTCGGCGACCGCGACCGGGAAAGCCCGGAAGCGACACTGCTGAGTGGCCCCGCAGATTCGCGGGTTGTCAGCGTCGGATATCTCGCCCTCACCCCAGAAGCCGAACGTCTGCCAGATGCTTTTGAGGCGCGCTGGCGCGGCTGGTATCGACACTTTCCCTGGGAAGACCGGCGCGGCGGGCCACCGGCCATCCTCGATGACGTGATTGCCCCAAAACTGGCGACCTGGGCCGCGGGCAATCCGGATCGCTCGTCCCGCGCGGAGACCGCTTTTGGTCTGGCGGGAAATGACTGGCCCGACGAAGCGGTGCTGGAACGCTATGAATTGCTTTATGAGGCCGGTCTGGTCGCAGAATGCGCCCGCGACCATAGCCTGCCATTGCCGGAAACGGAGTTGGGTGAGCCGATGGCGTCGGACCACCGCCGCATCCTGGCCACTGCGATCAGCCGCTTACGGTCCAAGATCCGCTATCGCCCGGTCGTGTTCGAACTGATGCCGGATCGATTTACCCTGACGGCGCTCCAAAGCACTGTCGAAGCCATCCTGGGACAGGTCCTGCACAAACAGAATTTCCGACGTTCGCTCGATCGGACGGGTCTCGTCGAAGGAACCGGTGAGATGGAAAGTGGCACGGGCGGACGCCCCGCCGAACTGTATCGGTTCAAACGCGAAGCCTTGCGCAAGACCGGCGCCCGGGGGCTCAGTGCACCGGTTGTGCGAGGCGTGTAAAGACTGGGAAGCTGAACCCTGCGGCGAGGCCACCGAGATGCGCTGCCCAGGCAATCTGCATCACACCGATATCGCCGCCCAGAAACGCCAGCACGATATTAAACAGGATCCATGGCACGCTGATGGACCAGGCGCTTTTCAGCCCTCCGCGCGTATAGCCGACCGCTGGGAGCAGACCGGAAATGGCTGAACTGGCTCCGATCGCAATCCCATCCTGTGCTTCGATCGCATACCAAATGACCTGCGCTAGCCCGCCGCCCGCAGCACATAAGGAGAAGAAGGCGATAAACAGGATGGCGCCTTTCATCGTGTTGCCCAGATCCTTAGCGACGATGGGGCCGAGCGCGATCAACATCGCCATGTTCATCATCAGATGGAACGACCCGCCATGCAGAAAGGTGTGCAATACATAAGGCGCAAAATCGCCCCAGGGCCGATAAACATTCTCGAAACTCGGACCGCCAGCAATGGCAGCTGCCGCGAACATCCAGTCCTGAACCTGTCGCGAAGCGTTGAACTGCACCAACGTGACGGCAATGATTGCGCCAGTAAGTATCACGATCACAGTGGGAAAGCCCTTCCGAAAAATCGGCGGCTTTTCCGGCATGGCGTTGGGATCATTATAGACTTGCATCAGCTTCATATGGCGTTTCCGATCTGCTTCACCACCCCTCTTTTGCCGCCGCGTGACACCTTGACCTCGGCGCGCTTTGCCAAAAGCGTGGACAAAAGTTTGACCCTCGTCGCGTTAGTCTGCGCCATATAGGGTACAGGACGGGAGGCAGAAGAATGGAAGACTTTAAAGACAAAGTCGTTGTGATCACGGGCGGTGCCACCGGGATAGGCTTCGGCCTGGCCAAACGGTTTGGCGTGCTGGGCGCGAAAATCGTGATTGGCGAACCCCGGCAGAATCGGTTGGACGAAGCCATGGCGACGCTGACCGAGCTTGGCATCGACGCCGCCGCCATGGTCATGGATGTCGCGCAGCCGGACAGTATGGAATCGTTTGCGAACTTCGCCTGGGATACGTATGGCGGCGCCCATGTATTGATCAATAATGCCGGCATATCGATTGGCCGCACGCCGCTGCCTGAGGTCAAACTGGAAGACATGCGCCGTCTGTTTGATGTCAATCTGTTCGGCGTCTGGCACGGCGCTGCGGTTTTCGGAAAGCGCATGATCGCGCAAGGTGAACCCGCCGCGATTTACAACGTCGCGTCGGAGAACGCTTTCTTCAACGCCGTCACGAATAGTGCCGCTTACATTGCCTCAAAGCATGCGGTCCGCGGGCTGACGGAAGCCATGCGCGATGACTTTCCGGACTTTATTCAAGTCGGCATGATCGTACCAGGTTTCGTCGCCTCGGAAATGACCACAGGATCCGAACGATTCGCCATGGACGCCGACACATTCGCGGAAAAGGTCGTTACCCAGATTGCGGCCGGTGAATTTTATGTCGTCACACATGCCTATAACATTGAGCGGATCAAACCGATCCATGACAGGATTGAAGACGCCTATGCCCGCAATGCGCCGCGCTATGAAGGCGATGATGAATATGACGTGCCGACCCTGATCGCACGTCTGCGCGCCGGGAGGGATGGCTCATGAACTGGATGAAGTCTGGAAATACCGCAATCGTCACCGGAGCCGCGGGCGGCATCGGCCTCGAATCAGCCAAACGGTTCGCTGCCGCTGGCATGAATGTCGGCCTGGTTGATATGGAAGCCGACGCCCAGAAAGAGGCAGAAACAGCACTTTCGGGCGGGGCTGGCTAAGTCGCCAGCTATATCTGCGATGTCTCTGATGCTGATGCCGTCAATGCCTTGCGCGATCGGGTTGAAGGTGATTTCGGCAAGATCCACTGTTTGATGAACAATGCCGGCATTGGGCGCATGGGCACCAAGCCGTGGGAAGACCTGGAGGCGTTTCACAGCATCATCTCGGTCAATCTGATGGGCGTTGTTCATGGCTGCCACGCCTTCATGCCAGGCATGCTGGGGCACGGAGAGCCAGCGGCCGTGATCAATACCGGATCTAAGCAGGGCATTACCCGACCACCGGGCAATTACGCCTATAATCTCTCCAAATCAGGCGTGCTCGCCTATACGGAAAGCATTGCGCATGCTCTGCGTCAGGAGGAGGGTAGCCAGATCAGCGCGCATTTGCTGATTCCGGCCTTTGTCTACACGCCTATGGTCTCTGCCTTCATCCCGGAGAAACCGCCTTTCGCGGCGACGGCGGATGAGACGGTTGATTTCATGATGGCATCGCTGGAGCGCGGGGATTTCTATATCCTTTGTCCGGACCCGGAAACGCCGCGCCCACTGGATGAGAAACGCATTCAGTGGACGGCCGATGACATCATCCAGAACCGTCCGGCTCTGTCCCGCTGGCATCCGGATTATGAGGCCGCGTTCAAGGCCTTCATCGAGGGATAAAAAAGCGCCCCGAACTGCAGCCAGTTCGGGGCGAAAGCATGATTGGCACCTCTAGGAGGCGTTCGGACTAGAATTTATAGCCGAACCCGATGCCAACCACGGTGGGGTTGATGTCGACCTCCGCATCGACACTCGCCCCTAAAGCGGTGGTGAAATCGACGGTGACGTCAGTATTGATCCAGACTTTCTTGATATCGGCGTTCAACAGCCAGCCACCCGGCTCACCATCAAGATCGTAATCAACACCCACCTGCAACGCACCACCAAAGCTTGGATCATAATCGATCCAGTCCGCCACGCCGCCTTCATCTTCATTGAAGAAGAAGGTCGCATTCACGCCGGCCCCGACATAGGGTTTCCATTGGGTCCCGGTGTCGAAATGATATTGCAGGGTCAGCGTCGGTGGCAGCAGCCAGACATCGCCGAGATCGATATCCGCGTCCGTCAATGCGCCTGGCACGGTCACACTCACCGCATCGACATCATGCGGTGTCACGGCAAGGCTCAGTTCAACCGCGATATTGTCATTGAAGAAGTAGGTAATGTCGAGCTCAGGAACATATTGGTCACCTATATCGACATCGCCGACCAAGGCGGTGCCCGCGACGGACAGATCGGCGCTTTCATCCGGGATGACGCCAAGCACGCGCCCACGGACCAGCCAGGGATTGTCTTCAGCATAGGCGGCGGTGCCCATCAAAGCGGCGCCCGCCATCAGGATTGAACAGATAAGAGATTTCATGACACAGCCTTTTCTAAACACGTCATGACCCCAGTTAGGCGACTGTTTTTCATAGATAAATGTTCCAGTCTGACGCGCGGGGACGTGTCGCGCGACATGCTCGCCCAATTAAGGACACCTCCGGAGTGACGGGGATGAGCCGGCCTGTCAGAAACGCAAGAAGCCCCCGCTGAAATTTCGCCTCAGCCCTTCACATTTTCGCACAATCACCCAAAATGGCAGGCATGGCCCATTCGCACACGCATATCCATGCCAATACGCCCTGCAGCCCGCAGGAGACGGACGCCTTCCTGGCCGAAGCCGAGGACCTGGTGACCGCCAAGGGGCAGAAGCTGACCAAGATCCGACGCAAGGTTCTGCACCTGCTGCTGGAGAGCGAGGAACCGGCCAAGGCGTATGATCTGCTGACCAAACTGGACGGCGAAGGCGCGGCGAAACCACCAACCATCTATCGGGCGCTCGACTTCCTGCAGGAGATGGGCCTGGCGCACAAGATTGAAAGCCTGAACGCCTATGTTGCGTGCGGACATGCTCAGCATGCGCATTCCGCCGTGTTCATCATTTGCGATTCCTGTGGTGCGGCAGAAGAACTGCACGCCGTCGCTACGAGCGAAGCCATGAACAGCGAGGCGCAAGCCGCCGGATTCTCCGTCCGCAGCGCCGTCATCGAAGCACGCGGTATTTGCCGAAAGTGTCCGGAATGATTCCATTATGGCGGGGCATTCCCAATACCTGGGATTGCGACGAGATGGGGCATATGAATGTCCGGGTCTATGTCGAAAAGGCAATGGAGGGCCTCGGCACGCTCGCCGGCGCGCTCCACATGCCACACGCGTACCGACCGAACGCGCTGTCGACACTGGTTCCTGCGGAACATCATATTCGCTATATTCGCGAAGCGCATGCCGGGCAGCCCTTGACCATGACGGGCTGTGTTCTGGAATGGGATGAGACCAGCGCTCTGATTTATCAGGACATGCGCCATGGCGACGGACGTCCGGCCGCAGCGTTTCGGACCCGCATTCTGCATGTCGCCACCGCCACAGGCCAGCCCTTTCCCTGGAGCACCCGATCACGTGCGCAATTGGAGGCCCTGATCGGAACCGCCCCGGACGATACCAAACCGCGTGGCATTGATCCCAATATCGCGCCGATCCCGTCCAGCATGGCAAACATGACCCAGGTGACCAAATCCGGCGCGCCGGAAATTGGGCGCGGCATGGTGCTGCCGCGGGAGTGTGATGTCTTCGGTCGGTTCTGGGCGCCCTGGTTTATGGGCCGGATATCGGATTCAGTGCCAACCCTGCTCAGCGAATGGCGCGCCAAAGTGGCCGGTTCAAAAACCGGCGCCCGCATGGGCGGTGCGGTGCTGGAATACCGCCTCGTCTATCGCAAATGGCCACGCGCCGGCGATCGTTTCGTCATTCATACCAGCCTCGCAAACGTCGCCGAGAAGACGCATTCCCTGGCGCACTGGGTGCTCGATCCGGATGATGGCCAAGCCTATATGACCAGCCAGGCGGTGGCGGTAACCTTCGATCTGGATACGCGAAAGGTTATTCCGACGCCGCCTGAACAGATTGCGGAGCTGGAAAAACTCGCGCCGAGTGGGTTGACCCTATAAGTATACAATCAATCGAAGTGCAATTTATATTCCCAGTGTATCAATATCGCCCAAATATTGATACACTGAAAAAACGTTATTATTCTATCATTGAATATAAATGAGTTTTCACCACTGGTTTCGTTCCGCGATGGAAGGAGCAAGCCGTGGCAAGTTATCGTTATAGTCGGTCCGTGAAGTCCTCTGAAACCCTGATTTTCATGGGCGCTGTTTTCCTGATTGGTCTGGTATTCATTGCCATCGTCTTTTGGCCAGCTCCCCCAAGAGACACACCGGCCGCGGTGTTGGGCGAAACGCCATTGACCCTTCAGCTCGATGATGCCGAGACGGTGAAATATCTCAGCGTCTTGAACCGGGTGAGGCCTGGACTATCAAGTGAACTTCATTCGCTGGCAGAAACCGCGATTGCGGACGGTGCCTCTGATGATGAGCTGGCACTGCTGGTTGTCGGCTCATATGGCAGGGCCGTTCAAGCCGATTTCAAAACACTGATGCAAGCCGATGTGACTCGTATCGAGAATCTGATCAACCTCACCCAGAATGGATTGCGCATGCTGTCGATGCATGCGCCCAAATACTGCCAGCTGTCCACGCTCGAACCGCTCCAAAGCAAGGCACCCGAGCAAATGGCGGAAGAATTGGCGCAGGCATTCAAATATGAGTCGCGGGGATATAGCTGGGTGGTACGGTTCAATACGGCGACCCTGGAAGCTGTCGAAAATGGCCGACAGGCGCGAAACAAGTATGGCCGACTGACCGCCGCTGACGAGCAAGCCATGCAGGCCTTGATGATGCGCCTGATGACCGGCCCGCAAGCGTCGAAACTGATGCGTTTAGAATCGCTCTCGGGGCCCGAACAACAGCGCGCCATGATGACGATGAATATGTGTGACATCAGCATCGAAGGGCTGGTCGCCCTGAACGAGCTGCCACGCGAAACCAAAGGCCGATTGATGGGGGAATTGAGACGCGAGTTCGGTTCGGGTTTTCTGGATCCCGAGATGCTGGGAATGCTCGGTATTGGTTAGACCGCTGGCTTAGCCGCGTAAGCTTCGCTTGACGGTACCGACCTCTTCATCCGCCAGGCCTTCAATCAGGCTGGAGATATATGATGAAAGATGATCGCGGACATCATAGGGCGCTTCCATAGGCAGGAAGTGCGTCGTGTTCACGCGTTCCTTCAGCACCAGGTGCGGACATTTGCTGGTCAGCCTCGCCGCGACTTCTTCCGTCATCACGGAGTTCTGGTCCGGGCGGAGAATCGTGATCGGGATCTGATGCTTTCTGACTTTTGCCAATGCCCCCCAGGGGCGATTGCGCTGGGCCAGAAACGTGGCCGCTTCCCATTCCGGATCGCACAGCAATTGCCAGATCTGTTTGTCACTATCGGGATCATTGCCATCGGTCCGGTCGAAGGCATCCAGAACATAGTCCTCAAGAAATGGCTCTCGCCAGGTCGCAAAGGCGCCGCGGCCTTTATACTTGAATTGAATATGCTCTCGGGAATCGAACTGATTGCGCCGGCGCCGCGCCTGTTTCGCCATATGATGGCCGCCCCGCCGAAACGGCGACAGGTGCATGGCCATATAATAGCGTTGGGGCAAGATAACTGGATCGACCAGAACCAGACCCGCCACCTTGTCCGGTCGCGCCCCGGCCACCATCAGCGCCACAGTCGCGCCCATGGAATGCCCCCCCAGGACGATTTTCCGTACCGGCGATTCCCGGTCGATAAAGGCCAGGACATCGTCACGATACCGTTTCCATGATTTCAGTTTTGCCGGTCGGGCTGGCAGTGTTGAGCGGCCATGCCCGCGCAGGTCAACGGCCTGCACCTTGGTCCGCAACCCCAGAGGGGCCAGGATGGACTGATACGTCATCGCATTGAAGCCGGTCGCATGCAGCCAGAGCGCCGCCAGCTTTTTGGCCGGGTCCCCAAACTCTAACGCGGCCATATTGCCATCAGGGGTCTCGAACGTGAATCGGCGCATTCTTTTCCTAAACTTTACCCAAAGACCCGGCGCAGCAATTCCGTTGTTCTTGCAACAGGATTATCGCGGATTTTCTGTTCTTCAACTGCCAGATAGTTGAACAGTCCATCAAGGCCAAATTGGACCGCATATGAGGTTAAATCAGATTTATAGTCAGTTGCCGCAATGGCGAGCAATGGCTGACTCGACGTTACACTGTCGAGGGCCTGGTAAGCGCCAGAAGAGTCGAGCGCGTTTTCGACAAAGGGCGTAAAGGTCTGGCGCAGGCTGGCTTCGGTTCGGCCGCGCAGGAAATCGGTCGCCGCCGTATCTCCGCCCCGCAAAATACCAAGCGCATCTTCGATTGTGATCGACTGGACCGCATCGATGACGATCGTCTTACCCGCGGGTACCGCCTGCTCCGCGGCGCGGTTCATCCGCAATTGTACGTCATCCAGCGGGCCGGACAGGCCAAGCTTGGCGAGTTCACCCTGGACTTGCCCCAGACGGCCTGGCAACGGGATCTGGATTTGCGGATCTTTCCAATAACCGTCCACCACGCCGATCTGAGAGGCGACCCGTTCGGTGCCGATTTCCAGCGCTTGTCTTAGGCCGGCATCAATCTCGGCCAGAGTGAGCTCGCCGCCCGATGACGGACTGCCTTCAATCCCGCCCAGCACTTCGCCGAGCACTTGCCCGAAATCTCCACCGGCCCCCGATTCGCAACCGGCCGGAAATGCGCATAGCGCAATCGCTCCCAAAATCGTCAACCGCATAGCCTACTCCCTTAGCTTGACCCTGTTCAAATCGGATTCACCCATAAAATCAAACATTTGCATGCTTTTCGCCGGGTCACACTGGAGATTGTACCCTGCATGCGCTACTTTATCGAGGGATTTGGAGACGTAAGAATGCTGAAGAAAACACATGACTGCTTCACGGTGTCCGTAGAAGACAAGGTGGCGCATATCATTTTGAGCCGGCCGCAAGCGATGAATGCCATGAACCAGGCGTTCTGGAATGAATTGCCGGCCATTGTGAACGAAATCGATGCGACCGCGGCGGCGCGCGTCATCGTGATTTCCGCCGAAGGCAAGCATTTCTCGGCTGGCATGGACCTGTCCGTTTTCAATCAGGACGGCGCGGTCTCCCACAACAAAGTGGATCGTCACGTTGCGGCTGAGGCGTTCCGGTCGAACATCAAGCAGATCCAGTCCTCGTTCAACGCATTGGAAGATGCCCGCATTCCCGTACTGATTGCTTGTCAGGGCGGTGTGATTGGCGGCGCGATCGATATGATTTCGGCTGGCGATATTCGCTGGTGCACCAAAGACGCCTTCTTCTGCATTCAGGAAACCAATATCGCAATGACCGCGGATGTCGGCACCTTCCCGCGGCTGCAGCGCTACATCCCGGAAGGTTGGGTCAAGCAAATGGCCTATACCGGCGAGCGCCTTGGCGCCGACAAGGCAAAGGAAATCGGCCTCGTCAACGAGGTGTTCGACACGCAGGAAGCCATGCTCGAGCATGTCATGGGCGTGGCCCGCGAAATCGCATCCAAGAACCCGCTGGCCGTGACCGGGTGCAAGGCGCTGATCAATTACGGGCGCGACCATTCGACGGCGGATACGCTCGACTATATCGGTGTCTGGAATTCCGGAATGCTGCCACCGTCCCATATGCAGGAAGCGTTCAAGGCGAAATCCGAAAAACGCGATGCAGATTACCCCGACCTGCTACCGCTCCGAACGACGCCCATGTAGCCGTCGGCGATCAGTCCAACCGAAACACCACGGTGGCTTTCAACAGATGATGATCCCCCTGGCTCGCCAGCCCGCTGGCGAAGATAAGGGTGCGCGTGCGGCGATCAATCCGGCTTTGAAACCTGACCGTCTCGCCGGCCACCACATCAGCGGAGACGTCATAGGACACAGACACAAAATGCAGGACTTGTCCGTCCAGCTGCGCATTGGCGTGACGCTCGATCACGGTCTGCAAAAGAACACCCACCTGCGTGGTGTTCCAGGTTTCCGCCACAGCCATGGCCGCGCCATCATCAGCAAATTCGAGCGCGGAGAGCGGAATGTTGAGGTCTGTTTGTGTCGACATGGCCCTCCCCTAAGCGCAGCGCGGCAAAAAGAAAAGGCTCACAGCACGTCAATGCTGAGAGCCTTTTTTTGAACCTGTGAGAGGGTGGCGCCTTTAGGCCGCAGCGGCAGCGGCGCCCGTGTCTGCGCCGGTCAACATATCCGCGACCACGAGGTCGCCAAGATGGCCAAACGATTCCATGCCATAAGTGGTCTGCATATAGCCGCTGATCGATGGCAGTAATTGCGCAATCTGTTTGTGTCCGAGACCGGCTTTGTGAAGGCTGGTAAACATGCCTTCGCCCACATGACGGCGTCCGCCGGGGGTCTGTTCGATCAGGCGTGCAATCACCGTTGTAGATGCGCCCTGCTCCGCACCCGTAGTCGCAGACAAAGTGCGCGCGCCGGGCATTTTACGGAACATGGCTTCGGCCAGCGGTGAGCCCTGACGCTCGGCCGTATTGAGAACAATCCCCAATGCTTCGCGCGTTTTGACTTGGGTCAGACCCGTCGCTTCGGCGCACGTTCTTATCAGGTTTTTCAGCATCGAGAGTTTCCTTCCTACAGGTATTGAAGATCAACTGTAGGACACGGCCCTTGACTGAAGGTTACCAGAATGGCCGATTTCGTTCACTTTCTAAGGTCCAGAAGTTAAAGCGCGTTAGGGCCGGGTTAACAGAATCTGCGATTCCGTTAACCTTTGCGCGATTACATGCGCTCTGGGGCTGTAATGCCGATAATGTCGAGCCCGGCTTCAAGCTGATGCAAGACCGTCTGACACAGCGCGAGGCGAGATGCCCGTATGGTTGGCGCAATTTCATCCTTCAGGATCGGACATGCCGCATAAAACGCGCTGAAGGCCTGAGCCAGGCCATAAATATGCTCGCAGACATAATGCGGCATGCGCTTTTCGCGGGCCAGCCTCAGCGCCAGGGCGAAACCATCCAGCGCCAGGACAAGCTTGCGCTCTTCCGGCGCGGCGATTTCAATCTCACCGGCCTCAAACCCGTGTTCGGCGGCGCGGCGCAGGATCGCCTTGATCCGGACCGCGGCATAAAGAAGATAAGGTCCGGTCTTGCCTTCAAAACTGGTGAAGCGTTCCAGATCGAATACATAATTGGTCGTGCGCTGGTTCTGCAGGTCGGCAAAGCGCAAAGAGGCGCGGGCCACGAGTTCGCCAATCTTCGCCTTTTCGGCATCGCCAATATCGCCCGACAGACCTGTCTCGCCAATCCGTTTGGTCGCCTCCTCCAAGGCCATCGCATTCAGGTCCGCGAGGCGTAGCGTACCCCCCTCGCGGGTCTTGAACGGCTTGCCATCCTTGCCATTCACAGTGCCGAAGCCGAGATGTTCCAGCCGGTCGCGGGTAATGTACCCGACCTTGTCGGACGCCCGATACACTTGTTCAAAGTGCAAGGCCTGACGTTGATCGACCACGTAGAGAATGCGATCCGGCGCAATCGTGTCCAAACGGTCCTTGATCGTTGCGAGATCCGTTGCGTGATACCCCGTCGCACCGCGCGAATTGACCAGCATGAAAGGCGGCATTGGGTTTTTCAGGCGTGGCTTGCCGTCCTTACCGACGGTCTCGATATTCTCATCGTCGCGGGCAATATCGATAATCCAGGCGCCATCATCCTCGACGGCGAACCCTTGCATTTTGAGATCTTCAACCATGGGCTCGATCAGGGGATCGACGTCGCTTTCGCCCTTCCATAAATCAAACGAGACATCGAGGAACCTGTAATCCACTTTCAGCGCCGTGACCGACACATCGATAAAGTGTTGCAGCAAGGCGCGATATCCAGAGCGTCCGGCCTGCATTTCCGCGACCGCGTCCTGTGCCCGTTTGGCATAGGCCTCATCATCCTTGGAGCGCGCCGACGCCATCGGGTAGAGCCGCGACAGGTCGTCCATCGTGACCGGCGGGTCCGCCGGGAACAGCCCCTCAGCACCGTCCGCAAAGTAAATCAGGTCTGGCTGCTCATCCATTACGGCGATAATCAACAGCCCCATAAGAAGGCCCCAATCCCCAAGATGGACATCACCTGTGACGTCATCGCCCAGAAAGCGCAGCAATCTGACCAGCGTGTCGCCAATCACGGCTGAGCGGATGTGCCCAACATGCATCGGTTTGGCGACATTCGGTCCGCCAAAGTCGATGACCACGTTTTCGGGGTTTGCCGCCGCGCCGCCGCCAGCCTTGGGGTCCGATCCGATAAAGGCCGCCTGTTGCGCCAGAGCCGAAGCATTGACCGTAATGTTCAGGAAGCCCGGGCCCGCAATATCGACCCGATCAATCGCCGCATGTTCGGTGAGGCGTGGCGCGATTTTTGCCGCCAGTTCGCGCGGATTCATGCCTGCCTGTTTGGCAGCGCCCATGCAGCCATTGCACTGAAAGTCCGCCAGTTCCGGGCGATCCGACTGTTTCACGGCGCCCCAGCGTGCTTCCAGCCCTTCGGCCTCAAATGCAGCGCTGCACGCGCCCGCCAATTGCGTCGCGAGATCTGTCATGTTGAAATCCAACCCCTGACTATTGTCCCGCGTCCAGGCGGAAACGTCGTCCCTCTTTATTATAGGCGAGCTGATCCTCAGTCAGATCAAACCCGATCAGCACTTCGAAATTCGCCGCCGAAACCGATTCATCGGCACGTGGGATGATAATTTGCTGCAAAACCTCGGTTTCACCGACCACAGGTCCATCTGCAAAATTGGCCTGCACGGTGAAATGCTCCTTATGCAGGACTTTTCCGCTGCGCCGGGTCACAGCCACCCAATAGCTGTAATCATGACGATTGCTGTCGCCCTTGGGACCTTTGCCAAAGGCAAAATCAATTTCCACCTCCGCCCGCACCGGATTCGTCGAGGCGTAGCGGCAATACAGGCGAACATTGACGATTTCGCCCGTATATTCAACATTTGGAAAGATCTGCCGTTCGCCATCAAACTCAACGATACGCGAGGCATTATAGATCGACCCCGCCGGCGGACATGTGCCTGCATTCTGCCGCGTATCAAACGCATCTCCCAGGCCAGAACCCGACTGACAGGCGCCCAGCGCCAGTAAAATCGTCGAAAGGGCTAAAATCCGCATATGTGATGCCTTGTCACTCTTGGCCTCGCACGCGAGGCTATCCATTTAACGTCGAGAGTGTTACCGGGCCATGGCAGGGCAGGCAACGCCCTATCTGCGTCGCAATCATGAGGACACTGTAAGGTCATGAAGCCGCTGACTATTCTTCTTGCCGCCCCGCGCGGGTTTTGCGCCGGGGTCGATCGCGCGATTCAGATTGTTGAAGAAGCTCTGGCGAAATGGGGCGCGCCCGTCTATGTCCGCCACGAAATCGTCCACAATGAACACGTGGTCTCACGTCTTGAACAGATGGGCGCTGTCTTTGTCGAGGAACTGGATGCGTGTCCGGATGATCGACCGGTCGTGTTTTCCGCGCATGGCGTGCCAAAATCGGTACCCGC
>ERZ1740059.1034-NODE-1034-length-14224-cov-4.440469_pt1 | contig 14224 bp, 15 predicted proteins | sample MGYA00581744_ERZ1740059 | MGnify/ENA primary metagenome ERZ1740059 (study PRJEB43018, sample SAMN04849738) | marine metagenome | isolation source: floating plastic debris | place: Pacific Ocean | collected 2008-08-28 | study: EMG produced TPA metagenomics... | reverse complement strand
AGCCGGAAGAGGGCGAGATCTACCGCGGCAAGGTCGTCAAGATCGTCGATTTCGGTGCTTTCGTAAACTTCTTCGGCAAGCGCGACGGGTTGGTGCATGTAAGCCAGATCGAAAACCGCCGCCTGAACCATCCGTCAGATGTGCTGAAGGAAGGTCAGGAAGTCTGGGTGAAGCTGCTTGGCTTCGACGACCGAGGGAAGGTGCGGTTGTCGATGAAAGTGGTCGACCAGGAGACGGGCGAGCCCGCGAAGAAAGAAGAGAAGGCGGACGATTAAGTCTGTCTGTCCTTTAGAGAATGAAAACCCCGGCGGAAACGTCGGGGTTTTTGTTTGCTAGGCGACGTTCGTCGTTAAGCCCCCAAATGACAGGTCAATGCGGCGCAAAAGTCATCCATTTCTAAACACGCTTAAATCTCATACCGTAGCAGTATGGTCCTGAGTTTCAGCTGAAATTGGAGTCCGAAATTTGCGCTTTTTAATTCTCACTTTGGCTTTTTCTTTGTCTGCAGGTTGCTCACACAGAGTCGAGATTTCCAAGCTTAACGTGGACAAAGTATCTTTCCCTGAAGTCGTGGGAATTGTCGGCAAGGATCGGGCTCTCAGATTGAAATCTGTGCCGAAAGGTGACTATTTGCGCGTCTCGCTTACATCCGACATTGACTTGGTATCTCTAGCAACAAACGGAAGTGTATCAGTGGCGGAGAACGCTAGGTACTGCGATGAACAGGCCGATTTGAGAAGGCTGACTTTGTCTGGCATTCACTCCGGAGGAAAGAGTGTATTCGACTGGACGAGGGAATACTTGTTCCAACCTCACGACTTTTCTTCGAAGACTTACGATGTGTTGTTTTTCTTAGAGCTTGAGGAAAACGCATTTGGATCTGAGTGGAACCCGACACTAAACCACCTTGGACACAGTCTTGAGAGCGATGCCAAGGATGTTTGCCTTTCGATCAAGGGTGGACACAAGGGGGGCGTAAGAGTTCGATCGAACGAGATCAGAATTGAGTACTCTGAAATCGAAAAGGCCATTGGCGAAACAAAATAGAAATACTAAAAATCATGCTTCGGGATCGTCTATCCTGTTTTCGGAAACTGTTTTGGTGCGTTTTAAGTTTTGAGCGGAGCTTTTCCTTTTGACCAACCCGCCCTTCCATGCTCCTCTGACTGAAAGATCATTCAATGGAGGCGAGGCCTATGACGGACGTGATCATCATCGGCGCAGGCTCGGCGGGGTTGTCCGCGGCCAAGGCGCTTACCAAGCTTGGCCTAACCTCCACCGTCATTGAAGGCGCGCATCGGATTGGCGGGCGGGCTTATTCCGAGGAGATCGCCCCCGGTACGTGGTTCGATCTGGGCTGTTCCTGGCTTGTGGGCGGAGCGAGCAATCCGTTCACGCCCATTGCGGATGAGCTGGGCATCACTCTCGGCAAGGAACACGAAGACACGTTCCGCACCAGTGCCGTGCGCTGGCATCGCAACGGCGCGCTGCTTGACCCCCAAAGTCAAAAGGACTGCTACCAGTTCTACATCGACAGCAACACGGAGATCGGCAAAGTCGTCGACGCAGGCCAGGACATCTCGCTGGCCGATGTGATCGACATGGAGCACCAATACGCCCCGCCGCTTTTGGGCGGCATCTCCACCTCCTGGGGCCTCGACGCCGATGGGATTTCCACCGTCGATCATTGGAGCACCGAGGGCCATCTCGGCTACCCCGTCCTGCGCGGCTATGGCAATTTGATCAAGACATGGGGCGGGGATGTCCCGGTCACGCTCAACGCGCCGGTCACCTCCATCGATTGGACATGCAAAGAGATCAAAGTCGACACCCCCAAAGGCACGATCACCGGCAAAACGCTGCTCAGCACGGTCTCTACCGGTATCCTCGGTTCGGGCGAAATCCGCTTCACGCCCAAGCTGCCGGACTGGAAAACAGACGCGATCCAGGCGATCCCTATGGGCTGCGAAAACAAGGTTGGCATTCATTTTGATCGCGATGTGTTTGGGTCCACCGGACGCGGCTACTATTCCACCTGGGACGATGAGGGCCATTTCGCCAAGGTCAACGCCTGTCCCATGGGCCTCAACCTCGCCATGGTGTTCGTGGGCGGTCGCCTCGGCATCTGGCTTGAGAAGCAAGGGCCACAGGTGTTCCAAGACTACGCCCTAGACCGTGTGGCGGATATCTTTGGCAATGACATCCGAAAATATGTGACCCGGTCTATCACCACCGCGTGGCATACCGATCCGTGGTTCCGCGGCTCCTGGGCCTGCGCGACGCCCGGTCAGGGTCATCAACGCAAAAACCTCGCTCGCGCCCTCGATGATCGCCTGTTCTTTGCCGGAGAGGCCACCCATATCGGCGGGCAAGGCACCTGCAGCGGTGCCTACCTCTCAGGGGTTCGCGCCGCGCACGATATCGCAGCCGCCCTGCACCCGAAACGTCAGGAAATGCTCGCCGGTCAGTAGGCCACCCGCTGCTTCTTTCTTTTCACAAATACCCAAAATCCTACCCTTTCAGACAGGCAGCGCCGTCGTACTAGAGACGGTCCTCAGCGCAAAGCTCGACTGCATCTTTGCCACGCCGGGCAGACGGGCCAGATGCTGACGGTGTATGCGCGCGAAATCCTCTGTGCTTTCGGCCACGACCTTGAGAATATAGTCGGCCGCGCCAGCAGTCAGGTGGCATTCCAGAACATTGGGGATGAGACGCACGGCGCGTTCGAACGCCTCCAACACCTCGTCGGCCTGGGTCGAGAGCGTGATCTCGACAAAGATCGTGGCCCCCACGCCCATCTTGCGGGCATCCAGCAAAGCCACATAATCGCGAATGTATCCGTCTTTCTCCAACCGGCCCACGCGGCGATGGCAGGCACTGGCGGACAGATTGACGGCATCGGCCAGATCCGCGTTTGAGATGCGCCCGCGCCGTTGCAAGACGGAAAGAAGGCGGCTGTCGGTGACGTCGAGTGTCATCTGCGCAAGACCTTTCATCAAATTGGCAAAATATTCGAATTTCCTGCGGACATTTAAACAAGACTTGGGTGATTTTTCAATCCAATTGCTCAGAATTTAGGCAACACTTGTTTGACGGGATAGGAGTATGAGTTATGAAAATCGGATGCCCCACTGAAATAAAACCCCAGGAGTTTCGCGTTGGCATGACGCCCAACGCCGCCCAGGAAGCCGTTGCGCACGGTCATGACGTGATGATCCAGGCCGGCGCTGGCAATGGGGCCGGATTTACCGATGCCGACTACCAGACGGCTGGCGCCGTGATCGTGGACACAGCGGAAGAGGTTTTTGCCACTGCCGACATGATCGTGAAGGTGAAGGAGCCTCAGGCGGTTGAACGCAAGATGCTTCGCGAAGGCCAGTTGCTTTTTACCTACCTCCATCTCGCGCCGGATCCCGATCAGACCCATGATCTGATCGCCAGCGGTTGCACCGCGATTGCCTATGAGACTGTAACGGACGCCCATGGCGGTCTGCCGCTCTTAGCGCCGATGTCCGAAGTTGCCGGACGGCTTTCTCCTCAGGTAGGCGCCTACGCATAGCAAAAGGCCAATGGCGGACGCGGTGTTTTGATGGGTGGCGTGCCAGGTGTGGGCCCGGCCAACGTGCTGGTCATCGGCGGCGGTGTTGTTGGCACGCACGCGGCGCGTATTGCGGCCGGAATGGGTGCGAATGTCACCGTTCTGGATCGCTCCCTCCCCCGTCTTCGCTATCTCGATGATGCGTTTGGGAGTGTGTTCAACACGGGCTATTCTTCCGCCGGCTTGCTGGCAGAGCATCTGCGCGACGCCGACATGGTCGTTGGCGCCGTATTGATTCCCGGAGCAGAGGCACCCAAACTCGTGCGTCGCGCACAGTTCGCGGATATGAAGCCCGGAGCGGTGCTCGTAGATGTGGCGATTGACCAAGGTGGGTGCTTTGAAACTTCAAAAGCCACGACCCACGCCGATCCGATCTATGATGTCGACGGGATCATGCATTACTGCGTGGCGAATATGCCGGGGGCAGTTGCCCGCACCTCGACGATCGCATTGGGCAACGCGACCATGCCGTTCATGCTGGCCCTCGCCGACAAAGGCTGGAAACAGGCCTGCCTGGATGATGAGCATTTGCTCAATGGCCTCAACGTGCATGCCGGGCAACTCACCTACTACGCGGTGGGCAAAGCCTTGGGCATCGATGTGATTTCGCCCCAGATCGCGGTCAAGAGTTAAGCCTTTCAGCGCTTGCGTTTCCCGGCACCATGCTTAGGTTCCCTCAACCAGCAAAGGAGCCTAAGCCATGACCGATCTGACCCCGCGCGAGATTGTCTCGGAACTTGACCGGTTCATCATCGGGCAGAAAGATGCCAAGCGCGCCACGGCTGTGGCCCTTCGCAACCGCTGGCGTCGCAAGCAGCTTTCGGACGACCTGCGGGATGAGGTCTACCCGAAGAATATCCTGATGATCGGGCCCACAGGCGTCGGCAAAACGGAGATCTCGCGTCGCTTGGCCAAGCTCGCCCGTGCGCCGTTTATCAAGGTGGAAGCCACGAAGTTCACTGAAGTGGGCTATGTCGGCCGGGATGTGGAACAGATCATCCGAGATCTTGTCGACGCGGCGATTGTTGAGACCCGAGATTGGATGCGCGAGGATGTGAAAACCCGCGCGCACAAGAATGCCGAAGATCGTGTGATCGAAGCCATCGCGGGCGAGGATGCGCGCGACGCCACCCGCGATATGTTCCGCAAAAAGCTCAAGGCAGGCGAGCTTGACGATACGATGATCGAGCTCGACATCGCCGACAATTCAAACCCGTTGGGCATGATGGACATTCCGGGCCAGCCGGGCAGCCAGATGGGAATGATGAACCTTGGCGACATCTTTGGCAAAGCCTTTGGCGGCCGCACCACCCGCAAACGCATGACGGTGTCGCAAAGCTATGAGATCCTGATCGGCGAGGAGGCGGACAAACTGCTCGACGACGAGACCGTGCATAAATCTGCGCTCGAAGCGGTTGAGCAAAATGGCATCGTTTTCCTCGATGAGATCGACAAGGTCTGTGCAAAGTCAGAAACCCGCGGCGGTGATGTGAGTCGGGAAGGTGTTCAGCGCGATCTTCTGCCCTTGATCGAAGGCACCACGGTTTCGACCAAATACGGATCTGTGAAAACCGATCATGTGCTGTTTATCGCATCGGGTGCGTTTCACATTGCGAAACCCTCCGATTTACTGCCCGAGCTTCAGGGCCGCCTTCCCATTCGGGTAGAGCTTCGCGCCCTGACCGAGGAAGATTTTGTGCGCATTCTGACGGAAACGGACAATGCATTGACGCGCCAGTACGCGGCCCTGATGGGGACCGAAGAGGTGACTGTGACCTTCACAGATGATGGGATCGCGGCGCTGGCCCGGATCGCGGCCGAAGTGAACCAATCAGTGGAGAACATCGGGGCGCGGCGGCTTTACACAGTGATGGAGCGGGTTTTTGAAGAGCTGTCTTTCACCGCTCCAGACCGGTCAGGCGATGAGATCACTGTCGATGCGGCTTTTGTTGAAGCCAATTTGGGCGAATTGGCGAAATCTGCGGACCTCAGCCGCTACGTTCTTTAGGCCTAGAAACCCCACGCTTCAGAACACTGCTGAATGACAGGCCAGCCCCTGTGTTAGTTCTTTGAATCTTATGGTTGTGGTTTTCATTGCTAAATTACTTAAACGTGTGTTACCGATATTGCAGGGAGTCCAAGAGGTGAAACGAACGCAACAATACTAACTGGGGATTAGTGGGACATGAAGCAGCCGTGACAAAGAATGTGCTGCGCTTCTGGCAGTCTTTGGACTCGAACGAATTGTTTGAGGCCCTGTTCCTTGCCGCCCCAATGATGTTGCATTCCGTTGATGAGCGCGGGCTTTTCCTACGAGTCAGCACCTACCTGGCAGACAAACTTGGCTACAGCGTCGAAGATATGGTGGGCCATCCAATCTTGGCGTTCCTCACCGACGAGTCCCGGACCTATGCAGAGGACATCACCGTCCCCGAGTTTCGCAAGAAAGGCCAAGCCGATTCAATAGAGTACGATTTTTTGCGCAAGGATGGTCAGGTTCTGCCAGTGATTATGTCTGCCATCGCGGAATACGATAGCGACGGCGCCTTCGTGCGGTCCCTGGCTGTGAGCTTTGACAATTCCGCAGCCAAGAAAATCAACCAGGAACTACAGCGGAAATCCAAAGGCGACGCGATTGGAGAGTTGGTGGGCGGCGTTGCCCATGACTTCAACAACCTCTTGGCCGTTGTTCAGGGCAATCTGGATTATCTGCTGCAAAACCCCGAGGATCCGGAGCGCGAGGACCTCATCAAGGATGCGTTCGACGCAACAAAGCGCGGTGCGTTGATGATCGACCAATTGCTGACCTTCGGGCGGCGAAACACGCTGTCGATCAGCGGTGTCGATGTGGACGAGGTCGCGCAAACCGCCTGCCGCCTGGTTCAGAGGCTGTTTCCGCCAAACATAGAGATCCAAGTCATCCCCAATAAAACCTTGTGGAGAGCGCGTGTCGATGCGGCTCTTCTCGAAACAGCATTTCTAAATCTTCTGAACAACGCGCGAGATGCAATGCCAGATGGTGGCACAATCAGGATCGAAACACGCAATTTTGAGATCAACGAGGATAGCTCTGACACCCATCTGAGCCTGACACCCGGCCGCTACATTAGGATCTCAGTATCAGACACCGGGAGCGGGATAGAGCAGACGCATCTGCAAAAGCTGTTCAAACCCTTCTTTACCACAAAATCCCACAAGAACGGATCAGGCCTTGGCCTTTCGATGGTGATGGGGTTTGTCGAACAGTCCCGCGGCGCAATCAGCGTCCAAAGCAAAAACGGTGCCGGGACGACGTTTTGGATGTATTTGCCTGTAGATACCACTGGCATCACGTCACAGGCAAAGATCGAAGAACGGAATCGGACTTTGCTTCATGAAAAGACCGTCCTGATCGTTGAAGATGATTCAAACCTGCGCGGCATTCTTGCCCGGCAATTGCAGGACGACAAGATCAAGGTCATAGAGGCCGAGACCGGCGACACTGCGTTCATGGCAATGCATGCCGGTTTGGAGCCGGATCTTTTGCTGACAGACGTAGTGATGCCTGGGTCTTTGCAAGGGCCCGATCTGGTTCAAAGAGCCCGCGCCATACTGCCCGATCTCCGGGTTCTTTTTATATCGGGGTATCCGCCCGACATCTCTGGCCATGGGAACGTCACCGATGCAAGGGATCCGCACCTGACCAAGCCGATTTCACAGGACACGCTCAGGGCGGCAGTGATGGATCTTTTGACCGAAACCTAAAGCTCCGCGCGTCCCAGCCGAAGGTTGAACGGCAAAACATCCGATGATTCCCCTTTCCTTCGCCCAGGTTTCGCGCAACGAAGGCGCATGAAGCTCACCGAATTTCTGCGCGAGAACGCCCCTTACCTCACCACTGGGGTTTTGCTGACGTTTCTCAGCAGCTTCGGTCAGACATTTTTCATTTCTATTTTCGCCGGTCATATCATGGGCACCTTTGAGCTCAGCCATGGTGAATGGGGGCTGATTTACGGAGTGGGCACATTTACATCGGCTGCCATAATGGTTTGGGCCGGCGGCCTGACTGATCGGTTTCGTGTCCGCAGTCTTGCTCCTGTAATCCTCGTTCTTCTGGCGCTGGCATGTCTTGGCATGGCGCTGAATCCGGTTTGGTGGGGGCTCTTTGTCGTCATTTTTGCGCTGCGTTTTGCGGGGCAGGGCATGACAAGCCACATTGCCATCGTCGCCATGTCCCGCTGGTTCATCGCCACGCGCGGGCGTGCGCTTGCCATTGCAACGATGGGCTTTGCGGTTGGCGAAGCGCTGTTGCCGCTGATTTTTGTCGCTTTGATGGTGTTCGTCGATTGGCGCATCCTTTGGATAGTCGCCGCTGTCATATCCCTGCTTGGCATTCTGCCTTTGTTGCGGCTTTTGCGGTTGGAGCGCACGCCCGCGAACCTAGCGCAGACCAATCAATCCGTCGGTATGAACGGGGCGCATTGGACACGCAACCAGGCAATCTGTCATTTCCTATTCTGGTTCATGATCCCAGCGCTGCTTGGGCCTTCCGCCTTTTCAACAGCCTTCTTTTTCCACCAGGTGCATTTCGCAGATCTCAAAGACATCGCCCATGTGGAACTGGTCGCCATGTACCCGTTTTTTACGCTCATCAGTATTGGTGCCATGATCGCATCGGGCTGGGCGCTTGATCGGTTTGGAACGCCGCCTTTGATCCCGTATTTCCAAATCTTCATGATCGCGGCGTTCATCGTGTTCGCCTATGCGACCGGGCCTTTTGGGTTGCTGCTCGGCCTGTTCTTTATGGGCCTGACAACAGGGTTCAACACGACCATCCCAGCGGCGTTTTGGGCAGAGTTTTATGGCACAGCCAGCATCGGATCGATCAAGGCGATGTCTACGGCCGTGATGGTGTTGGGATCGGCGATTGGTCCGGTCGTGACCGGCGTGTTGATCGATGTCGGCATGGGCCTTGAGACACAGTACATCCTGATCGGATTTTACTTCATAATCGCCACGGTGATGATGATGATCGGTGTGGCCCGAGCGCGCAAAGCACACCCTGCGACGGCGTAGATACACGAAATACGCCACGCCGCCGCCGTGACGGCCATGAGCCTCTGTCACCTGCAAAACGACCTGGGCCATGGGCGGCGTCTGCAACCAATGCGGCACATTGCGGCGCAGGATACCGGGGCGCTCCGGAATCGGGCCGACATCTTCTCGGTCTTTTCCCTGACCTTTGCCCGTGATGACCAAGACAAGGCGCCGATCTTTGGCATAAGACGACATGATAAATGCAATCAGGGCGGGTTGCGCCTGATCCATCGTCATGCCGTGCAAATCAATCCGGCCCTGCGGCTTCAGCTTTCCGCGTTTGAGCCTGTCATAGGCTTTTTTGTCCATGTGCAGGGATGGCTTGGGGGCCGCGCTCGCGATCCCTGGAAGGCTTGGCGCATGACCGTTCGCCTTTTGCCCCACCTTGAATTTGGGAAGATCGTCGGGTCGCTTTTTCGAAGGGTTATCACTTGGAAATATGTCCGCCATCGTTTCCTGAGGCTTGCGGGCCGGGTGCAGACGATCCGTGGTTTGCGCCACGCTTTGCCACAATTCCAATTCGTCCGGTCGGACTTTGCGAGAGCTCACTGAAAGGGCTCCGTCGCCATGGCAAAGGCGCGTTGTATTGGCAGCAAGACAACCATGCGGCCCGGATCTTTCAATTGGCCCGCAAGACGGCCGGCAGTGTCGCCTGTGCCAAAGAAAATGTCAGCGCGCTGCGCGCCTTTGATGGCTGATCCTGTGTCTTGTGCGATCATGAGGCGATTGATCGGGCCTTCACCATCTTTTTCAATCCAGACCGGAGATCCGAGAGGCACAAAGGCGGGATCAACCGCGATGGTGCGGTTGGCCGTGATCGATCGGTTCATCGCGCCGAGCGGCCCTTTTTCCGGGGGCACCTGATCGACCTGGCGGAAGAACACGTAGGATGGGTTGTGGTACAAAAGATCACGGCCCGCGACCGGGTTGCGACGCACCCAGTTCTTGATGACTTCGGCAGAGACTTGATGAACCGAATACACCCCGCGCCGCACAAGCTCTACCCCGATGGAGCGATATTAATGCCCGTTTGAGCCGCCGTAGCACACACGGATGACATTGCCATCGGGCAGTCGAATTCGGCCTGAGCCTTGGATTTGAAGAAAGAACTTCTCGACAGGGTCATCGACCCACACGATCTCATATCCTTTGCCTCGCATGAAATTGCCAGTTTCAATTTCCCTGCGAGTGAGCCATGGATTATTGGCCTTGGCGGCCTGCGGCTCTCGGTAAAGCGGGTAGCGATACCTCGGCGTACGGGTCAGTGATCCACTGAGTTCCGGCTCAAAGTACCCGGTAAAGAGGGCGCGTTTGCCATCCTCAATCAAGACGGGGCGAAAGAAGAGCTCAAAAAAGGCTTTGGCATCCGTGCCGTTTTGCGCAAGAGCACAAAGGGATTGCCAATCCAGATCGCGCAAATCCGGGCAGGTTTCCAAAAACGTGCCAAGCGCTCGCTCATGGGCATCGAATTCCCACCCGTCGAGATCATCAAATTCCAGAACGGTATGGGTGACGACTTCGGCACAGCATATGAAGGCCGTGCACGCCCAAGCGAGTATTGCAGCCCAAATCCGTGTGATCATTCGCCCGTGGCAACAAGCCGCCAGTTTGGATCGTTCGCACCCATCACGCGTTCGAACGTCCAGGCGTCTTTCTGCTTCTTGGATTGGCCTGGCTTGCCTTCTACGACTTCACCCGCCTGATCTTTCACAACTGAAATCAGTTCTCCAATGAAACGGACGGTGATTTCGGCTGTGTTCGTCGACGTGTCGAACCGCGCGTCATCCACGGTTGTGCCACGCACGCCAACAAACTCTGCATCTATGCTCAGACCCTGGGCCTGACGCGCGTCAACGACCTGAGCGAACGCCTCATAGACATCCTCAGACAGGAACGGCGCAACGTCATCGAGGTTGCCGCGCTCAAACGCCATAAGGATCCACTCATAAGCTCCCTTGGCACCGCCAATGAATTCACTCAGTGAAAATGACGGCTCAACCCGTTTCATTTCTGCCAATGCCGCGGCTGCATCTGAATCTTCTGCAACATGATCGGTGATATCGTGATCTGGTCCGCCGTCGATCACTTCGAAGTCCTGACGACGATCAGGTCGCGCCTCGGGTGGCGCTGAACTACGCGGCGGGCTTTCAAACCCATCACGGGTTCCGAGCACGCTTTTCAAGCGCAAAATCAGAAAAACAGCAATGCCGGCAAGCACCAGAAGCTGTATAAGCGGGGAGTTCATAAGCACCTCATCACATGCAAAGCATGGTAACACAAGTTTCGTCGTCTTATGTAGGTTGTGATAGTCGGCAAGTCCACCGTGTGGGGGCTGCGTCACAAAAGGAATTGCAAATGTGGTTGTTCTTAGCCTTTTTGGCCGTCCCACTGATTGAAATAGCGCTTTTTATCCAAGTTGGTGGCTTTATTGGACTTTGGCCGACCTTGGGCATCGTGGTTCTGACGGCTGTTCTAGGCACCTGGCTCGTAAGATCGCAGGGGGCCATGGCGCTGGGGCAGCTGCGAGGATCGTTTTCGCGTCTGGATGACCCAACCGAACCGCTTGCCCATGGCGCAATGATTCTCGTTGCGGGTGCGCTTTTGCTGACCCCTGGGTTTTTTACAGATGCCGTCGGGTTCTCGCTGTTGATGCCGCCGGTTAGATCGGCGGTGTTTTCGTATCTGCGCAAGCGGATCACGGTCCAAAACTTTGAAATGGGTCAGGGATTTGAGGCAAGAACGCATCACAGTCATCCCAGCCACAGCGCCCGTGGTGACTTGATCGATGGCGATTTTGAGGAAGTGAGTCCTGACGCCTCCGCGCCCAAAGGCCCCTCTGGGTGGACAAAGCATTGAGGCCTGCCGCCCTTCCTGCTAGGCACCCGCGCAACAAAGCGTGATATCCGGAGGGTCATGATGGCCGAAGAAGACAACACAAATGGTGCGGCTGCGGCGACCCCTGGTCAAACTCCCCAAGTGAAGATGCAGATCCTAACGCAGTTTGTACGAGATTTGTCCTTTGAAAATATCCTGGCGCAAAAGGGCACCGGCGGTGAGGTAACGCCCGACGTGGAAGTGGGCGTGAACCTTGATGCAAAGAAACGCGCAACCGAGCATCAGTATGAAATTGTTGCAAAAACAAAGATCACCTCTAAAGACAAAACATCTTCAGAAGTCCTGTTCATCATGGAGATGGACTATGCGGGCGTTTTTCACATCGAGGGTGTGCCGGATGAACAGCTTCATCCGTTCCTAATGATCGAGTGCCCGCGGATGATCTTTCCGTTCATTCGCCGCATTGTCAGCGATGTGACCCGCGACGGGGGTTTCCCGCCGCTCAATCTGGAAAATATCGACTGGGTGTCGCTTTACAGAAACGAGATCATGCGCCGACAGGCCGCGTCGCAAGAAGCGGCGAAGCCCAACGCCTGAGGCATCACTTCAGCCAGAGCGCATCTTCGCCAAGTTTTTCGACAAACGCGGCATGGGCTGCCTTTTCATCGGCGGTGATTCGGCTTGGCAGTGGGTTTGGCCGCTTCATCGCGCGCCATTCGTGTTCTGCTTGAGCTTGTCCTGGTGATCCGGTCGCATTGGAGGAAAGGCCAAAATCTGGCTGGCGTCCCCCGATCAACTCCAAATAAACTTCCGCCAGGATCTCTGAGTCCAAAAGCGCGCCATGCAGCGTACGAGCTGAATTATCTATCGAAAACCGCCTGCACAGCGCATCCAATGAGGCAGGCGAACCGGGAAACTTCCTCCGTGCGATGTCGAGCGTATCGATCGCCTGATCATAGGGCAACGGTTTCAACCCGAGCCAGCCGAGCTCTGCGTTGATGAACTTCATGTCAAAACTTGCGTTGTGAATGACCAGTTTGGCGTCTCCCACGAACTCCAGGAATTCTTGCGCAATAGATTTGAAAACTGGCTTGTCGCTGAGGAATTCATCGCCCAGACCGTGCACTTCAAATGCCTCCTGAGACATTGCACGTTCTGGATTGATGTATTGGTGGTATGTCCGTCCGGTGGGCATGTGATTGAGCAATTCCACGCCGCCGATTTCTACGATCCGATCCCCTTTGTCCGGATCAAGACCGGTCGTTTCCGTGTCCATTACAATCTCACGCATTCATCTGCTCCCTGATGGTGCCCAAAATGGCCTTCACTTGTTGCGCGGCGCTCTCCCGTGTTTCTGTGGTAACAACATAATCCGCTTTCTTGCGTTTTTCTTCATCTGGCATCTGCTTGGACAAAACAGTTTGAAAATCTTGTTCGGTCATGTGCCCCCGAGCCATAACCCGTGCTTTTTGCGTGTCGGCATCAATGGATACACATACGGTTACATCCATGGCCTTGTCGGCGCCGGTTTCAAATAGAAGTGGAATATCTAAGACGACAATATTGCTTGCCGCGTTTTCAATAAAATCAGCGCGGTCTGCGGCGACAAGCGGATGGACGATGCGCTCGATATCCCTCAGCGCTTCAGGCTGCTGTCGAAGGATCTTCTTTAACTTCTCTCTCGATACGGCACCATTGATGATTGCGTCTGGGAAAGCTTCTTGCATCGGCGCAACAGCGTCCCCATGTTTTGCGTAAAGACGGTGCACGGCCGCGTCTGCATCCCAGACCGCGCATCCCTCGTTTGCGAAAATTTGTGCCGTTGTCGATTTGCCCATTCCAATCGAACCCGTCAGCCCGATTAAAACTGTCATCGTAAAGCCGCTGTTCGCGTGGCAGTGTCAACTTCGGGACGCAGTCCAAACCAGCGCTCAAAACCGGGGATCGCCTGATGTAAGAGCATCCCCAAGCCATCCACAATGAAACAACCGCGCTGTTCTGCCTCCACCAGAAAGTTCGTTTTAAGAGGTGCATAGACAAGATCCGTCACAACGGAACCTGCGCGCAAACCGTCGAGCGGTACGCGCAGAGGTGGTTTCCCGATCATGCCAAGACTTGTCGTGTTCACGACAGTCGTTGCCTCTTCAAACATGTTACCAGCTTGTACCCAATCGACGACGGTTAGGCGTTTGCCAAAATCGGCGCGCAAGGCCTCCGCTCGAATTTTCGTTCTATTAGAGATCAAAATCTCCGGGGCGCCTGCATCCAACAGAGATGTAATGACAGCCCGCGCCGCGCCGCCAGCACCCATTACCGCTGCTGGACCGGACTGTGGATTCCAATGGGGGGCAGACTGTTTGAGATTGGTAATAAAACCGTAGCCGTCTGTATTGTCAGCATGAATTTTCCCGTCTGGTCTAAAAATTAAAGTGTTCACAGCTCCAATCAGGGTTGCTCGGTCTGTAATGAGATCGGCCAGCTCCAAGACGCGCTCCTTATGAGGAATGGTTACATTGGCGCCAACGACCCCCATTTTGGGCATCATTCGAAGCACGACCTCCAACTCCTCAGTGTTGATATCCAGAGGGACGAAGTGTCCGTGTAAATTGTATCTCTTGAGCCAATGCGCGTGAAGAAGTGGGGATTTCGAATGGGCGATGGGGGAGCCGATCACGCCCGCCAAAGGGATTTTGTTTTCGCTCATGTATCTATCGC
>ERZ1740059.1032-NODE-1032-length-14239-cov-8.710801_pt1 | contig 14239 bp, 5 predicted proteins | sample MGYA00581744_ERZ1740059 | MGnify/ENA primary metagenome ERZ1740059 (study PRJEB43018, sample SAMN04849738) | marine metagenome | isolation source: floating plastic debris | place: Pacific Ocean | collected 2008-08-28 | study: EMG produced TPA metagenomics... | reverse complement strand
CGCATTACTGAATGTGTATTTGGTAATCACCATTTTGAATTATTATACCGGAGAATGTAAAGATACCAAATGGATTCTATAGTCGACGATCGCACGAGCCTAGTAAATTTGTATTTGATAACCCGCAACTTGGGTTAAATAATTATACTTATGCAAAATGGTAGGACTACAATTACATGAATTCGCAAAAGTATCGAGGAATTCGAGCTTGGTAAAGGTATGTCTTTAGACGAAGCATTTGAGTAACTGCGAGATAAATATGAATAAATTCAATCAAAACCGCTAAAATTACACAAATTGAAATTAAGATGCGTTAACGAGATATTTAAATAAGTCATCAATAACAGCATTAGCAGCAAACAAGTTTCCTCCTTGCCAAGTTAAACTATCTACAACGTAAACTTTCCCTTCTCGAACAGCTTTGAGTTTTTTCCAAAAGGGATTAGTTTGAAGTTCTTCAAGCTTTTTCCTATCTGCATCACCAGTTACTGTTACGAACAAAATATCGCCATCAAAAAAATCAATAAATTCTTCTGGGGAAAATTGAATCCAACCTGCACCTCCATAAACATTTTGTGCTTTCCCAAGTTTCAAACCAGCATCATTGAAGATGGAACCAACAAATGAATTTTTCGATGTCGCGTGATTTTCAAAGTCATGGGCAACCGTCAGCACGGATATGGTTTTATTTTGGTATTGATTATTTAAAGCTATTTTTAGTTCTTTAATTCGCTGATAGTAGCGATTCCAGGCTTGTTTTGCAGCGTCTTCCTTTCCTAATGTTTGAGCAACAAAGTTGAAATGTTCTCGCCACCCGTCATTACCAGAAAATTTCAGCGTACCCATTACGGTAGGGGCAATTTGAGAAAGCAGTGGGTAGACAGCTTGAGCCTCTCCCCAACTTACAATTAAATCGGGTTTCAGTTGCAATATTTTTTCTATGTTAGGTTGAGACTGCTGACCTAACTCCTCTATCTGTTCTATTTCCTTGCTCTTGTTCGTTAGGTAAGTCGGTACTTTACCCCGCCAATCATCGAAAGCGCTCCCAATCGGTTTAACGCCTAAAAAAAGTGCATGATGTAAACTAAAGTCGGATATCGTCACAAGACGCTGAGGACTTCTAGGAATACAAGTTTCCCCCATTGCATGTTTCATCATCCGACAATTAGCAGTAGAAGATGACGTGCTTGTATTGGGTGGAGCATCAAACGATTTGATATTGCACGCAGAAATAATTAAAATTGTTAAGTTCGCAATAAAAAGTAGAGTCCTTATAGGATGAATTTTCTTGACCATTATTTTCCCTAACCGATTGAGAATAGTAGTAATAGTAAGTAATTTGTATTAAGCGTTACTGAGAAGGAAGTATGAATTTGCTCCGCGTGAAGAACCGAAAACTGTGTAGAGACGTTGCAGTGCAACGTCTCAAAATTTAAATCCCCCCGGATTCAGTAAAGCCTTGTATTAGGAGGAGTATTAATTGGCCGTTTCTTCTGTGATTTATAATTCCCAACCCACAGAGCCGACTATTGTAAAGGGCGCACCCCTTTGAAGAAATATTCTTCCACCATCAGAGGATCTGAAATATTCCGTATCAAATAGATTACGGATATTAATTGCCGTATTAAAACCATCTCTACGGAAGTAAACCGCCGCATCGGTACGCAAGTAATCGGGTATTTCAAAGGAATTATCTAAATCTCCTTGCCGCATACCGACATAAAATAGTCCTAAACCAAATCCTAAACCCTTGAGATTACCCTTTTGGATCTCATAGGTTGTCCAGAGGCTGGCTTGATGTTCTGGCACACCTACCAATTTATTACCTACAGAAAAAGAATTATCTTCGGTGATTTCTGCATCAGTATAAGCATAGGAAGCAGTCACTTTCAGTCCTGGCAAAATTTCACCTGCAACATCTAATTCAATACCTCTACTCCTTTGCTCTCCAACTTGAATCGAGAACTCCGGGTTATCTGGATCGGTGGTTGTCACATTTGATTTAGTGATTTCATAAGCTGCGAGTGTTGCCGAGAGTTTTCCTCCTAAAAAGTCAGTTTTGACACCTGCTTCATATTGGGTTCCTCTAGTTGGCTCAAACGCTCTGCCATCCGGGTTGAATCCAGAAGTCGGAAAAAAGGATTGGCTGTAACTAGCATAAAGAGAAACTGAATCGCTGGGTTGATACACCAATCCGATGCGGGGACTAAAAGCAGTATCGTTCTGATCTGGATTAGAAAGATCCTCATTATCGAAAATAAATTCATTGCTTTGTTCAATCCAATCCAAACGTCCGCCAATCAATAACTTTAATTTATCTAAAACAGCAATTTGATCCTGAACGTAGAAGCCATAAGATTGAATCTTATCATCCAGATCAAAACTGCTGGTGTTTACGGGTGCTGAAACATCGTAATTTGGATTAAATAAATCGAGGTCAGGTAGACTTCCTCCTTCAGTACCTTTTTGAGTTCCATCAAAGCGATTGAAATCAAAACCTACTAATAGTTGGTGTGAAATCGTTCCCGTCTTAAACTTACTAAGCAGATCAATTTGTCCAAAATAGTTGTTCTTCGTGTACTCCTGATCGGCCGTATAGAAATCTGTGAGAAATTGATTGTCTACTAGCTCATTTCCAACCGCACGTTTATCTTCTGTATCACTGAGATTCACTGCGAAATTATTACGAATTTGCAAGTTATCATTCAACTCATGAGTCAGCGTATAGCCAAATTTTTGAGTCGTAATATCAATAAAGTTGAATTGGGGATAGCCAAGAAAGAAATTCTCAGGTAAGAAGCTACCATCGCTAAAAATCCCACCGTATTGCTCTGGTGGATCTCCAGTGAAATTAATGTACTCGTAGTAGAGATTCAGGTCTGTCTTATCCCCCAATTTCAAGGAGATTGAAGGTGCTATTGTGGTCAAGTCTGTGTTAACAAAATCTTGAAACCCGTCTTTATTTTGATAGCTGGCAATAAATCGGTAGAGAACAGTTTTATCAGCATTTAATGGACCAGAGAAATCGATGCTAGGCTGATAAAATTCATAATTTCCTGCCTCAAATCCGATTTTGTAATAGGGTTCACTTAGGGGTTGTTTAGTGATAACGTTAATAATACCACCAGGTTCTACAGATCCGAATAAAACTGAACCGGGACCTTTGAGAACTTCAACTTGTTCGATTGTGCCAACTCCCGTTAGAGAAAAGTAGCCACTGTCTCGAAATCCGTTTCTGTAATTTCCAACTCCAGCATCAGAAAAACCTTGGGAAAATCCTCTGATAATTCTAGCTCCGGAAGGCGAACCAAAGTTATTTCCGCCGTCAACAACGCCACTGACGGTTTCCACTGCCTCAGTCAGGTTTCTTGGGTTGCGGTCTTCAATCACCTGTCGCGGAACAACTTGAATCGATTGTGGTATATCCCGTAACGGCGTATCTGTCCGCGTTGCAGTAGTAGCATTCGGCACGCTATAGCCATCTCGCTCACCAGTCACTATCAATTCAATTGTTTCATCTTGCTGCGCTGGTTTCTTTGACGGAGTTTCACTTGTCGGCTTTTCCCCTTCTGGTTTTTGCGTTTCTTCAGGTTTGGTCTGAGGTTTTTGTGCCGTACTTGTTACGGGTGCTAACCCAAAAATCAAACCTTGACCGCTATCAAATAATTCAACTTTCGGTAACGCTGTCTCGCCCGTCGCAGTAATTCGCACGGTATTCTCATCCAAATTAGTTACCGTTATTTGGGTAATTCCATCTAAAGGCTTTTCGGAACTAAATTTGAATGTATCCCCAGAAGCTAGCTTTAGTTGAGCATTGGGAATATCAGCAATAAAATTATTATCACTACTACGATTTATTACTTTTAACTGCCTTGCTTGAGTTGTTTGTAATACTACTTCTAAACCTTTATCTTTGGGATTGGCTGTTACTCCGGTAATTGATACAATTTGATTTTGTTGTTCTTCTTGATTGGGAGAAGAATTAGTTGGTGTTTGTACCAACATCCGAGCGCTAGTAGAGGGAAATTTAACTTCACTCAATTGAAGGATTTTCGATTGTTTTTTGACAAGCTTTGAAGCCTCCTCTGCCCGTGCAGCTTGTATTCCTAAAGCACTCAAGCATCCCGATAAAATAATTATCAATCCGACATTAACATTGCTAGCAGACAGCAAAATTTTCATAATTGCTCCTAAAAATAACTCCTCACACACCAACTTCTACTTTTTGCTGCCAATAGAACTTTGTATTCCACGCTTCTTCCATAAGTCAGAAAGAAGTAGTGCGGAACTATATTTTATTGAGAATAATTACTAACTTTATTGAAAATAGTATAGGAAATACTGTGGAATTAAATCTATCTGTATCCGGCTTATTTATCACAAAACGGACTTTTTACCCGAAAAACATTCCCTAGGAGAGATGCCATAATGTCGCTTAAAAACACCTGCAAATAATCCTAAATGGGAATAACCAACAAGATACGAAACTTCAGCACCACTCCGGTTCCCTTCTCGAAGCAATCTATCGGCATGTTCCATGCGAATTTGCTTCAGGTAATTAAATACGGTAGTATCAAATAATTCTCTAAACCCACGTCTAAGAGTGCGGTCGCTAACTCCCACAAGTTGGGCTAGCTCTAACGAAGATGGGGGATTTTCCAAACGCGATCGCAAAATATCCCTAGCACGATGAATTCGAGCCACAGTATCGGGTTTCAATCGTGGTGATATAGGTTTTTTGCTCTCAATTTCCCAAATGGGAGCTAACTGTAAAGCAATTAATTCTAATATCTTCCCCTGCAAATACATCCGCTTTGTCACCCCTTGAAAGGGACAGTTAATGATTTGCTGCGCTACTCCTTGTACTGCTGAAGTGGTTTTCGGAAACAGCATTGTCTGCCAGTCATTATCTTTTACCAAAGGTCGCAGTTGCGGCAAAAGTTGTCCATCTCTTCCAGGAAAAAAAGCTGCCAGTAGAGGATGCGGCATGATGATATCAACACCAATAAGACGTTGGTTTTTTTTTATCTGTGAAAAACTTTGATGTTGAATCCCTCCACCACAGATAAGCGTATAACCTTCCCCTACTTGCTCGTTATTAGATACAATAATCTTCCCAGAAAGCAAAACATAAAAATGTAAAGTATGCTCCTCCTCTGGGGTATATTGTGTCAAAACATCATCATGATATTCGCAATCACCAACTGCAAGCCAAAGCTCGGGATAAAGCTCGATTTCCTGACTATAACCTTTACCCAGCAGCTTCGGAAATTCGTAAAATTCCTCAACAGTTTCTGAGACACAATTGTACGAACTGCTTTGTACTGATTCGTCCCAGAGTTCTTCCCATTCTTTATGTCCTAGAGTAATAGTCATGCTAGTGGTTGATTTTATAGTTTAAAGGTAATGATATATTTTATCAATAAACAATGAAGAGTGTTGGTAAATTTGGGTATTGTTCAGTATGAATTGTAAAACCAAAATTATTGTAGAGACGTAGCACTGCTACGTCTCTACACATGGATTCATATTTTAATTCGGCAATGTCTAGATTATTGATAATTTATAACGCCAGCTTCACCCCCGACTGCACTTTCCATAAATTCGCATAAATTCCATTCTTCTCAAGCAAATCCTCATGTTTCCCTGCTTCCACCAATTGTCCACGTTCCATCACATATATACAATCGGCATTACGAATGGTGGAAAGACGATGAGCTATAGCTATTGTTGTACGATTTTGGGTAATCGTTGTCAAAGATTTCTGAATCGCGGCTTCGGTTTCATTGTCTACCGCAGATGTGGCTTCATCTAATATCAAAATCGGTGGATCTTTAAGAATTGCACGCGCTATAGCTAGACGTTGGCGCTGTCCCCCGGAAAGTTTTTGTCCTCGCTCGCCAATAATGGTATCGTATCTTTTGGGCAGTGCTTCTATAAATTCATGTGCTTCGGCTGATTTTGCAGCTTGAATAATTTCTGAGTGAGTGGCATCAAAGCTGCCATAAGCAATATTTTCAGCAACAGTACCGTGGAATAAAAACACATCCTGACTTACCCAACCGATACAGCGTCGCAAATCTTCTAAATTGAGTTCTCGAATATTAATATCATCAACAAAGATAAATCCTGCTTGAGTTTCATAGAACCGCAGCAACAATTTGATTAAGGTACTTTTACCGGAACCCGTTGCACCAACGATACCAATATTCGCTCCTGGGGGAATCTCTAGGGAAAAATTTTTCAGTACATTATTACCATTATTGTAAGCAAAAGTAATATTATCAAACTTTACTTTCCCGCATACCTCAGATAAATCTAAAGAACGATTACCAGTACGAATAGCAACGGGAGTATCGAGCAACCCCATCACCCGATTTATAGAAGCCATTGCTCGCTGATATTCGTCCATAACTTCACTTAAACTAGCAAAGGGCCAAAGTAATCGTTGGACAATGAATACCATAAAACCATAAGTTCCTACAGATAGACGATTATTCGCAACTTCAATTCCGCCAAAAAACAGCGTTGCGATAAAACCTAACACCACTACAAAGCGAATCAATGGGAAAAAAGCTGCACTTAGAGCTATAGCTTTACGATTGCTGCGACAATAAGCTTCACTTTCAGTGATTACACGAATTGTTTCATGTTTTTGAGCGGTAAAACTTTTAATAGTGGCAATTCCAGGAATATTATTCGCCAAACGACTGTTGATAAGTCCAGCTTTTTCCCGTACATCTGCATAGCGGGGAGCAAGTTTTTTTTGAAAAGCAAAGGAACCCCATAAAATTAAAGGAATAGGTAAGATAGTTAAGGGAGCTACACCAGGAGCCACTAAAATGAACGAAACACCTACAGTAAAAGCAATAGTAAGTATTTGCAGGATCTGCACTGCACCAGAATCAAGAAAGCGCTCCAATTGATTGATGTCATCGTTTAAAATCGATAGCAGCACACCCGTACTGCCTTCCTCAAAATAACTTAGTTCCAATTCCTGTAAATGAATATAAGTATCAATACGCAATTCGTGCTGTAGTATCTGCGCTAAATTACGCCATTTTTTTTCATATAAATACTCAAATAAAGATTCTAAACTCCAAACTAATAGTGTTAATAGAGAAACAATAGCTAACTGTGTAACAATATTATTAATACCAAAATCGTCAATTAGCGATTTTTCCTGCTGTGCAACCACATCTACTGCAATCCCAATTAGATAGGGTGGTGCAAGGTCGCAGATTTGATTGAGGATAGTATAAATAACAGCAGCCCAAACTTGAGGACGATAGGATTTAGCATAACGTAGTAAGCGTTGCAGGGGATAAATTTTGGTCGGAGGAGAGCGCATAATAATATTTTGCTTTACATTTAAACATAGGAATAACCCTTCGATGATGACTGATTTATTATTGTCGCAACTATCTTACGATTGAGTTTAATAGTTTTTAGGCAAACAGGTCTATCAGAAAACGGCAAATATTTATCCCGAAAAGGCGAAAAAGTAGGAATCTTCCTTTCGGAAGAGTTCTAAAAACTTAAATAATCTGCAAATATCATGAAAAATCTATAAATTTCATCTGCCTTAAGATAGTCAAAATATGGTTATAGACAAAGTTTATTAATCAGAGTTTGTTGATAATTATTATTGATATTGAAATTGTTGCTAATGCTAGTATTTATCGTTAGAGTAATGAAGAAAAGGGAAATTGAACCCCCACAATAATGAGTAAATGGGTGGAAATAAGTCATCATTACTGTTGTTCAATGTTTCCTGGTACTTAGCAAAAGCTGAACTTAATGAATGTAATTGTATAGTATTTTAACTGTGCTGATTAATCTTGGTTTTGCTAGCTACTATACTAAAAATTTTGAGGCAGATAAATTTAACAAACTAAAAGCATTAGTTTTAGGAGATGCGTGATATGAATACTCCAAATTTCTACCATTTTGAAACTTTATCCCTTTGGGAGGATATTTTCATAGTTTTAGGTACATCATTTGAATTATTTTAAGCCAAAATTAACAATACTTAACTATTGCTGAAAATCAAGTTGATGTGAAATATCAGTATTTAATGCAATTTTCAACATTCTAAGATTTTACTCCCTTCGGGTTCTAAGATAGATGAGCGATATAATTTTTCTCCCCCTGCTCCCGGTCTTCGACTTTAGGTAATTGTAGGTATCTCCCATAAATGAGATTCTAATCCATTTTTTAGGAGTAGTCTGGGTAAAAAGGTATTAGCGCACAGATATTCATTACCTAAAATATTGTTGGGAGATTCAGGAGTTACGGCTTATTTTTCTTTTGTCAAAGTGAGACATAAGTAAGCTGTACATTAAAGTGTATCTATAAGAAAAATGAATCAATATTATTCTTGGTTGGAAGAAGATGCTCGCAACTGCTATACGGTTGTTGAACTAATGCGTCTAAGAAGTTCCAAGCAGCCAAATCGAAATGCTTTCACCTTTTTATTAGATGGTGAAACCGAAGAAACAACACTAACTTATCAGGACTTAGATAGACTTGCGCGTCGAATCGCAGTTCAATTGCAAGCACAAGGTTTGACAGGTGAACGTGCTTTACTGCTTTATCCGGCTGGATTAGATTTTTTAATTGCTTTTTTCGGTTGCTTGTATGCGGGGGTTGTGGCAGTGACTGCATATCCTCCACGAAATAAGCGCAACACACCAAGGATCAAAGCGATTTGTGCAGATGCACAGGCAAGCATAGCACTAACAACAACGGAAAAGTTGTCTACAGTGCAGTCTTTAATGACAGAAAAGACTGACCTCAAATCTTTACAGTGGCTGAGTACCGACAATCTTGTACCAGGAATAGAAGATAATTGGAAAGAACCCTCTATTGATAAAGATACTTTAGCTTTTCTTCAATATACATCTGGTTCCACAGGGACACCAAAGGGCGTAATGATTAATCATGGAAACTTACTGCACAATGCTCAAACAACTTACCAATTTATGGAGCATTCAGCGGAAAGTAAATTCGTGACTTGGCTGCCGATGTACCATGATATGGGTCTAATTGGCGGTATATTGCAGCCTTTGTATGGGGGTTTTCCTTGCATTATTATGCCTCCAACATCGTTTCTTCAACGTCCTTATCGTTGGTTGCAGGCTATCTCTAAGTATAAAGGAACAACAAGTGGAGGTCCGAATTTTGCCTACGATTTATGTGTGCAAAAAATTACTCCGGAACAAAAAGCGGCTCTTGATTTGAGTAGTTGGGATGTAGCATTTAATGGTGCTGAACCAGTTCGCAAACAGACTTTAGAGGGATTTGCAGAGGCTTTTGCAGAGTGTGGCTTTCGTAAAGAGGCTTTCTATCCTTGTTACGGGATGGCTGAAACTACCCTTATGGTTTCCGGTGTCAATAAGGCTACATACCCGATTGTGAAAGCAGTGCAGAAATCTGCATTAGAATCAAATAAAGTTGTTGAATCATCGATTGAAGATGAGGAACTATATAATTTTGTTAGTTGTGGTCAAGTCATACCAGAAGAGAAGTTAGTAATTGCGAATCCAGAAACACTCAAAAGTTGTCAACCTGATGAAATCGGAGAAATTTGGGTCTCGGGACCGAGTATTGGTCAAGGGTATTGGAATCGGAAGCAAGATACACGAGAGACATTCCATGCTTATTTATCAGATACAGGAGAAGGGGCGTTTCTGCGAACGGGAGATTTAGGTTTTTTCCAGGATGGTGAACTGTTTGTTACAGGTAGAGCTAAAGATTTAATTATTATTCGCGGTCGCAATCTGTATCCACAGGATATAGAATTAACCGCAGAATGCAGCGATTCTTCCTTGCGTTCCGGTGCTAGTGCAGCATTTACGGTTTTAGTTAACAATGAAGAAAAGCTGGTAGTCGTACAGGAATTAGAATTTCGCGCCAAGCCAAATTTAGAAGAAGTCGCGAATGCAATTCGTAAAGCAATTAGTGAAGAACATGAAGTACAAGTTTATGCAGTTGTTTTAATTAAACCAGGTAGTATCCCTAAAACTTCTAGTGGTAAGATTCAACGACGTGTAACTCGCGCTCAGTTTGAGAATGACGAACTAAATGTAATTGGAAGCAATATTCTCAAAAGTAGTGATATTGAAAGAAATGTTACTAGATTACAGCGTTCTGAACTTTTAGCGCTTTCTCCAAGGCAATGTCAAGCAGTTTTAGAAACATATTTAATAGAGCAGGAAGCGAGAGTTTTAAATGTCGTACCGGATCAGATCAAGCCCGAAGAGCCATTAACCAATCTTGGACTTGATTCTCTTAAAGTATTTGAGTTGAAAAACCGGGTTGAGGTTGACTTAGAAGTAGAAGTATCTGTAGCAGATTTTTTTGAAGGGATAAGTACAAAGTCTTTGGTCACAAAGATACTGGCTCAAATGACTACAGATGGACTACCATTACTATCTCTTACCCAGCAAGAAAGAAATACAAATACATCTTATTATCCTTTATCTTTTGCACAGCAGGGACTATGGTTTATACATCAACTAAATCCCGATACACCTACATATAACATTCCTATAGTTATTAATTTAAAAGGCGACGTTAGTCAAACAATTTTACAACAATGTTTAAACGAGATTGTTAGACGACACGAAGTACTGCGTACAAGCTTTACATTGAGAGATGGACAACCCGTTCAAGTTATCAATCAAGCTATACCCTTAACTTTAGCGTTTGAAGATTTACGTTTATTATCAGAAAGCGAACGCAGTAGCGCTATAAATGATTTAACAACAGAATTCGCACAGCAGCCTTTTGATTTATCTTCAAAATCGCTAATTCGTGCAAAATTTAGACAAATAAGTAATAAAAATTATCATTTAATTATTGTTCTGCATCACATAATTGCAGATGGTTCGTCTATCGGCATTTTTATCAAAGAACTAGTTGGGCTATACGAAGCGTATTCTAAAAACGAACTTCCCCAACTTCGGGAATTACCCATTCAATATAGAGATTTTCTCAATTGGCAGCAAAAATGGATTGATTCTGAACGGAGTCAACCATTATTAACCTATTGGAAACAAAAATTACAGGGTGAACTGAGTGTACTGAATTTACCAACAGACCGTCCGCGAAGCCCAGTTCAAACCTTTAAAGGTGCAATCGCAAAATTAGTTCTTCCCCAAACTCTAAGAAAAGAACTAAAGGATTTGAGCCGTCAGCAGGGAGTAACTCTGTTTATGACCTTGCTTACAGCCTTCAAAATCTTGCTGTATCGCTATACAGGTCAGACTGATATTATTGTCGGTTCGCCAATTGCTAATCGTAACAAAGCAGAAATTGAGCAATTAATCGGATTTTTTGTCAATGTTTTAGTACTGCGTACAGAGTTATCTGATGAGCTTAACTTTCAAGAGTTATTAGCGCGGGTGAAATCAACAGCTTTAGAAGCTTACGTTCACCAAGACTTATCCTTTGAAAAGTTAGTAGAAGAACTACAGCCAAATAGGGACTTGAGCTACAATCCACTATTTCAGGTGATGTTCGTTCTACAAAATGTTCCGATACCGGATTTAGATTTACCTGATGTATCAGTTAGTTATGAGGAGGGTTATAACGGTACATCCAAGTTTGATCTGACATTATTTATGGAGGACTCCCAGGAAGGTTTGGTTGCAACTTGCGAGTATAACACCGATTTATTTAATGCAAATACCATTAATCGAATGCTGGGACATTTCCAGACTTTACTGTTGGGCATAGTTAAGGATCCCCAACAATGTATTTCAGAATTGCAACTATTATCAGCCTCTGAAAGACAGCAGTTATTAGTTGAGTGGAATGATACGGAGAAAGATTATCCTCAAGATAAGTGTATTCATCAACTGTTTGAAGCACAGGTAGAGAAAACACCATCTGATATTGCTGTTATCTTTGGACAGCAAGAATTAACCTACCAAGAGTTAAACAGCCGAGCAAATCAGCTAGCCCATTACTTACAACAACAAGGTGTAAAATCAGACACAATTGTTGGTATTTGTATGGAACGCTCTATTGAAATGGTAGTGGGTTTAATAGCTATCTTGAAAGCTGGAGGAGCATATTTACCTTTAGACCCAGCATACCCCAAAGAACGATTGGAATTCATGGTGGCAGATGCTCAAGTATCAGTGTTGTTAACCCAACCGCATTTGGAAAATGAAATCCCACCACATCAAGCACAATTAGTATGTATAGATACTGAAGGTTCAATATATACAAATTACAGTTCCCAAAATTCAGCTAGCGATGTAAAGCTAGAGAATTTAGCCTATGTAATTTATACATCTGGTTCCACAGGTAAACCCAAGGGAGTAATGAATACTCATCAAGGCGCGTGTAATCGCTTACTGTGGATGCAAGATGCTTATCAATTAACATCATCAGACCGAGTATTACAAAAAACTCCTTTTAGTTTCGATGTATCGGTATGGGAATTTTTCTGGACATTATTGACTGGTGCTGCTTTAGTTGTAGCGAAGCCAGGAGGTCATCAAGATGCGGGGTATATAGCGGAACTTATATCACAACAAAAAATAACCACCCTTCACTTTGTTCCTTCTATGCTGCAAGTTTTTCTAGAGGAACCACAGCATCAAAACTGTAAAAGTATCAAGCGTGTAATTTGTAGTGGTGAAGCTTTATCTTTTGAATTACAACAAAGATTTTTCGAGAGTTTTGATGCACAATTAGATAACCTTTATGGACCAACGGAAGCGTCTATTGATGTGACAGCGTGGTGCTGTAAATCTGCTCAGAATGAAAATATTGTTCCTATTGGTCGTCCAATTGCGAATACACAGCTATTTATCTTAGATAAACGCTTAAAACCTGTTCCTATAGGAGTTCCCGGCGAGTTACATATCGGTGGAGTAGGATTAGCAAGAGGTTATTTGAATAGACCAGAATTAACTGAAGAAAAATTTATCCCTAGTCCATTTAATGGTTTACAATTAAATAATAATTTTTCTAGTCAAAATCTAAGTTTAGACCCACGCCTTTACAAAACGGGAGATTTAGCACGCTATCGCGAAGATGGAAACATTGAATTTTTAGGCAGAATAGATTATCAAGTCAAAATTCGTGGAAATCGCATTGAACTAGGAGAAATTGAAGCTTTATTACAGCAACATCTACAGGTAAGAGAAACGGTAGTAGTAGCTAGGGAAGATACACCGAATGACTGTCGTTTAACTGCATATCTGGTTACTCAGAATAATGCCAAACCTTCTGTAGATGAACTTCGGAGATTTCTTAAGCAGAAACTTCCCGAATATATGCTTCCTTCTAGCTTTGTAATCCTAGATGCTTTACCTTTGACACCCAACGGGAAAATCAACCGTCGTGCTTTACCCGTACCTGAAAACCTGCGTCCAGAGTTAACAGCAACTTTTAAGCCACCCCAGTCTGAAACAGAGCAGCAAATTGCCAAGGTTTGGCAAGAGGTGCTGCATCTAGATAAAGTAGGCATTAATGATAACTTTTTTGATTTAGGTGGTAATTCGTTACTGATGCTGCAAGTAAATAATAAACTGCGTGGAATTTTGCAGGGAGATATATCAGTAGTAACGATGTTTCAAAATCCCACTATTTACTCATTAGCGGAATATTTAAGTCAAACAACAGGAGAAAAATCTGTTTTTGAACCAATGCGCCAACGCGTGCAAAAACAAATAGCAGCTCGTCAGAAAGGAAAACAATTGCTAATGAGAAAATCAAGAAATAATAAATAATTCTTGCTGATATTAAGTGAAAATTTGGAGTGTGCGAACGATGCTTACTAGCCTTTCTCGTCCTTGGCAGCTATTATTACTTTCTGCGAAGACTGACTCAGAACTTAAGACTGCGACTGTAAACCTTGTAGATTACTTGAAACAGCATCGTGACTTTAAGCTTGCGGATGTGGCTTATACATTGCAACGGGAACAAAAAGCTTTTAAGCATCGGCGGATGGTTGTTTGTCGGGATATAGAAGATGCGATCGCTGCACTAGAAGATCCAAGACGGGTACTAACGAACGTTCAAGAAACAAAAAAACGTCCTGTAGCCTTTATGTTTCCTGGACTCGGAACTCATTATGTCAACATGGCTTGGGAACTTTACCAAGGTGAACCAATATTTCGGGATCGAGTTGACTACTGTTGTGAATTTCTGAAACCGCTTCTTAATCAAGATTTGCGAGATGTAATATATCCTAAAAGAGCTTCTCAACAAAGCCAGC
>ERZ1740059.1031-NODE-1031-length-14239-cov-10.537930_pt1 | contig 14239 bp, 9 predicted proteins | sample MGYA00581744_ERZ1740059 | MGnify/ENA primary metagenome ERZ1740059 (study PRJEB43018, sample SAMN04849738) | marine metagenome | isolation source: floating plastic debris | place: Pacific Ocean | collected 2008-08-28 | study: EMG produced TPA metagenomics... | reverse complement strand
TAGTTGTCTGTGGCTGGAAAGAATCATGTTCTGTAGACAATTCAATGATTTTCATACAACATTGTTGTTGACGTCTTTGACTTTATCGGAAGCTTAACTGAGTCACTTTGGCAGTTCAGTCCAAACTAAACGTCAATGCTTATCAAAATTGGGGTGTGATGTTTTTTTTTGTTTTAACTGTAGAAATTATCCTCATATATAAAGAATTAGCCTAAAATTTATTGGTTGTGTTATTAGTTGAGGATGCCTGACTGCTTTATCAAGGTGATCCCACTGCCATAAAGCATTAGCTTGTATCTCAAGAGTCACGTACAGACTATTGGACACATCAATGATATTTCCATGTATCTGACTCTCAATGTTTTATTTATGCTAACCCTTGAATTTTAAACTTTGCCAGCTATCGCACTTATTGCGGCTTGATATATTTTGTTGCTGATTAATATAAAGGTTTTAAACATTCTCCATATACAACCTTCATGAGTTAATTTTTGTTTTATGATATAGAATTTTGTACACGCGATGTTAACATGTACATGTACGGTACTTTATCTTAATTATTATGGAGGTTTTATCACATTTTGTACTATTCAGTTTTTGTCTTCATTTATCTATACGTATATGTAGCAAGTAATTTTGTAGACTTTTATCAGCTTTTTTGCATAATATTGCTTCCATATTTAAGAAGTTTGTCTATACAGGCTATGATATAAATATGCCCTGAATGTTGACCTTGAAGGGCAATTGTTTTGTATATGTCACAAATTTGAAATTGTCCATTTCCTATATTGAAATAAAAAGTATAATGGTGTATTCATATTGATAATTCTTCTGTACTGACTCAGCTTCGAAGTGGGATATTGATTCTTCATCTCCAGGTTAGATATGAGACATATCATTCACAAAATCTGTACTATATTTGGGATAAAACAAAAAACAGTGTGAATTTTTGGACTCCTCCGGGAAACACTACCTGGTACTGATGGGGGACTGGTCACTTGTTGTTGAAAACATTGTACGAAAAAGGAATTAATATGTCGTGTCGGTAAAATAACAGAAAATAAACTTATCACCATCAATTAGTGAAACCAGGTCTGTAGAGAACAGCATATTTTGTGGAACACAGATTTGGCAGTAGTCTCTAACTAGAACTTTGTATGTTGGTGTTCACGCAGTAATGTATGGATGTGTAAAGCTTGTTATAGTTGCAGTGCCGAAATCGTATTTGAAACGGCAGTGAAGGTCTTAATAAGCTGCTGCCTATATTTGACATTTTCTCTGTTTGCATAAACTATGAACAGCAACGTTGCTATTGGCGATAGCTTTAATGCATTCTCTCTCTCTCGTATATAATTTGGTATGTTTGTGTAAGATTATTTCTGTGGAAGCTGATGCCTAATGACAATTTATACTAGGAATGTGTGTTGAAAAACAAAAGCGCTTCCAACACTTCCCATAATTTTTTTAATTCTGCCTGCAGCAATAATAATCCTAAAAGAATGATTGCAACGCTGATTTTCCAAAAATATATGATAGGAAAGTTTTATACGCCATTATTTTCCGATGTAACTCTCCGCGGTATTGTAATGCACAAGATATCATTTAGCTTCGCTGCGTTCTTTGTTTAAAAAAGTTTGACTTTCAAGTTTGAATTCAATTGCGTATTGTTACGCAGCCTGGCATTTTAGAATGTTGGTGTTGCTTTGTTGGTAAAGGGTAAAGTTATATGCGTCTTCAAATATTTGACTTTAATTATTCAAACAGTCACAGAGAGGCTATTAAAAGGCGAAAGCATATTTTTGTCTTCAGCTCTTTTTGGTACTGTTAGAAACACAAAAGGTATTGGTAAATAAGGTGGACATTGTGTGTTATTATTGTGTGGGAGTTTTTGGGGCCCACAGCAATACCTACTGTCTATATATAAATTGTAATTAGTCTGTGTTTGATTATGGTTGTGGTGGAGGACGGGAGACCCTGATGACAAGAATGTGACTGTATGGCGATTATATCATTAAATGGCAGCAAGATTGCATGTGAGAGGTTCATCACACCAAATCTCTTAAGTGGCTCTAATGCAAAAAGTGATTATCTGCAGGGCTAAATATAAGAGGCCACGCGACCCACTGCGATAGCTTTGTTTATTTTGTGTGCCACGTGACAATGCACTATAGAAATCTGGAGTCGAAAATCAATGTTACCAAATGATTTCACCGTGGCCATAATGCTGTATGACTGCTCAACCATTTATGTAATTAGTCTATCCCAGTGTTTGGTTCGCTGGAGTAAAAGACTAGATGATTTTTGTAAACATTGCACATCAGTCTGCCTTGTGGTAAGCATTGCTTTTTTTCTCGCTGCCGAGGACAAGAGAGATCTACGAGAACATAGGTGACAGAGTTTGGAATACAGCTCAGCACACAAATGACAGCGCTGATGGCGTATCATCAGCGGTTCGCTAAATTCATGCCTCATCCATCGCATCCTCATGGTACGTATAAATTATTAATTCTCTCATCTCTTCAGCAACAGACTTCAGGGCTCGTCGGCATAATAATCATCATGATTGCATTAACCGTCAGCATTGCTTCCGTGACAATCATTCAGACGGCAGCCATCAAATAACTGATTCATTTTATAATAATAATTATTATGAAAAATAATCAGTTTTCATGCGTTTCAAGATGCATGCTTTATACACCCTTGTTACAGTTTCCCATTTAATTGAAATTTTCTTCAGTGATCCATGGTCCATATTCAACATTATCATGATGATTTAAAATAGAGGTTTTTTCATACAATTTCAAATGTGTCGGAAAAATGTCTTTGGACTGAACGATATCATTGTTGTTAATCCGCCATCTCTAAGCTGGTGTTCGCATAATTTTCTTAAAACATCAGACAGTTTTATGCGAGCAGCGTATAATTAAACAATTATGATTCAGACAGCCATTAACGCCTCGACAATACTCTCGAATATTTTGGCAATTTGACATGACAGTTATGGCCTGTGCTTTTACAGGTTGATAAACGTTTTGGGGTGATATTGTCCTCCAACCAATTAAATAACATTACGATAACATTGAAGATGAAACACTTTGTTCTCGTGAATATTAGTATCAAGGGTTCGTTGCACCTGCTTATTTTATGCCTGGTAAGGTTTTAGTCCTATTGGCTGATTGGATTAGATCATAGCTTGTGCCATAAGTGTGCCACAGGACAGCTGTTCATCTTAATAATAATGAAGCAGGAGAGGGCTTAATTTTCCTATAGGGTAATAACATAGGCTGGATAAAGCTTTTACAAAGAATTAGCAGCATTTACAAATTACTGTTTGAGCCGTGCAGTCCTGCGCCAGGAAAGTCAGCCTGAAAATAAATTGGGTTAGAAAGTCAGCTTTGTGGTGGGAAGGGGAGTACAGCTACAATGGTGTTGTTTTCAGGTAAGAAAAAAATTATAAAGCAATATAAAATATATTATGTACTATGTACACTTCTTAGAGTTAATATTGAAGAGGGAATTTCATAGGTATTAAAATGAACGAAGAAGTATTTTTGTTGGCTTTTGTATTTCTATTTTGCTTTCGGATTCATATTGTGGTTTTCAAGTGAATATAAAGGTGAAGGGGGGTTTTGAATTCTTTATTTTCTCACATTGTTAGCGGTAGCGTTGTTATATATTGACGTAATTGTTAATTGCGCATGCGTCCCTGTACCGCTGTGTTTATGATAATAAGCTTAGTCAGTTGTATGTATGTACTGATGTGGGCTCACACAAAGGCTCAGGAGAAAACTGCTTCTACGCCTTCTTTTCAATAACAACAGCAGCTCAGAGCAAAACTAGCTAATCAAGAGTGAAAGAGTGGCTCGAGTTGTTGCGAGGAAGTTTTGTAGTTTGAAACGAATTGGTGAGTAGAAATTTTAGAGAAAAAATATTAATAACAGTGGCTCTACTCGATATTTCAGGAGCAATGACTATGGAGAACATAGCAGACATGGGGGGAGAACAGGACCATGTCAATTCTCCGAGCTCATCAGACCCGCTTATGACAGCACACGATCTCTCACCTCTCTCCTCACGGCAGCATCAGACGCCTGTCAGCGTGGCCAGTGTGCTCGACTCTAACGAAATACGCTCTCACATCCCCGAACCGACATATCAGACATTAAACGGCAGAATGAGCCCAACACTGGCAGCATACGGTGGTCAATACACAACACTTACCAGTCTACAACCCTTACCGCCCATCTCAACAGTGTCAGATAAGTTTGGAGCTCCTCAACAACACGCACCTAACGTCAGCTCCGGCTTCACTCTTATGCAGAACAACAATTTCACAATGGACAATAACTACAGATACAATGTGGACAAACTGAATTTTGGTAATTCCAGTCCAATTCACTACAGTAACATGATGATGAACGGGTATGGTCCGCCAATTGGTTATCATGGCTATAATAATGGACTAGCATCGCCCAAAAACGACCCAAAACTTATGTCACCAAACTCTCCGTACGGTGATTATTCTGTGAGAATGACTTCCAGAAGTCTTCAGTCCCCTACACCGATGATTTCAGCTAATCCCATGAACGCCATGCATATCGCACAGAGCCCCGTAGGACAGCCGATGCACATGCAGGGAAGGGCTGACAGACATATGGACAATAGTAAGAACGAACCTATGGAAGAAATAAACACAAAGGAGCTGGCACAAAAAATCAGCAGCGAACTAAAGAGATACAGCATTCCACAAGCCGTGTTTGCTCAGAGAGTATTGTGTCGAAGTCAAGGTACCCTCAGCGACCTTCTGAGGAATCCAAAGCCCTGGAGCAAACTCAAGTCAGGCAGAGAGACCTTCAGAAGAATGTGGAAATGGCTACAGGAGCCAGAATTCCAGAGAATGTCTGCCCTCAGATTAGCCGGTAAGTTGTCTCCTCATGCTGTATATTTCTTTGTTCAAATAATTGTTTTAATTTCCCCCAAATTTGCTCGAATTGGTTTAGAAATTTAAGTTAGAGCACCAGACAGTATTGAGCTAGTAGAAAACACGTGGTTAGCAGTAGAACACATGTGTTACAACTCATCAATACTATGTGCAGTGCAAACTCGGTGAGATATCTGAATTTGGATCAATGTAGATCAATGAGAATATTGTTATTAAACTGTTGGGGGAGTTATAGATTTTTTACAGAAATTCCAGTGATTAAAACAACATTGCCTGTTGCTTTTCCAATGACACATTCACTAGCGGAAAATATCCCAGCGAGAAATTCGCACACAGTCATTTTCACATCATGATGGAGAGACACACAAACACTTGTAGTAGTATTAGCGGCAGAGGCAGCCATTGTATGCCTGTGCTGTGACATTTGGGCAAGCTTGCTCTCAACTTAATTAGATCGACAAGCACCAACGACACATTATAAATTCACCACTTGGGAGCTGATCACATGGTTAACCTCCCGGCAATTCATTAGCGTAAATTCACATGTATAGGCAAACAATGAGAACCTTAGCCATTGTTCTATTCCAAGCACTCTTATATAGAAAGCTTAATATCCCATTCAAATGTCTGTTTGACAATATGATATAAAACACAATGCTAAACCGCCAAAAATATAATACCTTAAATTTGACCATATTAAATTTAGGTTCTCAAAACTGTAGTACAAATAAAAAATTTTAAAATGCAAATTTGTAAGACAGATTCGGTTAGGGATAAAATTAAGAAAGCTTGTGTTAGCAAAGCGCAGCTGTCTATTCATTTGTGATATATTTATTATCACCAAGAGCAGTGCAGGCAGCATTTGGTTCATTATCACAACGCAGCTAAAAGAATCCGTAATCAGGCATTTATAAGTTATAAACAAGTTCAACGTACTAGGCTATACATCGTACAGCACATCACAATAATAACTCCCCTGCTTGCCTCGCGAATCCTTAGCTGCTAATAAAGCCCTAAAATTGAGCTACTTGTATTCTAACTCATCATGGTCACATTTATGAAGTTTGGATTGTTGGCTGATTTTTATTAATCATAGTTACGGATGAGCACAGCGTTCCCAAGACACCAGATATAGCAAGCTTCAGTGTTATCATGAAATTATATACCATAGCATGAACATAGAAAACCATGACTGGTATCCGTAATGCAATGTAATGACACAAACACGTTCAAAATGAAATTAGCAGTTTAGCAAACGATGTATTCCCATCAGGTCATGTATGATATTGCATTACCGAGCCATAAAAAGATACCGATAGATCATAGAATGTGTTGATGCACACATTTTAGCCCACAAGACCAAGCACTCACTGTTTATTTATAAACTTTATCATTATTATCATTATTATAGTACAATTTATTACTATTTGGTTCAAATTGGTTTGTTCTTGCTTTTCTTTGTGATAAGCCTTTGAGATAAATTTTTTTAGCTTTTACTCATATTTTGACTATAAATGACAAAAAACTTCATGATATTTGACGAATCTGAAAAAATGATCAGTCCTAGAAACCTAGACTGCTAGATAGCAGCCGCAATGTCTACCCTACTCGTATGTCTTCAGGCCTTCTGCGCCATGTTAATTCTGCACTTGTCAACTTTTATGCCATGCCCTTAGTCTGTCATGTGGCAGCAAATTAAATCTGCCGTTGGAGCTGCTGACCTGACATGTGGAATGAAACATACTAGTGCCATTAGCATAAACAAACTGAGTGCAACAAAAAAACCATCATCAAAATTCAAAAAGGCGTATGGACTTTTTATTTCAAAAGCAGAGTGTTTTTATTTTTAACACAGCCCATTAGAATTTAAAAAAAATATCACGCTTGGCATCTATAGACCGCTTAAAGTGTAATATAAGCATGAAAGCCGACATAAGTGTGTATTCAGCTATGTTTTGTGACTGACTTAAAACTTCATAGGCCTGTTTTCCTGTACAAACAGACTTTAAGTATTCTGGTTGTACAATTTTTGTTTGCCTTTTAAGTGAGTAAATTGAAGCATATGCTAGCTTTCTAGAGTCGTCCTTTTATTGGGCAGAACACTGACGCACTCTGGATGGAAATGCAAGCTCTTTTTTCCAGCGATAGGAAATGCGCTGGCACTGCAAATAGCTGTATTGTTTTACTAAGGAAATTTGATCCTCAAGTTGCCATCTCAAATGAACAAGAGCTTTGAATGTGAGGCAACTATTGGGAAAGCATTTTCAAGGGTAACCAGTGTAGTTGTGCGTGATAATTAAACTGGCTTATCTTTGGATGAAACATAAAATCCTCTTGGAAAGCAGGCAGCATGAATAATAATATCATATGGCAGCCGACAGATTCGTCAAATCACCGTGAAAAACAAGCTTCCATGAATTTACCCGCTCCCCACCTGGTCACGACTTCAAGGCTCAGCTCAAAATCTTCAGTCTAAAAATTAAGTTTAAATTCTATATACCAATACTGTGAAAAATCAATCCAGCTCTAAAATAAGGGCAGTTGTGATAGTTGTATTTATGGTTTTCTATTAATTTAAGGCCATGACAACGGTAATGCAGCTTCGCTACTACTAGTAAAGGGCCTTGTGTAGGATAGAACAAGTAGCAGATATTTTAACATGAAATTCACACCCTGAGTAGCTGCCTGCACTGAGGCGCTGACTGACTAACTAAGGGGTGAGATGATAATAAGTAAGCTAGTTCTCACTCTGAAGCTCACAGCTGCTGACTGATCACAGTATTATCAGAGGCAGAACGATGCCATCGCTGCCTCATACATCGTGCTAATTCATCACAAACAGCAGCTAGTGATTTATATTCTACTAGAACCCACACTCTATCTATGATGGTAATAAAGCAGCGGTTTTAGCACACACACAGTTCCCAGTGTCTCCTGGGACGCACTATGGCATTATCTTCTTTGTTTTAGCATCTCGAATGTACTGGCTTTATTACGATGACGGGTTTCATACAAATATTACAAGAAGGTCTGGGATGTAGGTAGGCCTACACTGTAATGATGATAGGCTCGTTCCTGGCCTGCGCTTGCTCGTTACCAGTTTTGCTACATTGTTAGAAAATACTAACAAGTCGCTGCCGCGGCAGCAAACTTTGAAAGCAATTCAGTGCAGTTTCAGAACAGTACAGTTTCAGAGCATATAGTTATGAGATTGTTTACCAAGCACAATATGGCAGCGATGTTAAAGCATAATTATGATTTTCAACATGAAGGCCTTGCTGCTGCAATAATTTTACGTGATTAGTACTTTCATTGTTTTATTTCATGGCAAGTTAAAAGCTTTGAAATAGGCTGTCTAATGGGATCTAGTTTGCGGGGATAATATCCGCTTAACCCTACTTTTAGAATTTCATTTCAGCCTGAATGACATCTAATTATACGTGCAGATGGCGTATAGCTAAGCCTATCAAACACAAATTCCCAACTGTTGGTACACTCGCTATGTTTGGTTCGTCTTCGCTAATGAAGTTTCATAGGGACAGGGTACTCGAGAGCCTGTGTGTATGACATAATTAACGAACACAACACGTCCAAGGCTTCAGTTTCATTTGCTGCCGGTGTTGTGTGAAATTACCCTGTACAAGACGCTGACCTAAATGCGATGTTAAAAGCATTCTCATGTTACTGAATACAATCTTCAACAAAAGCAAAGTGGGATAGCATCAGCGAATGTTATGTAAAATTTAGCGGCATCACAGCTAATCATACATGTACCGTTACCACAACACTTGTGTGTACAAGCACACGCCTTTAGAGAATCTTATCCTTATGAAAAAACTTGGATGGTTCAACTACTCTGAAATTAGACAAACACAAATTTAAATGAATTTTGAGATGCTCGTTTCTACTAAGGGAGAGCTCTATATTTTACAAGATTGTTTATTTTTTTATTTTTACAACATCTACATTATTGTTATCTGGGGACGGAGAATCATCATCCTGTTTGCTCTAACACGCTGAATCAGCTGATTATTGGTCAGAAACGGTGTAAATGTCAAAATTCAATAAAATTCTAATTATAAGAATGAGTCAGACAGCACGACAGGCGGACCAGGGTAGAAAAATGTCCTTGCTGTCATTCTCTATATTGATCTGGAGAGAACAAGTACAGGTCATAGGAGTTGTTGTGTATTTTAAGACCCGGCAATCCATAAATCTATAAACTCTGGTCTCAACGCGGCAACTGCAGTTCTCAACTCTAGCTGTGCCATTCATAAATTCTCTGATAAAATATTGGAAACCAGTAGCGGTAACTCGTTTAAAATACTACAGTGTTGATGAAGTTGTCGGGAATGCCTTATTGATGTTTTTACAGGGAAACACCTGGATCATGTACTACAACAAATCTGATATCAATAATTTGTGTAGACTTGTCCTTACAAGTGCAATGATTGACTTTTCTGTTGAATAAAAGTCAAAAAATAAGGAATTTCCTAAGAAAGTGATAACGCCATAGTGTTATATCACAATAACTGCTGCCATTTATATCGCCTTTTGCATAATGCTGTCTTATAAATTACAAGGAAAAGATGGTGAAGCAAGCGAAGCAGATGCTTTATTATACCAAAGAGAATTAGTGGCCATGACATCAACTAATTTATTTATGGCAGCACTCCATTAGATTACATGTCGTGTGTTGGTTGCAGCTCTGCCTAAGCTTGAAGGCAATTGAGCCGCCATATCAAGCTTTCACCAGCGCAGATAATGAATAAAATGTAGGTCTGTGGAAGGCTTGAAAGGCTTGCTAATGGTTTGTTCGCATAAAACACTCAACAAAATGCAAATATTGCCACGCGACCTAATGCAAACAAACCTAGCATAATACCAGGGATAAATTGACATTGTATTAATATCAAATGCGAACTCTTGCATGTGTCTATGTGTGTTAGTACTTAAATGCAAATGCTTGGCAGCCTGAAACAAAAGCTGAGGTATTATTCTGCGAGAGTCGAGATGCATTGTGTTTGATTTGACAACTACTATAATATTAAACAATGTAAGAAGCGAAAACTTCACAAGGCCTCGTAACATGTTTGAAGGGGTTGCAGGAATGCAAGCAATAATATTTGGGTAACACTAATAGGCCCGTTTTTTAAATCGCTTTTGTTTGCTTCTTGTATAACTGCCAGAAGATAACAATGGGAGACACCGCTTCTTTGTCCAACGGCTGCTGGGAGCTTTTTGACAAATTTTACACTTGAGTCAGCAAGAGCATTATTGTGTGCCCATCTATGATAATTTTATATAAGGAGCATTATAATATCAAGCATCAAGATCACCACTTGAATTATTGATGAGTATTGATGAAAATTCCCTTCTAAGTTTTCTTTCCAACAGGTGCATTGGAATTTTTTTTATCTATGCTGCTTCACACAATGCCTGACTAAATCCTAATGAAATTTTGAAGACAAAAGGTGTAATCAGGTAGCTGACACTGAAAATGGCCACTAATTAATATTTTGTCACTTTTGCAATTTACATTTTAGCACGTTGCACCCACCGATTGTTCTTAGCCAGTGAGACGGCCCAGATTGTCTATGACCCTAAATTTTACATAAATCCGCAGCTTCAAACATTCTCCGCCAACCCAAACATTAAATCCTGACATCATTATAATCCATTATGTCAAAATTGTTTTAGGGCATGTGCCAGCATGTGCAGCTCTTTTATGTGAAATTTCATGTGCCATGTTTTTCTTTTGTTCCAGGTTCACAGATGATTCATTTACAAGACCCCAGCAAAATGAAACCTGGTAGGTATCAACATGAGTTGCATTGACAACATTTTCCTGACATATGGGCTATGTGAGTCCTGACCGACACCAATCATGAGCTGTTGTTATTATACCAACTACACCTACTTTAGATTGCTCTTGTTAAATTATTCCGAGCTGATAATTACATTTATCTTGTAATCCCAACTCACAATACATGAAAACCTCTGCTACACTAAAATCCCAACACCCTTTATCTCCAGTCTTCCATATGGGCAGATGTTTTCTGAAGAGCTCACAATATAAAATTGTAAGCATGTCACTATAGGACATTGTTGGTTCACAAGGTGGCACACTTTTGTAATAGTCATCCATTTCATGCAATAATAAAAAGAAAATTTTAAAAAGTCAGAGCTTTTAGAAATTACGTCAAAAGTAAAAGTCATTGTTTTGGAGACTTACAACGGCCATACAAGTAAGGAGAGCACTAAGTGCAAAGTTTTAATGAGCTCATTTTGAAGAGTGAAAAATAGACTGGCCTATTTTATATCATGTCACGCTGCCGTAGCTCAGATCAGTAACACTGAAGTCCAGGAAACAAAGTATTATATTTGCCAGATTGCAATTATCATGGATATAAGCATAGCCAATTGAGTATTAGTAATTAGAGCTTGTGACATGGGACTGAAGTTATTATGTAAAGATAATTAGTTGTCTTAGCTCCGTGGAGCTCTAAGCTACAGGTTCGAGTCATATGGCAGCGGAAATATGCTCTCTTTCTTCATATTATGCTACTTGCTTTCCAGTCACCAAACAACTTAGTGGGAACTCTTACATTCTCACCAGTAAGATAATGAGGTTACACGTCTTAAAACCCGTCGAGTGATGCGGTGGTTTTTCTTACGACAACAAGAGAGTATGCAAGGTTGCGTAACCTTGCATACTCATATAATCGTAGAAAAGATCATACAGATACCTTTTCACGGCCATCGCATGGCAATCGACCATCAAAACCAGAGTAATAAAACTGGTTTTATTCCTGTTTTGAGGGAAGTTTTTGTCTTGAGATGTATTGATAACAATAGGTTTTGATTTGTATATGTGATGATTAGGACAGCTGATTGTTGGAGTAGAGGGAATGTTTGTAGGAGTTGGAGGAGTAGGAGGTGGTGTGAAGAGGAAGATGGACAATGACATGATGTCACACTCGAGTGACGAGGCTCGACAGGGTCCGAAGAAACCGAGACTGGTGTTTACAGACATCCAGCGGAGGACGCTGCATGCCATATTCAAAGAAACCAAGAGGCCAAGTAAAGAGATGCAGCAGACCATCGCACAACAACTAGGCTTAGAGGTAACCAAAAGAAATGACCATGACGTTGACGATTTTGAGAAAATGTGTCTTTTGTTTGTGACTTTTCCATACAAATCCGAATACGTATACTGGAAACTTGGTCTGTGAGCCACTAGTTAGTAAATCAGTTGAGTGATAATCGTGTGCTTATCCATCATGGCTCATCATGACTATCGCCTTGCATGTGTCTGTCATGTGTCTGTTTATGGCATCTCTTGTCAGTGGCCTTGCTGGCGCTTATCACTTCTTATACTCCATGTTCTCTATTCCAGGTGACAACTGTGGCCAACTTTTTCATGAACGCCAGAAGGCGATCAGTTGATAAATGGAAAGATGAGATGGACAGAGACTCAAGTGGCGGCTCCACAACTTCGACTAAGAACTAAGACAGCGGATTTGTGAACAAACTTACTACAACTACTACTAAATCTTCTATATAAGTATCTATAATATAGGACATTATTATAAATTGAAGTGTTAGTGATAATATTTATCATAATTATAAGATAATAAGTGAGAGACTAACTATTTATCAACCTGTGGAGGTATAATTTTTTTTGAGTAGATGTAAGTTACGTATCTATAAAAATATTTATTATAATAATAATTATTAATATTTATTGTAATTGTGATAATAATTCTATGACCTCATGCACTGTTACATTTCATTCTGCATGCAATCCCAGATGTACTTTTAACGCTAGTGGCCAGAAGTTGAATTGTTGCAGGCAACCTACGTATATGTTGAGTATGGGTCCAAGATGTGTAGGCAATTCAGGTAGATCATCATGGGATGTACTTGATTTACATATTTCTAGTATGGATTTCACATTTATTTTAAATTAAACTTGACGAGAGCCTGCTTTATCCCTTTTAATTTTTTACGCATTCCATGTGTGTTTATTTTGATACATACACTTAATCTTGATCTTCACATAATTTGGTTCCTTTTTTTATTCATTGCACTGTATTCATTAGTGGTAGCTTCATTATTATAGATCATGATTTTTCTATCGAGAACTACCAATATGTCATGCTGTTGTATCATCACGATTGTAATCCTTATTTTTATTGTGCAATATCATTTGTTGTATTTGTTGTGTGCAATATTGTAGCGTTTCTAGTATTTATTGTTTTATCCATCAGTTTTGGATCAATTCCGTTGAGGACAATCTCTTGTGAAAGCCATAATTTAAGAAATCTCATCAAGAAAACTTAGCCAACGCGAAACCAAATCACCTCCCACTAGCAGTTGTGGTCTCAGGCTGGCTATATGGGGAGATAATATCGCCTACACAGATGTTTTATATTTTGTTTACATTCCGCAATCTTGAGCACTAGTCACTCAAACAATCTTTTGTTATCTCACTGCCCATTTGTTGTAGTCCTATTTTTGTTACTTTGGCCAAAATCTCTTTTATTTGTTGTTCAGCAATACTATTTATTGCGCACTGTATTTATTTCTTGTTGTATATTTCTCTTGAAATTTTTAATCATATGTGGAGCTGCCATGTATATTTACTTAAGTATCCAACTCAGTATTTTACATTGCAGTAAAATGCATTGTAAAGATAATAATTATCTTGTATCTGTTCATTTTTTTATCCAGAGTTTTCAGTTATTGGTAGTCAAGTTTTGATGATTCCACCTTCTAGATAAATAAAGTTTCTTGAAATTAAAAGCTGCTTCGTAGGTGATGTTCACTCTACTCTACCTTCAATTAATTCATTGGTAACAAAGAGTTTGATAATCCCAGTTGTCTACTTGACTATAAAGGAGATGAGATAAAGGCCTCCGATGAACCAGCTGTCAACTCATTAAAGTTTGATAACAATGTGTAAATCACAGCTGAGTCAGTACTGTGTACTGTCTGATTTCCTACTGATAGTGCTATCACACTTGAAAATGGGCCAGGTGGTCTTTTTTTTGTTCCTCAGTTCTTAGGAGAAGATAATTTCCAAATCAAAAAGGGAGACTAGAACATTAAATAGGGCATGTTATTGAGTAACCCACAATGCATTATTTCGGAATTCCCAATACACACTCAGTCAATATCAATAATAGCATAAAAGATTTTGAGTGAGTATTTCTGGAAATTCCAGTGAAAAATTGCATTGTTGGAATGTTGTTAACACTTACCCGGAAGTCCTGACATGACGTTACTCATCAT
>ERZ1740059.1030-NODE-1030-length-14242-cov-6.791217_pt1 | contig 14242 bp, 17 predicted proteins | sample MGYA00581744_ERZ1740059 | MGnify/ENA primary metagenome ERZ1740059 (study PRJEB43018, sample SAMN04849738) | marine metagenome | isolation source: floating plastic debris | place: Pacific Ocean | collected 2008-08-28 | study: EMG produced TPA metagenomics... | reverse complement strand
TCTTCCAACCAGTACCGAATCCCTGTAGAGAGACGCTTCGCCTCAGGCAGGATAAGCAGCGTTTGCGGTCCCACATTCTCGGCAATCTCATCCTTAAGCTGATCCATCGTCAGCGCCCGTTCACCACAGGGCTCACCATTCTTGTCGTACTTGGTTTCCTCAGTGGGGATATCCAGCTGCTCGGCCAGGCGCACAAAGAAGCGTTTGCCGCTGCCTTTGTAAACGGCGGTTGCGATCGCAAACTCATCACTAAACCGCCGCACCAGCTGCCGGGGCATATCGCCCACCATCCCCAACTCAGCCACCACCAAAACGCTGCTACCCGACTCGATAGCAGCGCATACCTTTTGGAAATCTGCCGAGTGCTCGTCTATGCAGCTTGCATCTGCTGACGGCATTGGTTCAGAAGGTTGGCCGCGACCTCCTGCGCGTTGAACTTTGGGACAGACGCCGCCCGCACCTGGTCCACCTTCGCCCTCGTCGTCGGGTGCAAGTCCTCGTAGCTCATCTGGTTAGCCATGGCCATCACCACCTGCTGACTCGCCGTCAGACGCTGACCAGCGATCTCAGAGGCTTCTAGATACAGCGCTTCTATATTCAAATCTTGCGTCGGGTTCACTTCCACCTGCTGATCAGCAACATCACCGAGCGTAGTCTCACCCGCAACAGCGAGCGCTGATTGGAGTGCCTCATGAATGTCAAACTCGTCGATCTTGCCACCCGCCATCACATGCTCACGCAGCAGTCGAATCGATTTTGCCTGAGCTTCTGTCAGAAATGCCTTACCATTTGAATCCTTCTCAGCCGTGATTCCCAAATGCTTTAGATAAGCATAATAAGCGTCCTTTTTTATACCTATTTGGTCCTGGAGGACATTCGGGCGAATCTGCTGCTCAACGGTAGAATTCTGGTGGCTCATCGAAAAATTTTTAAAACTCAGCCCCCATATTATGGGAAATCCTGGGTAAAAAATTTTACGGGGTTTTTCTGGTTTTCGGGTGAAGTTTGCGTAAGCGCCAGAAAACCATTTCTGTTGAAACATCATTTGTGCTGCCACTTTTTGCAACAGCAAATCATCAGAATGCTTGTAGATTTGTTCTAGGGGCAGTCAAAATTCAGGGCTTTAGCGTAGGGCGGTTCCTACTAGCTAATGTCCTATGAAATGGTTAGTGAGTGATAGTTAGCTGACGGTTGCCGCTGCGACTCACGGAGTACCCGACGGCGGCAGCTGCACTTGCTCGATGGGAATGCCCAGCTGCTCCGTTAGCTCGATGACGTTGCCCGTAAACGTGGAAACATCGCCCGAGACAGCGGCGGCTCCGCTGGTTAGCCCCGTAATAAGGGTTGCGATCGCAACCAGCCGTTTCAAACGCCGACCGATGCGGCCTTGGTCGGGCTGCTCGTCTGCGAGGTCGCGCTCTAGGTCGTCGAGGGCGTCGCTAGCTTCGTCTTTTTGGGCGGTGGGGAAGGTTTGGGCCTGGTCGCGGAGGGCGGTGAGTAGGCGGGTGATGTCTTCGGCGTTGGGACCATAGTTATTGATGGTGCCGCCGATTTGGTCGCCTTGAACGGTTTCGGCGAAGCCTCCGGCGAATTGAGAACCGCGTAGATCGTACCGAGATGTAGAATCCTTCTCAGCCATAGTTTCAACAATTCCTAACAAACGACTGTTTTCTTGTTTGCGCTCTTGGACTTGTTCACGATAGTCATCCATCTGTTGACCTTGAAATTGTAAAAGTTGTTGATAATGTTCCTCTATCTGCTTCAATTGTTCTCCATACAGTGCTTTTGCCTTCTTCTCAATAGCTTTTTTATCAGCGTCTTCAGGAACTTCTATACGAATAACAAAAGCACCACTTTGTTTTCGCTCAATGGCTTGTATAGAGAGAGATTGGTCAGCGTATTGGCTTCGGAGATCTTGAAAGGATTGGAAGAAAGCTTGCCAGTCGATTCCATCTTTGAAAATAAGATCGACGGTATCTACGGCTTGTTGAAACAGGGCTGAAAACTCACCGGATTCAAAAATGCCTTCCCTGGGGCGGCGTTCCTGATGATTAGTTGCGAGATAAACATATTCACAAATTGCGCCTTCAAAATTTGTAGTGCTGTTAATATTCCAGTCTTCTAAACAAGCTGCCGTAAATTTCGTCCTCTCTAAGCTGGTCCTCAGAACCTGAGCGCCACGGAGATCAGCACCACTCAGGTTAGCGCCACGGAGATCAGCACCACTCAGGTTAGTGTCATTCAGATAAGACTCACGAAGATCAGCCTCCCGCAAATCAGCCCCATTCAAATAAGCTCCAATCAGATCGGTCTCACTTAAATTAGCCTCATTCACGTTAGCTCCACACATGTCTGCCCCACTTAGGGTCGCCCCTCTTAAGTAAGATTTATGTAAATTAGCGTCACGGAGATCAGCGCCACCTAAGTTGGCTTCATACAGATTGGAATTGCTTAAATCAAAGCCGCTCAGATTGGCTCTATGCAGATTGACCCTAGCCAGGGTAACTCTGGTCAGACTAGCTCCTCTCAAATTGGCTTCACGTAAATCTGTATCAGACAGGTCGGTGCCACGTAGATTAGCTTCACTCAAGTTGGCCCCACTTAAGCTGGCTTCACGCAGATTAGCTTCACTCAAGTTAGCCTCACTTAAATCCAAACTATTTAAGTCAAAAGAACCCAAATCTACTCTACACAGTTTGGCTCTGCGCAGGTTAGCTCCACTCAGGTTGGTATCGCTCAGGTTGGTATCACTCAGATTAGCGCCATACAGATCAGCCTCAGTTAAGTTAGCTCCACTCAAATTGGCTTTATTTAAGCGGGTTCCACGTATGTTAGACCCAGTCAGATAAGTATTCTTTATATCAGCCTCAGTTAAGTTAGCTCCACTCAAATTGGCTTTATGAAGATTAGAGCCACGCAGTGTAGCGCCGCGCATATTAGCGCTACATAGGGAGGTTCCACGCAGGTCAGCCCTACTTAATTTCGCTCCATCCAGGTTGGCTAGAGTTAGGTCAGCTTCATCCAAACAGACTCCATGTAGGTTAGCTTCATTCAGACAAATTTCACCTAGATAGGTCCGGCTTAGGTCAGCTTCGCTCAGATCAGGAGTGATATCAGGATTCTCTTCTCTCCACTGATTCCATCCATCTACACCCTGTCGTAGCCGTCTTAAATGCTCTGCATCCGCCACCCATCAACCCTCACCTCAGCACCTCATCAAACACCTTACCCATTCGGCTTCTGCCACCCCTCAACCACCGCCTTCAGCACCGCCCCATACGGCACCTCCTCAATAGCAGCGCTGCCAGCCGACTTCAACGCACCAATAAACCGCTCTCGACGCGTCGGCGGAATCATCACGTTAAGAAACGCCGTTTGGTCTGCCTCAGTCGCTGTAGGGTTAGACGCTTCTAGCTGTTTGAGTAGGTTTTCAATTTCGGCGGCGGCCTCGGCGAGGGAAGGCGTTTCAGCAGCCGCATTGTTGATGGTGCCGCCGACTTGATTGCCTTGGACGGTTTCGGCGAAGCCGCCTGCGAATTGGGGCTGATTGAGCACATACTTTGGCCCTTGCTGAGTGCTGGCCATAGTGGACATTATCGTCATTAGTGACGCCTTATCTCGGCGCTCTACTTCAATGGTTTGACGTGCATCTTCAAGATATTCTCCTTGCAATCGGAAACGTTCCTCGTACTGAACTTCTAAAGCCTTAACCTCAGAGACATAGAATTCTTTTGCTCGACACTCAATAACAGTTTTATCAACCTCTGGTGGAACTTCCACACGGACAACAAAGGCACTGCCACGCTTCTTTTCGATGCCCTGGATAGAGAGGTCTTGATCGGCGTATTGTTTACGGAGGTCTTGGAAGGATTGGAAGAAAGCTTGCCAGTCGATACCGTCATTGAAGATGAGGTCTACGGTGTCTACGGCTTGTTGGAATAGGGCTGCAAACTCACCGTGCTTAAAGTTGCCTTCTCTAGGGCGGCGCTCTTGTTGATTAGTTTTGAGGTAGACATATTTACATATCGCACCGTCAAATTTTGTAGAGCTGCTGATATTCCAATTTTCTAGACAGGCTCCTGTGAATATTGCACCTGAAAAATTACTCCCATGAGCTTGTATTGAAGCTAAATTGGTCCCACTCAGATCGGCTCTGATTAAGTCTGCTTGGCTCAGATCAACTCCATATAAGTTCGCATTACTTAAGTTGGTTTTGCTCAAATTCGCTCCACGCAAATTTGCGTGACTTAGAGTAGTTCCAACTAGGCCAACGCTTTTGATGATATGCAAACCCACTCCACTTAGATTTGCTTCACATAAGTTGGCATTAATCAGACTGATTCCACGCAAGTTAGCATTGCTCAGATTAACCCCACATAGATTGGCATCATTTAAAGTCGTTCCGGACAGATATGCTTCGCATAAATTGAACCCTCTCAAATCCACCCCACTCAGATCAATCCGGGAAAGATCGGGTCTAGCAGAAGGATCGTCAATCAACCATTGATTCCACTTCTCTACTCCCTGTTCCAACAATTTTAAAGACTTCATCAGCTCAACGTCAGCCACTACATAATCCTCACCTCAGCAACTCAGCCGACACACCCGAAATCTTTCTCTTTCCTTCAACAACAACCCGCAAAATCTCCAACGCAGGCCGCTCCGCTTCAATCAGCTTCGCCACCCGCATCACCTGACTCGCACGAATATACTCACTCACCCGCCCCTTATGGCTATCCCACCGATAGTAATAGCTCACACTCGGCTGCTTCCGTCCCCGATTCCCCGTCCGCTCTTCAATCCAGCCTGACGCGCGACCTTTATCCCGATGCCGTCGTATAGCATCGTTCTTTCCCCCAGAACACACCGCCCGAACTTCATAGGCCGCAACCTCCGACAGCGTTGACAGCTGCGTTTCGGTAGAAGTGTCCATCCGCAGCTGCCCCGCTCGTTCTGCTTTGAGCACGCGCTTACGGCCCATTTGCTTGAGGTCATAGGTGCCATGGCACGGAGCACACAGCGCTTTTAGGTTGGCGCGATCGCAGTTCTGGGGGACATGATCCAGATGCGCTACGGTCAGCTTAAACCGGCCCAGCCTAGACACCGCCGGACCAGCGCCGCTCGGCTCCCACAGCTCCGACACCGTAGGATGCTCCGTTAGCGTCAGCCGAAAGATAGCGGCCTCGCGTGGCTCGTCAGGGCGGCGGCAGGGACGCCCGCAGGCTTCACAGCACCAATTCACCTCGTCTTTGATGGCATAGGCTAGCTCATCCCAGTTATCGGGGTAGAGCGATCGATCCATGGGCATGGCATCAGTCCCCCACCAAGACGGCAACGGCTTCGATAATCTGTGCCTGCGTCAGCTCGTCCGGCGCGGCCTGGGCCTCCACCGTGATCGGCTTTAGCTGCGCTTCTAGCTCCTCCCACGACTGCCGCCGTAGGTGCTCGAACGGAACCCAATGGTCGTCAGCGGTGAGCACGTATTGCACGCCGTCCTCCTCGCGCCCGGCACCGACTAAACCACGGTTATAGGCTTCGTTAAACCAGTCGCGCCACTCGCTACCGCCCGTTCGTTTTTCGGGCTTCCAGTCTTCCTCAATCGCTCGCTGTAGGAAGCGCGTCGGGTATTTGACGGTGAGCTGCTTTTCTTCGAGGCATGCGATCGCAACTTCCACCCGTTCTGGCCAGCGCTCTATCGCCCGCCGCAACGATGCATCACCAAGGTTCAGCTGAAACTTTTTCTTTGCTGCGAGTAAAATCGGCGGTGCATAGTTTTCCTGTTCTGGGGGTAATGCTTCGATAGGAGAATCTGCATTTTTAACTTGAGCAGGTGGCCGGTCGGAAACGCCTACGTCTGTTCTTATCTCAGGATTTTCATTAGAAATTACATCTTCACTTACACACACGTTTTGTGTAGTAGGTGTAATTAGTTGTTTTAAAGGTGTAGAGTCACAGACCGCTTGTCCTACAGGGATTTCAGACGACAAGTGTGATCCATCTGGCACTAGGTGTGCCAGATCTGGCACTGAGTGTGACTCATTTGGCACACTTGATGACTCGTCTGACACACCTGTGTCACTGGCGACACACACATTTGTACTAGTTACTTTAAGCTCGATAGCTCCGAAGATTTCTTCCTCAATTCGGCCTTTGTCTATCAGGGCTGCTTTAGCTCGATAGAAGGTGCGTCGATTAATGTCCCAGTCCTTACAAAACTGAGATACGTTTTCGATGCGCCATACCCAACCTGGCTTTCGATGCGCCAATATCAGGTGGTACAGGTAGCCTTGGGGCGTGTATTGCCCTTCTTTCCATAGATCCTTTACTTCAGCCGAGGTTAGCCGAAGATGGGGCGATGTTTGTCGCCCACCCGGTAGATGTGTCATAATTTGCGTGTCTGAAATTTACGAATTTGAAAAGCCTGGAGCCTGCTCGCTCTGGGCTTTTTGCTTATCTATTCGTTCCCTGCTCGGAACAGTAGATATACTTACAGGATTCTCAGCTGTGCCGCTTGATAAAATCGAGGGCTTCTGAATCGGGGATAAAGTACAGCCGTTTGACTTGATAGGCAAAGAGTTCAGGCGCTCTGCCATTCCTGCCAGTGATTCTGTACAGCACCCACTTTTGGGACTTCTTCAGCCTAGCGGCAATTTCTGAGGGCAACCAATATCCAGGTAGGACATTAGCTGACAACCTGCTCCTTAACGTCTGTCCACTGAATTACAATACGGCCTCCAAGGATTTTGACGACTTCTTCCACACTGCAGAACTTCCGATTTTTAGGGTCGGTCAGTGTATTGCCAACGCGGTTTGTATACGCTTTGGGATTACCATCGTCCCCGGCAATAGCCTGGGCGATCTGATATGGACTCATCTCGAGTTCCTTAAGCCGAGCCTGTAAAATTTCATCCATACTCAACGAATTCATTTAACGACTCCCTTTTGGGACTTTTTAAGCTTACTCCAAGTTGCACAAAATGGTTCAGTTTAGCTGCATTACTAGCGCCGCGCACCGTAAAAGTACCTTGCTTGATAGCTAAGCGTATCCGTTCGGGTGTTTTACTTTCCTGGTTGGAAAAGCAGCGCATAGTTTCGTAGCTTTCTTGATTGAGTGCGATCGCAAACTCAAACATTCAGTTGTAGTCCCAAGTCAGATCAGGGATTAGATAGCTGCTCTCCTAATAAACTTCATAGCAATTATCTAAACCTTCCTCAGTCTGTCGTTTTAGCAATTGGTTGTTCGCTACGCTCACTCTTTTTCGCCGTTGGCATCAAGAGGCGACAGCTTATCACAGCCGAGCTGTGAGCGCTTTTGCTCTTGGGATGCCAACGGCTAGCCGGGGAGTCTAAAGAGAGAAAAGAGAGGAGAGAAAGGGTGTCGGTGTTCAGAACAGCGAGAAAAGGTAAGCGCAAAAGCTTACCTTTTCTCGCTCTAAAACTCTGCGTCCTCTTTCCTACGCTGCATAAACAACGTGCTCGAAAACGCCCGTATCGTCGTCTCCTGCGCCTCCGGCAGCGCTGCTTTCAGCTCCTGAAAGATATCTACGATTTCCACCACATCGCGACTCGTCGGCTGCTTAGCCGGTGGTGCCGGTGGCGCTGGCTGCGGTGGACTAGGTATCGCGGCCAGGTTCGGCGGCGCGGTGGGCCGTGGGTCGCTAGCTGGTGGCATAAATTCATTTCTCTCATGGGGGGCAACCGTGCGGCTCTCTAGCGTCTGCAGCAGCTCTGGCGGTTGCTCCGTGGCTACCCTCCATTTGCCCGTGCGATAGTGGCATAAAAGCACATCTCCCTTTCTAAGCCTGGACAATATCCCAGGATTGAAATAAATACGCTGTTCTCCTCCGTTCTCAAAGACGACTAACACCGAGTGTTGAGCCTGCCAGTCTGGGTTATTGGTCTTTGGCTCAGTCGGGTCAAATTTCAGCGTGACCCATTGCCATACGCTTTGCTGCGCTGCGTTTTTTAGGGGTGAATTATTCATTAGGCTTCTATGTGTCGAGGTAATAGCTGAGCGGGGCTCGACTCCCGCATCGGTGCAACGGCGTCTAGAACGGTGTATTCGGCTCATAGAAGCTACATTTCGCTGCGTAGTGCTGCGGCATCTGCACCAGGTCGCTAGCGGCTCGTAGCTCACAAAATCCAGCGCTCATATGTGTTTTGCCGTTAGATAGTTCTAAGCGGCGCGGCGGCCGCCAGTTCACGCACTGGGCACATAGGGGGTGGTACTGCATTGGTGGCGTATCTGGGAGCTTAGCTAGTTCATCTGCAATAGCCTGCTTTCCCCAGACTCTGACTAACTCTGCTAGCTCCAGCGTGGCAAAGCCCCACTCCTCCGCTTTTTCTGTAGCTTCCTTTTCCCGTCGTTGCTGACAGATACTAAAATCTAACTCGTACATCATGTTTCCTTTTGATCTAATTGGTAGGCAAGATGTGCAAGGAATGATCTGGGGGCTACCAGGTCATTCCACCTAAAACACAAACTTACCAAAAGAGAGTTTTTTATTAATCGCAGAAAGTATCTAAAAGCATTGATAATAGAAAGCTATAGACGCTTTAGAAAACTCTCTTTCTACTCCTTTATTGTACCATTTATAGCGTCATTAATGGTACAATAGTATTAGCGCAGGGAGCTTAGGAGACCGTGTGAGACTCGGGGCGCTAAACAGAAACGTAGCCTGTAAAGGTGGACCTAGACAGAAACCGGCGAGCTAGGGCGGAAACCCTACAAAGACGGAGCAGCGGACGCTAAGCACAGACACCCACCCTGGACAAAGGCCACGACCAGGGGCGCAACAACACTATGCCTATCGCTATGCAACAACTTGAACTACAACCTAAACCTGACATCCTCAACGCCTGCCCGTGGGCACGCCCGCACCGTGACGGTGTCGCCTGCGGCGTCGTGCTTGCCGTACCGGCTCCATGGCCGTGTGAGCTAGCGCCATGGCTCAGAGAAAACGGCTGGTGGCCTAAGGCAGTGGCCGCCGACCGAGGGCAGTATGCGGCGTTGCTGGTCGGTGGTTGCGCTGTGGAGCTATTGGAATGGGTACCACGGCCACGTAGCGAAGGCAGTCGCACCGCTGGCAACTATCTGCCGTGGTAGAGCAGCAGGTCCCTAGCGGGGCCACACAGCGACCGCTGACGCACATAGCCAGCGGCCTAGGTCAGAGAGCGTAGAACCGCTAATCGCGCAGCTGCCTAACGGCTAGAGTGCTAACAGAGACCCTTACCTCTCCTTTCTCTCTTCTCTTCAAACCCCTAGCTAGCCGCTGGCACCCCAAGAGCCTAAGCGCTCACAGCTTTGCTGTGATAAGCTGCCGCTCGACGGTGCCAGTGGCGAAATAGCGTGAGCAGCGCGAACAACAACCATCCACGGCATAGCGATGTGCAGTGTGGCGGCGTAGGCGGACGTGTCAGGTTGCTGGTGGTTTTTCACGGTTGGTCGTTGCAGGGGGGTGCGATCGCAAACTCCAGAAATGCTACGATGCCCCATGTTGCATCGCCTGAAACGCTGTACGTGCTCGATAATAGGCGCGGTGCGGTAACCTGTTTGTCAGTGGCATAGAGGGTGGAGGGTGGCCACTAGGGAGGGACGAGCGAAACTGAGACGTGCCGGTGTGGATACACGGGCACAACAGATTTTTGAGAGAGATGTTAAACGTGGGGAGATAGTAGCCGGTGGAGTACCACGGGCTGCGGGTTTGGGTGGTTGAATAGCTGCTGCGCGCGGCAACTATTCTTCTAGCTGCACTAGTAACCTTGGTGTACGGTCTTCCAAAGAATTCATTGATTCACAAATATCTGTTATCAGAATATTGTTTGAGCATTCTTCTAAAAGTTTGTAGATAGATAATCAAAAAACCGAGTGATGATATTAGTAAATAGATAATTGCATACAAAATATTTGAATAGAATAGAATAACAGACGGTATAGCGATAACAGCAAAAGCAAAAGACATTACGAGTGATCTTAATGACAAGCGATATACTGCCGTAACAAAACGCTTCTCCTCCTTTGCTATATTAAAGTTGAAAATCTGCGATCCTTCAGCCTCATCTAACGCTTTTCTTATTTCTACTTCATAAGCTTGCAAGTTGTGAACAAAATACCATGTATAAGATTGCTTGAGTAAATTTAGTAGTGCAATGAGTCCTAGAACTGTAAGCAAACTTAAAAACCCTAAGAACAAAATCAAGCTGGAATCAACATTGGTGCTTATCGGTGCAATTAATTCAGAAATAGGTTTCCAAATAACTATAATTGCGCTCACTGCGCCAAACATCTTGAAATCGTCATACGTACTTTTGATAAAGTCTTCAGCTTTATCACTGAGCCGTACATATTCCTTGTAAAGGTATTCTAATCTCTGGCTTGAATCTGTACTCATTTGATTGTTTGACCAATATTTCATCAACAATCTTAAAGTATTGTCTCATTGACAGTTCTACTACACCTGATAAGTTTTCAATAGAATAGTCAACTTGTCAGGTGTTGCCCAAAGAAAGACTTATCAGCATAACAATAACTTAGACAGAAATATTTCTACCGAATCACCTAGATGTCACACCACAGCCTAGCTGTACAGCGACGCAACTAATCAGCGGCCCAAACAGAATTGCGATCGCAACTCCCACCTCTAAAACGGCACCACCACATCCCGCAACGCCATAAACCGCAGCACCAGCCCAGGCCACCGAGCCACTAGCAGACGCTGCTCATCCACCGTCAGCACCTCATACCGCTGCTCAGGCTGCTGACGACGGCCAACGAGGTCGCCTGGGCGTAGCGATTGGATTACGTGGGTACTCTGCGGAACTGACGTCATACAACCGTCGCTAACGTTAGTTTTAGTCTAGGGGATAGCTTGCGATCGCAAACTCCATCTTCACCCTGATGCCCCATAGACCTATCTCACTACTCGGCAGCAACAGCAGTGACAAATAACAAGTTAACGTTTGTGTCAAAGAAGAGATCTCATAGCACTACAGGAATATGCTTTACACATGAGTTGAAAAGCTCATAGCCGCTACAAAAGGAGGTCTAGCGATCGATAGTTCGATAGAATCATCCGATAGTTCAAAAACAACACCCAACCACATCCTGATATTTCTTCTTACTAGCACTAGAGAGCCCTGTTGATAGTCGGTCTAACCTACTTCATACAGCTCTAAAAAGTCTCGTTTGATTTAGAAGAGTGCCTCTGCTGAGTGGTCTGGGTGTTGTCATGTTTTAGAGCTACGCTCCATGCATAGCCTACATATAGAATCGGAGAATTTTGGTCGCTAAGGCTGAAACTCCGGTCGGCAAAGGTGGCTGAGAGCCTGCTTTTGACCCGTCTGGTCTGTGTTACAAACACTCTACATTAAAAATGCCACTGTTTTGAAGAGGACACCCTATCCCTATGGCTATACAACTCAAGGTTCCTTCCATCGTTTGTGATGGTTGCGCTGACACCATTACCGAAGCCATCACTGCGCTGGACTCCGGTGCAAAAGTCAACGTCAATGTTGAGACGAAGGAGGTATCCACCGAAACCAGCGCTTCTGAAAGTGCTGTGCGGGAAGCGATTACTGCAAAAGGTCATACAGTCGAGTAAGCGTTCCTATGCTGCTTAACAGTTAATCGTGAGGTGATTCGCCTAGCTAACTCAAACACCCTTGTGACCCCAATCACCAAACTTACTCAGCCAATCTCAGAAACCCCTTAAGCAAAGCTCAGTTACCCGTCAGATAGCGTTCAGGTAGCCCCGGCATTCTAGTAATCAATGAAGCAAGTACACACACTTCACTGATAACCAAGGAGCCAAAACTATGAAACGTACTATCCTTTCCGCCTTAACCGTTCTCGTTGCTTCCGCCGCCATTGCCCCCGTTGCATCTGCCATCGAGCCCGCTAGCTTCAACCTTCAGTCCGCTCGCCTCGAAGAACTCGACAGCCGCACTAAAAATTCCGTCCATAAACTACGCATCGAGCACCTCAACAATCAGACCAAGGCTATTGATAACATTCAATACACTCGCCTTGAAGCACTGGACGCCCGCACTAAGGCAGTCGACAATATTCAAGAAACACGCTTAGATGCCCTAGACGCTCGCACCAAGAACAGCGTTCATAAGCTACGCATCGAGCACCTCAACAACCAAACCAAAGCCGTTGACAACATTCAGCAAACACGCCTTGATGCGCTGGATGCGCGTACCAAGAACAGCGTTCATAAGCTACGTATCGAGCACCTTAACAACCAGACTAAAGCCGTAGACAACATCCAGGAAGCACGCCTAGACGCATTGGATGCTCGTACTAAGTCCGTCGTCCGCTGACAGCGCGGGGCGCGCTTAGGCTAACCAAGTTTGGGTGCCTAGTGCGTCTCCGTACGTCTGTGAAGCTTCATTACCTTTCATGAGGCACCCTTTCTCTCATTAGACTCTCCAAAAACACACTCCAAGCCTCTGCCGATACGGTGGAGGCTTTTTTATTACCAAAAAAAGGGGCCGCAGCCCCAACCCACTAACGCACCAACCGCACCCGAACGCGCCCACCTCGCTGACCGCCAGACAGCTGAACGGCCCCCTGGGGCACCACCACCGGCACCGAAACCGCAAACCGGGCAGGCCCTGATGACACACACCGCACCCGCACCTGATAGCCCACCACCGCCGCCCACTTGGCCGCAAACGCCGACGGCAGCTGCGCAAACCACACCTCGGCCACGTAGCCGGTAAAGGAGCGCTCGGACTCACGCCAGGCGCACTCGACCGCGCCAAACTCAGCCGCCAACTGACAAACAACCTCAAATGGAACAGAACGCATAGACTAAACCAACGCAACGCGCCCTATTCACCCAATGAAAAAGCGTTGGCACTTTGCCGTAACCCAGTGTCAAGCGGACTTGTAGCCGGAGTTTGAGCGCTGTTGCGATGCTGCAGCTGCTGACTAACGGAGGCTGCAAGCTTGGCTTGACACGATGCCTATACCGGGTAGACTTGGGCGGCTGTGGTGGTGATAAATCTGTTGAGTGGGATTATGCCTACCGACGATGGCAGCCAGTAAAAAGCCCCAGCGACGGCTAGGGCCAAGTGAGTACCATTTTCTAAAGCTTAGAGCATTGGCTATGAGGATGCAGTCAAGCAGAGTACTTCGTTCCAGGATTGCGATCGCAACGGTTTTCTGTGTACAGACTGCGATGATTGCACCTTGCAGTAAAGCCACCCAGCAACAGCCCCAGCAACGGCCAGGGCTGAGTTAGTACTATTTGCTTAGCCTAGCCTAGCGCTCAACACCTGATATAGCCTTTAAGGATTGGAGGTTATCCAACCGTTGATAGGCAGCCCAGATAACCTTTAAGCCCATTGCATCAGCCAATTGACCAACTGTCGTGATGGCATAAAGAGAGCCTTTTTGCATAGACAACAGCAGTTCGTATAGCGTTTGCTGTCCTGGGGAAAGATTCCATGGATATACTTCGTCTACGGTGACGTAGTAGGCACCCTCTATCGGCTTATCATCTGCGCCGTTAAATACCAGAATTTGATTCCTGGCATTCTCGATATAGTTTTCATACTCCGGCTTATCGGGTAAAACATCCCAATCCGACGGATAACCACTATCGTGCTCCAGATGGAGTTGCAGGTTTTCTAAGACATTCTCGATGACTAGCTCCATGGCTAATACTTATATACTAATGTTTTCTCGATTTTACCAGAGTGGCCAGAATCTGACGGCTTCTTGCTCGGATTCCTCATCGTCACAATAGTCAGCTTCTCTAAAGTCATCCGGCTCATGATCACCATTGTCTTCGAGGTCTTCAGCCCGATCGACAGACTCGGCCGATTCCGATCTATATTCCTCAGAGTCCCTAGCCTCTAGGATTCGGCGTTTTCTTTCTGCCCTCTCAGATCTATCGTTAATCGGGTCTCTGTCGATTCCAGCATCTGTCAGGCCCGTGATCACTTGGCCAGATTTCCGACCCTTGGGAACGTCAATCACGTAGGAATCACCCTCATCGTTGGAAACTTCTACAATGAGTCGATTCTTTTCTTTTTTGGGATTAAGCCAACCAAACATCGTTTAACCTCCTGAGTCTCCTAGTGAATAGCCGGTGGCGTTGCCGCCCGAGTAGTGAATGGTGAGCCCGTGTCCGTTGGGCATGGTGTAGTAGTCCGCGTAGGTATCGCGGGTATAGGGCCGTCCTAAAGCGCTCTCAATCGCCTGGTAGGACTGGGGCCAGCCAAGATGTAA
>ERZ1740059.1028-NODE-1028-length-14244-cov-9.514272_pt1 | contig 14244 bp, 8 predicted proteins | sample MGYA00581744_ERZ1740059 | MGnify/ENA primary metagenome ERZ1740059 (study PRJEB43018, sample SAMN04849738) | marine metagenome | isolation source: floating plastic debris | place: Pacific Ocean | collected 2008-08-28 | study: EMG produced TPA metagenomics... | reverse complement strand
CAGGGAACGTTTTCAGTGCCTGCTATCTGACACACACCTGGATGTTTTTCGGGATGAATTATTACCATTTTATGGTCATAAACAACCTCCCAAAATTATGATGAGCTCTTTGAAACTAAGCATCATAACCCAAAGTAAATTGTTCTAATAACATTTTAAGCTATTCAATTGATTTTGAATTTATTGTCTATAATATTACAATGTTTCTGACACTCTTGGTTAATAGCCACAATACCGTTCAAGGCCAACTCGAGAGTTTTTGAAGAATTGATAACACCTGCAAACTAAGGTTTTGTCAAACTATTTGTCATGCACCAAAAGATGCTGCTAAGTGGTTCAACCAATTCGGTATGGGTTATGTGGCACTATACAGTGCCTCAACTACACCATAGTCATTAGTCAATGCCCAGTGCCTTATTTACCCCATACTAGAGCCGGGGTGCATTCAGACAGTCAATAAACTCCCTCTCATTACTGTAATAAACATGAATTTCTATAATTTTAACTTTAGCACCGATATCAAGAAATATATGCAATAGTTTACTTCTTGCTGTGTCTTAAATGTATTATAATACCTGAAAGTAATATTAAACGCAAATTCTTCTATGTTTATATAAAGAGCCCCAACCCTAAAAACCCTTTCAAGACCAAAACCCCAATCCCTAAACCACCATAAATGAGAAAAAATGACATGACATGATTCAGAACCCTTTTTCCATCATTGAAACATTATAGAGGAAAATTGCAGTCGTTTTGAGAATTCTGACAGTATGAGTTGGTAGAGTAGCGAGATCTGTCTAAGTATGGTCTGTCACTACTAACATGTTCATGTCAAACAGTCAAAAAGCAGCATCATTAATTTCTGCTTCAGGGTTTGTAGAGACCAGAGTGCCACATTTATCAATACGCCACCAATTTCCATTTATTTTAGCGGTGACAGACACAAGCAAAAACAAGCGTTTAACCTCTTTTCAATTAATGTTTAAATTTAAAATTAGATCAATGACGGATCAAACTGATTACACGGAGGATATACCTATCAATTTTGGGCTAGGTAATTTTGCTTTTGTGTATAGCCCATGGGTTCTATTTCAATTGTTGATGTTTGGGAGGCATTGATGCTATTATCGTTCAATCGCTAATCATAAAAGAATTGTGTTTGATATAATTTGTTTTTATTTAATTCTTTGAATTACAAGGGTATCTCTCCTTGGATCTTTGTGAAATTAAAATCCAATGCATTTATGATTTTGAAGTATCATAACCCTACACCTTTCTATAAATTAGTTGTATGGCCACTCATCCGGGTATCAATAATAGGTACCTCTGGAATTTCAACTACCCTGCCCCAAATAGATGATTTGAGTAAATTTGAATTATAAGTATGAATGATAAATTTTTGAAGGTCAGGTTACTCTCATCCAAAATAATAACCTTTGTGTGAAGATCTATTATTGGTTCATTGTATATGCAATCCTCCGATTTATTGAAAATACGTATACCACTTTGTTAAAAAAATTATTTGGAATGCAAGACCTTTCTTAGCTTGGGATGGGACGGAATAGAATGATTAGCCGAATAATATACAGGGCCTAGCCATAAGCTTAGGCCAAATTGGATCAACCCAATTTTGAAGATTTCATGTCAAAAATCAAGTTTCCCGGTCACCTTTGAAGGTGATTTATAGATAATTAGAAAATATTTTGCAAAAGTTGTATCCAGGGGTTATTATTCAAGTGTTGTTTGGATTTTTGACCACCTGTGTATGGGAAATTGGGATACCGGTAGCATATTTCATAACTCAATACTGGCAATGATTATTATTGTATGTATGTATTATTTGCAAAGGTCAAGGCAAGGTAACAGGACTTTCATGGAACCAAACACCAGTTAGGGTTTGTCCGTTTTGTTTCTTTTTTCAGACCTTAGTGTACTCATACTGATCCATATATACATAAATACACAAGGAATTAGACGACTGACCTGTTGTGCAAGCAAGGCGACTGGTATGAATCTATATCTCAACTAGAGGCTTCACTTCTCAACAACGCAACTTCATTATTTCAGGGAGATTCAAGAAGCGAATCACTGAATTTTGTAAGACTAGGAACAACGGTATGGCATAGCTATGTGAGCTAAAACTTTGAATCTTTCATATGATGCGATCTACATAAATCTTCTCAATATTGAGAGTCACAACATTACAATCCCCGTAATGTCCTACTATCTTTCATTTATTAGATATCGATCATAGTTTAACGTATTGATGTGCCAATATAAACAATTACAATAATGTATTTGACACCTGTATTTTTTGGGAATACTTTTTTATGCTGTTAAGTTAATATGTCAATGCTGTTTGCCTGAAAATTGTTCCATCGACATTTAAGGAGTTGTCTTCTTTTGCATAATTGAATGCAGCGATATTACAGCTCCTGGGTAATTTACCGCCTTGCCAAATGCATACAATGACTTTTACATAAACGGGTAAGGGAAAAAATAAAGTTTGGTGACTGTGGTCACTTAATGTCTTTGGTTTGGCTATGTATAAATTTGCATTCAGTTTTCTGCGGGTAAAGAGTACCAGAAATGAGAGTAGGCTTGCAATGCTTTAGTCAGTCCTTACTACTTTGATGGTAGAAATGGTTGTGACACAGAAATTACCAGTTTTGCGCTTTTCCTAGACACTTATTTCAAGGTGGCAAAAATTAGTTGAATAAATTGAGGTAATCGACTTGGCAACATGAGTTCATTGCTATGTTTCTTCCTGCTTTGTATGAAAACAAGCAACTCTACGATGTTCAAATTGTTGATATGACTTTTTTTCACTTTTATGGTAGACCTTATTCACAATGCATTGATGTAATGGTAATTTTTTTTAACTAAAATGGACATCAATTCTGATTTCACCGTGTTTTTCTTAATACTTTTGCTATAGTTTTTTTTTCTCAGCTTGCAGAATGTTTTAAGTTGCTGCAATCACCTGGCTGATCAAATACCAATAATGATAATGTCGTGGTGCTAATAATCCCGTTACGCTAGCATTGTCTGCGATATTGTCTGCGATGGACCAGATAGAACGTAAGTTTATTATTTTTTTCACTAGCTCGCATGCCCATAAAATGACATAACATTTTTTGCCACCTTATTAATTTTTGGTCAGATAGTGGAGGCATCATGTGTGTTCTCATTGTGATCAATGTGATAATCCATGTTAAACTGCCGATCGACATTGATATGGCGATTTATCCCATTAGTGATGGTGTTCGGTTACTTGTAATCCTTTTTGGTGATATTGTTAGATTATTGATAAGCTTATTGGTCTGGTAACGGAATCTGCATGCTCCAGCTTCATTGGTGGCATTAATACTTGGATTGGCTATGATCTGTTTTATTTTGTCGATCACAGATACAACCTGATTGGTCACTCAACGTGTGTTTGTCATTGCTAATAATGCTACACTAAAAGCAGCCATAACAATTAGGCTCCTCTGTTACACAAGCCCTAAATAAGAGCTTATAGTATTTCAAGGAACTAGGTCTAGGGAATACAAATTATCCGACTCCTCTCCAATCTTATTACATTACAACCTGAGATATTAGAGCTGTGACTGATATGAATCAGTTGTGAGTTTGGAAGCCAGCATAATTTGGAGGTGGTTTTGCTGCTCAGTTTATAAAGCGTCAAATCTTTCAGCAGCGCGTACAGACAGTTTGATCATATGCTTGCTGACACACCCCGACGCTGCTCCACTCAGGTCGAGCGGGGACCTGCTGCCGTCATTACTCAACAAAAACTACTCAAGCTGCCATCTGACTTATACTACCAACAACATCATCGCAATCAAGCGTTGACAGAAATGCCCAGGAGGAAGCAAGATAAGCCCCAACATCTAGAAGAAGACGGTGATAAAGAACCTAGCTCTAATACAGTCATGAATAACGCAAATTTAGCTACTGATAGCAGGAATGTTGACCATCAAAATATTGTGGAACAATCAGAACCAAATAATGGGGATAACCAGGCATCAAGAGGACATTTAAAAGATATCAACGGCCAGGAGATACGGAATGGTGAAACAGGTATGTTATATATGGCATAAAATACCCAAGTATTTAGTAAACAGGTAAACAGATTAGATGTTACGGTATTGTGAATGAAACAATGGATTTTGAATGTAGAGTTTCATCATTGTACACTACACAAACTATCCCTGAGGGTAAAAAGGACAAAATCTGGGTAATTTGGGGGTAATTTACTAAATCTGTATGGAAACTAAGAAAGGAGTTGGTGGCATGTGGAATATTACCTGGGATTTTTTTGTTAAAAACCAAAAATTTACCAGTTGTGTGGTTCTAAAGTTATTTATACTTTATCTCTATATTTGAATTCGCACAAGAAGTCAGCTTTGTTTTTAACCACTTATCATTTCATTGGGTGAAATTATTTGGAATTTGACAGTTTATGAGTCATGACTGACCACTTTCCACTGTAACAGTTTAAGGTTTGAGTCAAATAATGAATTCAAGTTATACTCACTCACTAGGCTAGTTCCTTAACAATAAGTTCCGGCTAGTTGTTAAAGTTCATTACACACTGTAAGTCACAGAGATCTTGGATAAAAAAGAGTAAAAATCCTCACTTTTTCGTAAGGCTGGTGATTATAAGCCTAGGGTACCAGAACATTATTTTTATTGGGCCCATGTCCCATATCACTCGATTGTAAAATCAGAGTTTAATTTCTTTCGTTAAGTTGTGTAAATAGGCTTATTTAAGTTCATTCTGACAAAAATTAAATATGATAGTTAGAAATGATTTCCCAGATTGTTAAGGTTAAAAAAACCTAGCTGTCAAGTATTTCGCCTCAAATCCTTGCAATGTAAATTTGCGGAAAAGGCTCAGAGAACCCCCTTTTATAAGCCTATTTGTTTTGTTTTACAGGCCTTTTGGTCATGCATTATAAAGTTTGGGCCTAGACTATAATATCTGGGAACCATAGATGGCAGAGCAATGCACTTCATTGACTAGGGTGACTAGGTTGCTTCAATCCAAATTGTGTTATGATTAGGGAATTTATTGAAATAAAATTAACAATCAAGCAAGTTGGTCATATATTGGGGGCAATTATTATTTTATTCAGCCCAAAGCTTCATGTTAAATTCAAATTAGGAACAGGTACATCGTGCCAATTACAGGCATGCAATATGCCTAGGACGCCACTGCGAAATACTGATCACCTGCCTCAGATATAATAATATAATAAGTAATCTCTAATAATATCGAATATAGAAAGATAATTAAGGCTGATTGCTCTGCTACAAATTCTATATAGATATTAATTTTCATAATTATGTTCATCAAAATTATCGATAAATTGCGATTAATCATTACATGTGATGTGAGAAAGCTGAAATATAGGTAATCATCACGACACAAAGGCAAAGAGCCAGTCCCTTTATATTTCCTGATCACGCAAGCCTATATTCACAGTACACTAAACTGCTACCACGGGTAATGATTTTTTGTCCAAATCGAATCACTGTAGCGCAAATGGTGTTCTAGCAACCTGTTAAAAAAACAGATCGCAATGGGTCACGAAAGTCTTTTAGTTTCCTTTGCGTTCTGCCTGCAGTGAAGGCTACCCTGGGAAACAAAACTGGTTGTCTAAAATAAATAAAATTAAAGTTTGATTGAAATACGAATTCATATATGATATTTTCTTTTTGTGTGGTGGCATAACATTTTACGTTTATTTTGTATTTTAAGGAACGTAAACATTTGACCAATTAATTAGTATATCCTTGAATAATCCGGCAGTAAATTTAAAATCAGACGATTATGTCCATAAAGGCTGTACCACACAATATCCAAAATTTTTGTTTAATATTGACCCAAGCATAAATTTACAATTTGTTCAACAATATTTAGGATATGAATATGATTGAGTCCCAACTGTCAAATATAAAATGTATTCAATCTGTTGAGTTATCAATATTTGTGCTCAGCACCACAAGTCAATATTTCAGCTTATTTATTGGGTAAAGTTATAATCACTGAGCCAACATTTGGAACAATTTGCTCAAGGTTATGGAGACCAGAATTGAACATGAAATCAGAGCATAAAGATCGGTGTTTGAGAAATATTTTTCTCTTGACTTTTGTCTTTGCCATGGATAAAAGAGGTAGACAAAAGGGTTTTGCCCCACTTGAATAGACCATCAAAAAGTTTAGAGCTGTACTAATTAACCTAACTCTCAACAATGCTATGGATTCCCAAAATATAAGCCATACAAGGAATGCATCCTGAGTTGGTAGGACAATAACAATCGTTTATAATCCAGCCATATTTCTCACCCGAAATACCCTGAGAAGCCTGATCAATGAGAATTATGGATAATCATCTTTCAATTTTCACGCCTTCAGTCTCCTGAAATTATGCTAACACCTTTTTTTCGCCTCTAAATTCAAGTAACTAATTACAGTGTTTGGTCAAAAACGACCAAGTCCAGGAATGAAAGTGACCAAATAATTGATATTTAATTGGAAATTTTGGCAATGCTTACATTAATTACTTAGAAAAAGGACATTGTCATCATGAAAAACCCAGGATGGCATTATGGCATCATCTCAGAAATTTAGGAACCCACAGTTAGTCTAACATGCTCCAGTTGGTAGCAATCTTTTTTTAACAAATTGATATGAGGCATTTAATTGTTACCAGTGACACTTAATTCCGTACCATAGGGGTCCTTAACTGACATTATTTTGATAACATTTTTTATTCATAAGGAATATGTTCATACGTTGTCAGATAATTGGCTGATAACAATGATAGATAATGCTATAAAAACGTTGCAAATTATCTAATTTGAAAAAATAAGTTGTATAGCAAACTGTAATAAGTGCGCATTTATTTGTCAGCTGCTATTTTGTCTAATTGAGTCGCCTTCGGCTATGATGCTATCAGGCTAGAATGTCAAGCTGAGAACAGCTTTGGATATGAACCAAAACTCTATACATGTATTGAGATAAGCTTTCTTCAATTAATGATTTTATACCTATAAATCCTTTTTTGTCTACATAACTGAGATTCATTTTTAAAGTCCTGTGCCAAGGCAATTTTCACCATTGTTGCTCTGGCATGGAACTACTATTTTATTAGGTCAAAGCTATCTGTACTTCATTGGCAATAGAAAGGACAATAATAATCTTGCGCTTTACCATTATACAAAAGTCATAATGTAAGTTCTTACAAGAGCCATTGCAGGAGATGAAAGTTATGTAAAAGTTGAACAATAGATGGGGTTTGTCATATTTCACCATTCTTTTTTCCAGAAGCTAATAATGGTGCTGGACATACAGAGAGGGGTGCAGAGCTACATAGAGACGCCGAAGCAGAAGAAGTAATGGAGGATGAACAGCCAGGAGATATCGCAGTAATCACTAATGAAGACTGGCATGGCGTCAAATCATCTATATCATCTATACAACAGCAGTGTCACCTCATTAGAATGCAGCAGTTTCAGTTTATGCAGCTGATAGCCTCTCAACAGAAGCAGCAGAGTTCTGCCTCCTCCACTAAACAAACTGACCAATCAGACTCTGTCAATCCAGGTAGGCCAATCTGTAACGATGATGCGTCGATTTGTTTTTTGTTTCAGTTTGTTGTTACGTTGTACCTTTAATTAAAGCAGGTGGATGAAAATTAGCTATTGAAACCAACACCAGTATAACAAAGCTTGAGTGGGACATCTGCTTTTGGTGGTCTGTGTTCCTGGTTGCAGATTTTTTTGACTAACGAATCAAAACTTTAGCTGCTCTTATTATTATCATAACTAACAATTGAATTGCACAATGGTTTGTCATCCCTATAATGCGGTCTTTTGTGAGCCATACTGTCTAAAATAATGAGTTGGTTCATGGGGATACTTTTTTTATTCATGGTGTCAGGATTCCGTCTTTTTAACCACAATAAGTGAGTAAGAACATGCTTAATCCGTCACCTGACATGCAGTAAAACTAAAGGCTCCGCAGCTGCTTATCAGAATAATATTGTGTAATGTATTAATGAGTAACAAATTTGGCTTTTTTGCGGTCTCTTTCTAAACAGGTAACAGTTGTAGAATTGTGAAGATATGATTGATTGTCATGCTTTGCATAGGTGAAATTGGTTTATTATGTAATGGCAGTACGATAATTACTTTACCACTTGCTGGAACAATACGAAGCCCTGAGGTCGGAAATGCAAATGGCATTTATGGCTTGACAGGATTATTACAAAACAAGTGCATGGTCAGTGTATTGTTTTAAAAATTCAATAATTCCTACTATAAAAAACAGGTTGGCTGATGGATGGGGGCAAGGTGTATTTTATTGTTTCTTTGTTTGTGGCAGAGTCAAGTGCTATTATTACACCTGACACAATGGATCAAGACGGATCTCATTCCCAACCAGAACCTTCCTCTGTTGGCGCTGAACCGTCAACAGAAGCTGGTACACCTTCAGAGGAGCAAGCCGCTGCTATGGAGCTCACTGACCAACCTGAGGAAAACTGTATGGAAAACTCTATAACAAATGCAGGTAGGGATAACTCAATGCAATCATCATTATATGCTATATATTGAATACATCTTCAAGTGTGGCGCCTCCTGGCACAAAACAAGGTGTGACCATTAGCACTTCACTAATCGCTGCTTGAAGTAATAATCATTGCAATCTATAGGTTAATCTTATCCCGTAATTTTGGAGCAGCGTAACTTCTTCACACTTAGACATGTAACCATTAACAAAAATCGGCACCTTGTGCCTTATGCTGTCGGCTAAACAACTATTAGTACAATAAATATACATACACCCTTTGATCAAGTTCGCCTGGAGAAGGATTGGGCACGCAACATATAAGACTGCACACCAAGAAATCATGAACCTCGTTGCACGTAAATATGTAATGTTATTTGTGATGCATCTTGAATGACTAAATTATGTAAGCGCAATAAGCAAGCAATGACCTACCAGGTTCCTTTTTGCCTAACAACCTGTTTGTAAAGGCGCAAGACATCTAATTGTACCTGATGACAAGAAGACAATTACAACCTGCGATCCTGTGTCATGATAGATTTATTATAAATATTAAATAATACACTCCAAAATTGTAATATTGTAAGGCTTTGACCATCTTGTCTAGCCGTGATTATGATATTTTCTATAATGAGCACTGAGGCAAATAATTATATCATGCTGAATTATGATTGTGGATCTAAAGGATTGAACGTGTAATTACCATTGAAAAGTCATCGCCTACATAAATCCTATTCCGTATTCATAGCCTTTGATTTAATCCCTCACTTTCGCCTGGTGCCGTATTGATATAAGAAAATAAACAGCGGGCTAGAGATCATCAAAAGCGCGGGCTCCCAAATTTGTACCAAAATATAAATTCAGCGACAGGTCCTTGATCAATGTAATAGAAGTTTATACAGGCATTTTTATTGGGCAATCAACTTGAAAAATCACATCATCAGTCATTGCACGCTATTTTAATCTGATGTAATATAATTTTGATCCAAAAATCAGATAGCATATGGGAATTGTCAGCTAAACCAAAGCTGTATAGACAATATCCGCCATCGCTTCAGCTCGAAACCTGTAATCTGCCATATTTCAATGGTTTTACTGAAAAGACGTTATGAAATTGTGTGACGGAGCAAATGATGGGCAAGATGACAATCACCAATGTAGTCTGTGAACTCAAAGGCAATCTCCAATGTTTAATAACACTGCTTTTAAAGATGATTAACAATTCCAGATCATAAGAGTGACTCAAATCGATCTCCACTCTGCATTAAGTCAGAGTCAATGACTCCCAAATCAGACTCATGATTACGTGATCTCACCACTGCCCTTACATTTACGATTTCCATAATCAAACCATTGCCAATATTCCTCTTTCGTAAGGAACTCAATAATTACCCACCTTGCTGGGCTGGTCAACCTTTGGTTGTACGTATGTCCTTGTTTGTGGCTCCTAATGCTCTACTAATGCTTATGCTCCTAATGCTCCTTACTTGCTTGAAAAAAGGTACATACATGTATGGCATTAAAATAATAAATTAAAAAATTGTTGTTTATTTTTTGTAGTAGAAAACCAAGATCATGAAGAAGAAGAAATTGCTGCATCAGATGTGAGCAAGGAAGACGCAGAATCCCATAATTCCTCTAAAGAGTGGCAAGAGATAGAAGATCAAGGTAGGCTAATCTTCGAATTGGTGAGGAATTCGTGGCCAATGATTGGCTACTTTAAGATTTCAAATCGTCTTTAATTTTTGTCTTAGGGCTTAATGCAAAACAAACCCATAATCATAACTGAAAAATGATGCAACGAAAAGATTTAGTTTACGCCTCTGATGTCACAAACAAATTCCTAAAAGATGTTTCCTCGTCATTGGTGGTCTTTGGGTAGATAACGACATATTAATCTATACTAGAAACTGTGAAAAACCTGATGATAATCTTTTAGATGTGGCCTGCTACGACAACTGAAAATGAACCACACCTAAAATCTACGAGAATCAAATATTAATTATGCAAAATCACACTGGATTGCGGCATGGTATTTACCTTGAATCATCTTTTTTCCAATTTGTTAGTTTTGGATTTATAAGCGTTTTTATGACAAAGATGTCCCTGGATGGCCAATGATTAGGAGATTAGCACAACAACAAGTGACAGCAAAACAAAAGATGGCTTAATTGTGCAACAACGCAAAACCGAATAAATGCTAGTTTTATTGTGTGAAAGTTTTTGATAATTCTCAGTTTTGAATTGGTGTTGTCACAAGTTGTCATACTGATGTCAAGACAATCTCCAGCAGGTGGTTATCCCTGGCACCAACTCGAGATTTTGTTGCACAATCTGGAGACTTTAGTTCTGCCATATTTCCTCTCATACAGACTTGTATGCATTTATGTCTATTATTATTGGGCCACGACATAGGATCAATGTTTAGACACCTAGGATGGAATCGTCTCTGGAGGAGGAGTCATATTGAACTAAAAATTTCATTTGTCAGCTTTTCATGCTCAAAGTTTTTTTAAAAATAAAAAATAAAATAGCTGGATGAGACATTTTGAATTCCAGTTTTTCATGACACTGCAATGGAAGAAAATGGGATTCCTATTAAAAAAGCCATTTTCTTTGGATCGGGTAATTGGGTTTAGGTGAGGAGGCCCCTATCATTTATTTTTCATCCTATTTATATCAAGAATTTCTTTAATATTTAGCTGAACCGCCCAGTTTTGACTGCACAGAGTGTCCCGCTGTATTACCGACCCCGGAGCTGCTGAAGATGCACATGGTAACTCACCAGAGACGAGGAGACAAATCTGACACAACTGGCGGGTCTCCAGATAAGCCACACACAGACTCATTCAGCAGTCAAGGATCTGCGTCAGCAGTTTTACATGGTAAAACATCAATATATCTGTGCCTACATGTAATAAGTCTTCTGGATTGGTAAATTGATAAATTTTTGAAAGTTTAAAGCAACATAAAGTTTAAAAGTAGGGTAATTTGTAGGCCTCAAATGAGAATGGACATAAAAATATTTTTTTATGAAAAATGGCAATATTGAAACATAACAACTCAACCTAAAAAGCAAACATTTTGAAGCTTATCGAGCAGCAAATTGATTTGTGTGACGGAGATGAACGCCTACAACTACAAGATAGTCATGAATACGGTCCGATGGAAAATTATGGGTGTACTCCTAAATAAAAATAATAATGAAGCTAGCCTCAGCAGCCGTATAGTGATGACCATCGATGGCTTCTCACCAAATAATATGGATTAAGACTCACCAGATTGGATCTTTGACACCTCTGTCTGGCCTTCACTGTAAAGAACATGGTAATTAGATTTTTTTGTGACACCTCGCTGTAATTATTGAAGGGCAACTCCCCAATTTTTCTCAACTTGCCATTACTGGTAAGCCAACAAGACCGTGGGATTCTCCCAGGGTTGAATTTGGAATAAACATTTTGGTTTTATATTAAAACAAAATTAAAATATTAATTATTGATGAAATTCCAATCAAATTTTAAGGATGATGTTATTAAGCGATACCTTGACCTGGCACGCAGATGGTTTGGCGGTTTTGTAATTTCGTGTAACGTGGGGTCACTTGAATTTAATTTGAGAATCATTTTGCTGGTGGGTCACCTTATGCCATCATTAATTATGGATGGACATTAAATAATAAAAAAACTCCTATTTGACGTCTGAGCAAACTAATTAGTCTGGTGATTGCTTGCTCGCTGCGAGTTTCCATCACTTTTCCTGTCAGGTCAAAAGCAAGGTCAATATTTTGATATGCCAGACACCCAAAAATGTGGTGTTATTCGAGTATCAAAAGGTGTTATGTTGATTTTTAATTTCGTTTTTGACATAAATTGCTATAAATTTACAATTGAAAAATTTCCCTACCAAACCATGGCCCAGGTGATCCCACGATAGATCGATAATGTAAATCATTATAATCCCATATACATTATAATCTGAAGTGGGTAATATTTTAGATTAATAAATTTGGCAACCACAAATTGAGTTATGGATTTTTATCATGAAAAATAAAAACTTCTTTTATGAGAACCTTATCAAATGTTATGTATTATAGCTGTGCATGCCAGCTCAGAGCGTCCGCACCTGGTGCTGGTGTATTTATACATTTATGTAACACAGCAGCCATGCCAGAAAATTAGTAGAGAGGAATTTTATCAGCGCCGAACTAGGGGGATTGACTTTTAAGGATCTATCGAGCGCTTTATGTGGTTGTCGGAAACGGACAAAAGTTCAACACCATTTCTAGATCCCATTTTGACGCCCACTGTCTTTGACGACAGCGTCATTAAACATGCATGTGAAGCAAAAAATAACATGTTAACTCACGCTATGCCCATAACAGTCAAGCACGCAAATATATGAAATTATATGTTCCATAAAATATGGTATGATGTCTGTTATCTTCATAAATATGTACTGCACAATGCTTAATGTAGAAATTAACTTTTTCCTTAGACTTTATATCATAGTTTGTCTACAAAGGTGTAATATTCCGAGTGGCATTTTCAGAAAGGATTTAGCTAGATATTATTTTTTATCTGCGTCACTAATTGAAAGTCAGATGCTCAATAACGCTTGGTTTAGCCAAATATTCATCTTAGTCGGAATTTGATTCATACCTGTATCCCGGATTTTGATGCTGGAAATGAATGAGAACACAAAGAAAACTGTATTTTCAGACAAATTTTGCTCAACTGCTGTTATTGACATTAATTGACCAGAAAATTTAAGATTGCAGTTAAAGTACAGATGTTTAAATAGCTTTTGGGTTGGAGAGTATGAAAATGGAAAAGGAAGCTCCATCTGTTTGTTTGCCAACCAACTCAATACCCTGGTATCAGAGCCAAGTTTTTGTTAGTACCACTTCAAATATCAAGTGAAATTAGCTTACCCTAGTAGTTTGACATAACCAAGTTTCAGCTGAGGTCACAACGACAACAAAATTTACCAAACAAACCCCTAGGTTATAACTCGTGAAGGTGGTAGCACTAGCAGGGAAGTATCACAGGGAAATAATATTCACACAAAAGTAGTAATAAGATGAATGGGTTAGTTTGACCTCGGTTAGAACCCCTTCACCAGCTGATGATTAGCTAAAAGAGAAAATGAAATCACAAGCAGTGATATGGATACCACTGATTTACCTGTGATCCTTTTATTATGTCATCATAAATCATTAAAAAGGATATTTACAGCAGCATAAAAATGTCATAACCAGAAAACTCTCCCACAGGCTCAGCAAAAAACTGGTAGCGTTCGGATGGGCATGCGTATGATTTGGTTGGGTAATGGCCTAATGGGTCTAATTGAAACCACGTATAAAACCTAAAAGTTCATAATTAGAACATAATAATGTCCTCGGTAATAAAATAAATTGGCTCTAGTGTTTCAAAAATTTCTCAATTGACATTCATTAGGCAGCTCCATTATTCGGGAGCTGCTCATAATAAAGTGTTATGAGTTATTTCTGTTTCATCTTGATATGCTGATAATTTCTGTATGACTGCTCATGCAATCATAAGCAGATGTTGATTTCGTCCTTCGAATACCTGACTGTCTGTAAAGCTACAAAAAATGACTTTGTGTGAAAAATTGGCCCAGTGCTTTTAATAAGGGAATAAGTTTTG
>ERZ1740059.1025-NODE-1025-length-14256-cov-4.223787_pt1 | contig 14256 bp, 8 predicted proteins | sample MGYA00581744_ERZ1740059 | MGnify/ENA primary metagenome ERZ1740059 (study PRJEB43018, sample SAMN04849738) | marine metagenome | isolation source: floating plastic debris | place: Pacific Ocean | collected 2008-08-28 | study: EMG produced TPA metagenomics... | reverse complement strand
TTTGACCGTCAGTATACTCGCAATACCTTAGATTTATCGGTAGTACCAGTTTTACGAAAACTAACTCACCTACCAATTATGATTGACCCTTCACACGGTACGGGTTTATCCGAACTGGTTCCGAGCATGGCTATGGCTGCAATCGCAGCAGGATGCGATTCTTTAATGATAGAAGTTCATCCCAATCCCGCTAAAGCTTTATCCGATGGACCTCAATCTTTACCACCAGAGCGTTTTGATAGTTTGATGCAAGAATTATCTGTTATCGGTAAAGCTGTGGGACGTTGGGAAGAAGCTGAGTTGGTTGTTAGTGGTTAGTGGTTAGTTGTTAGTTGTTAGTTGTTAGTGGTTATTTGTTGGTGGTTAGTGGTTATTTGTTTTTTCTTGTTCCCAGGTTCCACCTGGGAACCAGTTAAATCCAAAATCTAAAATCCCGTTAGAGGTTTACCTTCTTCTGCGTCCGCTACCGAAACTACCGCGACTGCGGCTTCTGGTGGAGCGAGAGCGGGTTCCGCTGCCAAAACTTCTGTTGGAAGGACGGTTTCTTGCTGACCCGGATTTACCAGATTGCTTTAGGGTGCTGCTGCCAAATCCGGAACCTGTAGAGCGACTGTTTCCTGTATTTTTACTGGGGTTTGTGCGTCTAACGTTTGAATTATTGCGATTGTTCCTTCTCAGGTTTCCTGTGGTGCGGAAGTTGGTACGATTTCTAACTGCTGCTGGTGGTTCGTTGTAACGCTGACGATATCTATCGACTGCTACATCATAGCTGCTACCATATCCACCAAAACCAGTGTAACTAGTCCTTCCCGGCTGATATGCGGGTGGTACGTAATACTGGGGTCTAAATAACGCATTACCGATTGCTTGACCGGCGATCGCACCTGCAAAGGGTGCCCAAAAACCGTTATTTTGTCGAACTACAACAGTTCGCTGCTGTCCGGTGTCGGGGTCGGTTCTGGTTTCAGTAACGTTTTGAGTGTATTCGATTTTAAAGTCTGGTGTTAAATAAAGCGCGGGTTGTCCGTTTTCAACTTGTAAATAGCTATTTTTACCTTCTTTGATTTGTTCTTCGGTAAGACGAGCCATTTGCAATTGATTGGTTTTAAAGGTTGGAGTAGGACTATTTAATATAAACAGTGTATATTCTCCATCTGCTTCGTTATAGCTTGCTTGCTGTACGGGATTCTCACCTTCGCTGATTCTAGTGTTTGTTGTAGTTCGGGTCTCATTTCTAGCTTGCGGGGTTCTGGTTGTAGTTTCACCACCGCAAGCTACCGTTGTAAAACATAAACTCAAGGCTAAAAAAATCGCTGTAAATTTACGCAAAATTGTCATGATTTGATAATTGTTCTTCTATCTTTGAGCTTAACAACTTCTTTATGGGCTTGATAGGTACGGAGAACCGACTTTTAAGGAGTAATGAGTAATGAGTTATGAGTAATGAGTAATGAGTAACGAGTAATGAGTAATGAGTAATGAGTGATGAGTAACGAGTAATGAGTAATGAGTAACGAGTAACGAGTAATGAGTGGTGAGTAGTGAATTTTTTACTCTATTCCCTGTTCCCTATTCCCTATTCCCTATTCCCTATTCCCTATTACCTATTACCTATTACCAAAAAATATTTACAAAGGAATTAAATCTGTAAAATGCTGTAATAACTGGTCGTTGGTCAATTCATCACCTAATTGTGCTGGAGACCAATGTACTTGAACTGCTCGTTATTTCTTTTTGTAATGTAAATCTACTAAAGACTTTAAAGCATCTTGAAGAGCTGCAATATTTGATAAATCATCTTCTAGTTGCTGTACTTCTCCTTCATAAGCAACCGTAATCATCACAACAACATTTTGAGTTACTGGAACGGAAAAATCATCATTATTATTATCCGTAAATTCTTCCAATGGTTGACTTAAATAGCGTTGTGCTGAGTCGGTAAATAGTTCTTGAACATAGTCTCCTGCTTCTCCTTCATTGAAAAAAACATCTCCTTCATTAGCAGCAGACATCCATGATTCATCATATTGCAGCAAAGATTCGCAAATCGAAACCAATTCCTCTCCCATCACTTCCATATCACCGTCGGAATTAACTGCTTCCCTAGCGCTATGGTTTAATGCTCCCAAAATAGGTGCAACTTCCGAACCGCTCAAATGCAGCATGATACGACAAACTACATAGCGAGTACGACCCATCATTTTATTGAACATTCCGAACCGCTCCTTTATTCATTGATACAACGTACCAATATATTCGATTACATATAAATTTATTCAAACAGCCAAAAGCGTTAACTTCATCTGTTTAACAGCTTAATTTAAGATTGATTTAATAATTTAGAGGGACATTGTGTCTGATTAATTCCGACGGTTTGTAGAGACGTAGCAGTGCTACGTCTCACGAAGTTATACAGAAAACGAACCCATGGGGAGACATAAAATAATCACCATTAGACCTCTCCGATAATGAGCTTGAAATCCTTGTGATTACTGGACTAAAACATAATTTCCGGAGATGTCTATTAGGTCACGCTACGCTAATACATCTCTACAAACCGGCACCAATTACCAATTACCAATTACCAAATACCAATTACCAATTCCCATTTTTTCTAATTCAAATAATGAAAACCTTTAAAGAAATTAAGAATCATACTTAAAGATGGTTGTCTGGATTTAGAAAGTTCGGTTAATTCATCATCATATAAATCCGCTTCGATTTGAGGATGGTCAATTAATCTTTTTCCAAAATGCGGGTTATCGTAAATAATCAAATTTTTTGCACTAGAATTCGTTAAAATTGTTTGACTAGGAGATTGAAAAAAGTTTAATTTAGCTGCGATTTCTAAAATTTTTGTAGTGCTTTTGACAAGTTTTTCATCTTGTACTACTTGCTCTAATAAAGTAGTTAACTGCTGCATTTGTTCATGATTAATAAATTCTTTATTGTTGTCTTGATTGGTAATCATTTCTATTACCCTATATATACTTTTTTGGGTAGCAGCAGCATCTCTGAAGGGAATAATTGCCATATAAGCAATAGGAAATAAAATTTCATCGCTATCAGCACGGAAAGTAAAAACAGTGCGACGACGACCAATTTCCATGCTAGGGGGTTGTTTAAAACCTCGATATTTTTGAGTAATTTGAAAATACGCACCAGCTAAAGCAAAATTAGCTTCTGGGTCTAAAGGTCTATCAATAATAACCCGAATAGTTGGAGGAGTTTCGTTGAAAAATTCTCCTGAATCTTCAGCATTCAAATGATGAACAATAGACCGGTCACCTTTTGGACTCAAATCTACCCATTCACAAATCAACATATCAGTTTTTAAGCCAAATCGAGATGTAGCATAGAGTTTTGCACCAGTCAAAGTTGCTCCAGTTAAATCGGCTCCAATCCATTCAGCTTGAGTTAATTTTGCATGAGTTAAATCGGCATGAACAAAACTTGTATTAGTTAAATTAGCATTACTTAAATCGGCTCCAGCTAAATTAGCACCGCTCAACTTAGCACCACTTAAATCAGCCCAAGAAAGATTTGCACCTCTCAAGTCAGCCCATCGGAGATTTGCATCGCTGAGATTCGCTCCAGATAGATTAGCACGAAACATATTTACTTGACGGAGTTCGGCTTCTCGTAAATTAGCACCGCTTAAGTCAGCACGAGTTAAATTAGTAGTATTTAAAGTCGCTTTTTCCAAATTCGCAGCAACTAAAGACGCACCTTTAAAACAAGCTTGATTTAAATTAGCACCTCTTAAAACAGCATGACGCAGTGTAGCTTCGCGTAAATCAGCATTACTCAAATTTGCTTCTAATAAATTAGCACGGCTGAAATCAGCACGAATTAATTCACCTCGTATTAAAGAAGCTCTAACTAACTGAGCATTATTCAAATTAGCTCGAATTAAATTAGCAACATTCAAACTAGCTTTAGTCAGATTCGCTCCTTCAAGATGGGCACCACTAAGTCTTGCTACATTAAGTTGAGCATAGCTTAAATTAGCTTTCGTAAGATTGGAACCACTAAGATTTACTATACTTAAATCAGCATGGCTTAAATCCACACCACTAAGTTTTATCCCAGCTAAATTAGCTTCGGTGAGTTCAATACCGCTAAAATCTCTAAATCCAAGAGCGTATTTTTCCAATAATTCTTCTACAGTCATCAATGCTACCTCTGATTATTTTAATATTGGTAAATTATGCAGAAATTAAGTAATATCTAATTGATAATTGGGCATTGGTAATTGGTAATTGGTAATTGGTAATTTAGAATAATTATTTATTCTTTTCCCTTGTCTTCCCATACCTCGTGCCCCATGCCCTATTTTTAAAATTAAGTATGATAATTGGCATAGTTGGTCTTGGATTAATAGGTGGTTCTTTAGGTTTAGATTTGAAAAAGCAAGGACATCACGTTTTGGGAGTCAGTCGTAGCGACTCAACTACTCAAAGAGCAATATCTTTGGGGATTGTTTCCCAAGCGTCGGTTAATATGAGCTTGCTATCAGATGCGGAGGTAGTATTTATTTGTACTCCTCTGGGTTTTATTATTCCCACACTTGAGCAATTGATTGCTTATTTACCAAGTTCTTGTGTAATAACTGATGTTGGTTCGGTGAAAACCCCGATTGTGAAAGGAATTTCACCGGTGTGGGAAAATTTTGTTGGGGGACACCCAATGGCTGGTAGTAACGATTCCGGTATAGAAGCTGCGCGCAAAGATTTATTTAACGATAAGCCTTACGTACTAACACCTATAAATACAACTCCGACAAAGGCAATTACGGCTGTTGAAAAGCTTATAAGCCAGTTGGGGGTTAATATTCATTACTGCTCCCCGGAGGAACACGATAAAGCGGTTAGCCTGATTTCTCATTTACCAGTCATGGCTAGTGCTTCTTTAATTGCAGCTTGCGAAAAAGAATCCGATTCTGAAGCTCATCAACTTGCTCAAAAGTTTGCTAGTTCAGGTTTTCGCGATACATCTCGCGTCGGTGGGGGAAATCCCGAACTGGGGGTAATGATGGCAAAATACAATCGAGAAGCTTTGTTAATGTCGCTGCAAAATTATCGCTCGAATCTTGATGAATTGGTTAGTTTAATTGAGCGAGAAGACTGGGTAGGTTTGGAGCAGATTTTGCATTCAACTCAAAAAGCAAGGGGTAAGTTTGTCAAGGAGTAGGAAGGTTGCTCAATTAAACTAATTGTATTTATATACATTTTGAAAAAAAACATCAAACCTGTGTAGAGACGTAACACTGTTACGTCTCCCGCTACTGTTAATTATTCAAAGATTTTGGGAACTCTGGAACTGTACAGCACGAATGGGGATTAGCTCATGTGGGTGAGGTTAAAAAAGCTGATATGGAAACATCGTGGTGTTTTTATTGCTTCCCCTAGTGTTGCTGTTTTGTTGACTGGATTGCGCTTAGCTGGGTTATTACAACCTTTGGAATTGGCTGCTTGGGACTATTTTTTTCGCTTACGTCCGGTGGAACCGGTTGATTCACGGATTGTCATTGTTGAAATGAATGAGTTGGATATACAAAAGCTGGGATATCCTTTATCAGATGAAAAGCTGGCTCGTTTAATATTAATTCTGAAAAAAAATCAACCTAGAGTTATTGGACTTGATATTTATCGCGATTTACCCGTAGAACCTGGATTTAAACAGTTAGAAGAGGTTTTTGCATCTACACCAAATTTATTTGGGATTCAAAAGATGACGGGTGGTGCTTCTAATTTTGTTAATCCACCACCTAAATTAGAGGAATTGGGACAGGTAAGCGCTTCTGATATTGTTGTAGACCAGGATGGTAGAGTTAGACGAAATTTATTAACTTTGGAAAAGAATGGCGAAGTTACTGCGGGTTTAGGAACTCAGTTGGCTTTGATTTATCTAGAATCCGAAGATATTTATTTGGAAGTTGTTGACGAACAAGCTCTTAAATACAAACTTGGTAAAGCTACTTTTACTCCTCTACAGAAAAATGATGGTAGCTATGTTACCAAAAATATTCTAGGTGGTTATCAGGTATTAGCTAACTTTCGCAATCTCCGTTCTAGTTTTCCCACAATCTCTATCAGTCAGGTATTAGCGGGGAAAATGCCCGCTGAATTTGTTCGCGATCGCATTGTTTTAATTGGTCCGACAGCGGCAAGTCTAGATGACTTTTTTTATACTCCCTACCACGATAGAAGTAGTGGAATTTCAATTCATGCTGATATTGCTAGTCAATTAATTAGTACCGCTTTAGTTGGTCGTCCGCAAATTCAGATATGGTCGGATATTTATGAATATTTATGGATTTGTGCGTGGTCGTTTATTGGAGCAATATTAATTTGGATGCGACGGAGCAGGAAACAAACTAATTCGCTATATTCAGCTAGTTTAATTATCCTACTTTTAGGAATTTGTTTGATAATTGCCAGCTATTTGGCTTTTTTGTTAGGAGCATGGTGGGTTCCTGTAGTACCGGGATTTTTAGCTTTGTTTGGTTCTGCAATTACCGTTACAGGAATTATTGCTCGCGATACATCAAAAATGCGTCAGACTTTTGGTCGTTATCTAACTTCCGAGGTAGTTACAACTTTATTAGAAACACCAGAAGGTTTAAAGATTGGTGGAGAGAAAAAAAATGTGACAATTTTAATCTCGGATTTACGAGGATTTTCTGCGATGTCAGAAAAGGTTTCTCCAGAAAAGATGGTAGAGATTATCAATTTATATTTGGCGGAAATGACTGATATTATCAACCATTACAAAGGTACGATAAACGATTTTATGTGTGATGGTATTTTTGTCATGTTTGGTGCCCCGATATCATTTGATGATAATGCACAACGTGCTGTAACTTGTGCAATAGCAATGCAATTAGGGATGGATGGAATCAATCAAAAATTAGCAAAAATGAATATACCACCGTTAGAAATGGGTATTGGTATTCATTGTGGAGAAGTGATTGCAGGAAGTATTGGTTCTAAAGCTCGTGCAAAATATACTGTTATGGGAAGTAATGTAAACCTTGCTGCTCGGATTGAAACTTATACCGTAGGAGGACAAATATTAGTGTCTCAAGAAACTCTCGAAGCGGTAGGAGAAATTATTCAAATATCTGGAGAAATGGAGGTACAACCTAAAGGATTTAGTAAACCAATTACAATTTATGAAATAGGAGGAATTGGTGGTAAATATAATTTATTTTTACCTGAAGAAAATGTTTCTTTTGTTTCTTTATCAAATCAAATACCTATAAAATATAGAGTTGCCAAAGGAAAACATATCTCTGATGAAGAATTCAAAGGTTTTTTAGTTAAATTATCGTTAGATGGAGCCGAATTATCAACAACAGAGTCCCTACAAATTTTCGGTAATCTTCAAATGCAGCTACATGTAGAAGACGAAAAATTAAATCAGCAGCTTATTTATAGTAAGGTAGTTAAAATATTAGATAAAAATCAAAATCAAAATCAAAATCAAAATCAAAATAATTACCATCTTCGTTTTACTTCATTAACTACAGAAATAATAGCTTGGTTTGAAGAGTTATGTAATAGAGAATAGGAAGCATTGCGAAATTAAGCCATGAATTATTGTTGTAGAGACGTAGCACTGCTACGTCTCCGACAATGTGAAATCACCGTATTTTGATTCAGCAATACCGAATAGAGAATAGGAAATAGGGAACAGGGAATAGGGAACAGGGAATAGGGAATAGGGAATAGAGAATAGGGAATAGGGAATAGAGAATAGGGAATAGGGAATAGAGAATAGGGAATATTCCCTGTTACCCTACTCAAAATATTTTGAATTGCATTTGGATTACTAAAATAAACGCTTCTATTATTACCAACATTGAACTCTTTAAAACTATGAAATAAATTACTTCCACGAATTGCACCACCATCGATTCTATCTTCAAGAGAGTTAATAGAATTAATTACATAATTTTCTTTACCTAAAGTATTATCGGGTAATAACTGCGCTTCAACTGACGCAATTGGTGTAAATCCAAAAGCAACTAACAAACCGCATAAAATAACTTGATGATTAAACATGATTACACCTTGATAAATCCTTAAAAATCTGACTTGCGACAGAAATGGCATTTATCTATAGAGTTCCCAGAAACAGCGACAAAATCTCCTGCTTCCGTATTTTTATTGATTTTTTGATTAATTAGTCTTTATAATTTAGAATATTTAATTCTAGCTAAAGGATTGACAAGTAGCTTGAGATATAGTGTTTGAATTGGATGTTACTCTCGGAACTTCTGCAACGAATAAAATATTACCTTCTGCATCTTTAATCCATCCTTGGGCTTCAATAATTTCTTTTTTAGCTTTTTTATGATTATTCATTGAAGAGTTAGAAGATGTAGAAGTTAATTGATTTTCAGATGTAGAAACCAAATCAAGGGTAGGAACTATGGGATTATTTCCTGCAAATAATTGACCTGGATTTTCTGGGTTACCACCACGTCCAGAAACTTTAAAGCTACTAGCTTGTTTAGTACTACATTGAGAAACTATTTGTTGATTATAATCACGAATAATTAAACCGGAAGCAACATTACCTAGTTCAAATCTTTTAGGTTTACTATTGAAAGAAACTAACTTTAATTTTGATAAAATATCTCCACCAATAAAAAATGTATTCCTTCCCTCTTGTATTTCTAAAACTTGTGTACTCTCATCAAATAGAGAGTCTAAGCTGCTGTTAAAAAATTGTTGTTTACCTTGATTAATATTAATCTCAGCTAGATTATTTTCTACTCCGAAACCCACGGGTGTGCTGATTGTTAGTAATGGCTTAATATCTCGTGCAACAGCACTGAATTTTGTTCCATCTGCAAACTTTATATAGCTTGCATCATTGCCAACAAATGTAGCATTAATATCTAAAATCGCATTTTTGCCAAAAATAATTCCGTTGGGATTAATTATAAATAAATTGGCATTTCCTAAAACTCGCAATTTACCCAATATTTGAGACGATTTATTACCAGTAATTCTAGTTAAAATATTTTCGATTGAAGTTGAATTATTAAAATAAACGCTTCTATTATTACCAACATTGAACTCTTTAAAACTATGAAATAAATTACTTCCACGAATTGCACCACCATCGATTCTATCTTCAAGAGAGTTAATAGAATTAATTACAGAATTTTCTTTGACTAAAGTATTATCTGGTATTAATTGGGCTTGAACTGATGCAACTGGTATTAAGATAAATGTAAGTGATAAACCTAAACAAATGGTTTGAAGATTAAACATTATGTTTCCCTGATAAATATATAAATATCTTCTGTATGGAAGAAGTATTTATTATTTATATAATTCCCATAAATTCTGAAAAAAATGCAAAATGCATCAAATATTAATTTTAAATAAGTAGAATTTCAAGTTGAAATATCATATATAACTGCTGTGCTTTTATTTGTTTATCCGTATTCGTAATATTGAAATATTTTTTACTGATGTTACTTTATCTCAATCCTTGGGAACTATATAGATGTCACTGTTGAAAAAATAAAAAAGAATAGTTTCCTACGGAGAAGTAAATGCACAATCGCAGCTATTTATTATGGAGTTTATCGGTTGCTCTATCACTGATGACATCTGTAAAAGTTGAAGCACAGTTAACTCCAGATAATACTCTAGGAAAAGAAAATTCAATAGTTAATTCTGTTGATTTACGTGAAAGAATTGATGGTGGTGCGATTCGCGGCTTTAATTTATTTCACAGCTTTCAAGAATTTAATATCAATAATGGAAAAAGCGTTTATTTTAGTAATCCAACTGCAATTAAAAACATTTTAACTAGGATAACGGGAAAAAATTCATCTTCGATTTTGGGAAAGCTGGGAGTATTAGGTAATGCGAATTTATTTTTAATTAATCCTAATGGTATTTTCTTTGGTCAAAATGCTAGTTTAGATATTTCTGGTTCATTTACAGCAACTACTTCACCAAGTATTTTTTTTGATAATAATTTTGAATTTAGCGCAATTAATCCACAAACGGTACCTCTACTAAAAATAAATATTACTCCAGGTTTACAATATTCCCGCTCTCAACAAGGAGATATTGCAAATCAAGGAAACTTAACTGTGGGAAAAGATTTAAATTTGATAGGTCAGAATTTGAACCTAACCGGAAGATTGAATGCAGGTAGAAATTTAAATTTAAAAGCACTTGGAAATTTACAAATTAGAGATAATTTTAATAATCCTTTTATTGCTTCTGCGGATAAAAATTTATTATTACAAGGAAATCAAACTATAGATATAGAAGCACTTAGTAATTTAGATAGCGGTTTATTTTCTGGAAATGATTTAATTTTACAAAGCTCAAACCCAGTACTTGGTGATGCTCATTATTTTAGTGGTGGAAGTTTTCGGATTGAGCAATTAGATGGAAGCTTGGGAGATTTTGAAAGTCCCAAAGACCCAATTATACGTGCTAGTGGTAATGTCAGTTTTGATAGTTATGGAGGTGCTTCGCTACATATTTTGGCTGGAGGAGCGGTTAATATTGCGGGTAATATCACAATTATAAATACGGATGGAATAAATGGTTTAGAAGAAACAATTACTCTTTCTACTGGAGAGAATTTAGTAATTAATGGCAAAACTCAAGCAACTTTAGATATTCGAGCAGGTACTACTAAATTTGGTAATCCAGGAATTACTGGTAATATCAAATTAAAACCGCAAAATCCCAATACGCAAGGAATTAGAAGTAATCGTAATATATTTATTGGTGGAAATATTCAAATTAAGAAGCAAGATGGTTTAGTGTTTTTGAGCAATCATTATGGTAGCAATCCTAATTTAACTGGAGGAAATATTCAAATTAAGGGAAATATTAATACAGGTACCGGGGCTGGAAATGGAGGGAATGTTATTATTGATTCCATTGGTGATATTGAGATTACAAATTTTATCAAAACGGATTCAAGAAACACACTCAATCCGAATGCTGGTAATATCTCAATCAACACAGCAGGGAGTCTCAGAGTTAGCAATAACATTCAAGCAAATTCATTAGCAGGTTCTAGTGGTCGAATTTCTCTTAGTAGCAAAGGTCCGCTTTCAATAGTTGATGGAGCTATAATTGAAAGTGAATCTAATCGAAATAATATAAGTGCTGATGAAGTCATTGGTGGTGATATCAAGCTTACCGCTCCTTCAATTATTGTAGAAGATAATAGTCAGGTAATCGCTAGTACCGGAGGTTTAGGAAAAGCGGGAAACTTAATCATAGAAGCAGAAGAAGTAAATATATTTGATGGAAGTGTTCTTGGTTCCGTTACTGGTAAAAAGTTTGCTGATTCTGGGGATATTATATTTATAAATACGGAAATTTTAAATCTTAATAATCGTGCTGAAATTAACACGAAAACAAGTAATGGTATTAGTGGTAATATTCATATTCCAGATTTAAATACTTTAATATTAAATGATAATAGTTTGATTTCTGCAAATACATTTAATGGTCAAGCAGGTAATATCAATATTAGTGCTGTTGAAGAAGTAAAAATTAAAAATCAAAGTAGAATTGTATCTAGAGCTACTGATAAAGGAAATTCAGGTTCCATCTTAATTCAAGCTAACGATGTAAGTCTTTCTAATGGAGGAAAAATATCTGTAACAACAAAATCCGGAACTAGCGGAAATATTCAATTACAGAATTTAAACACATTACAACTCAACGATAATAGCGCTATTTCTGCTACTACTAGCGATGGTACCGCTGGTAATATCCTCGTTAACGCTATAGATTCAATTAATATTGAAACTAGTAGTAAACTTGCATCTGAAGCAGTTAGTGATGGTATCGCTGGTAATATAAATATTAATACTAATCAATTAGAAATAAGCGCTAATTCTCAAGCGAGCGTTAATAGTGAAGGGAATGGAAATGCTGGTAACATTTTAATTAATGCTAATGATATTCTTCTTTTAGATAAAGCAAAAATATCTGCAAAGACTACAGAATCAGGAACCGATGGTAATATTACTATCAATAGTTTAAATTCTTTAGAATTATTTGATAGTAGTATCGGTGCATCTACATATAATGGAGAGGCAGGAGATATTAAAATCAACGCTACAAATATAGTCAAACTTTTAGCTAATAGTCATATTTCATCAAAAGCAAAAGAGTCTGGAATTGCAGGTGAATTAAACATCACTACTAATCAGTTGCAAATGGCTGATAGTTCCTATATCAATGTTAGTGCCAAAAATAACGGAACTGCTGGTAATATTTTGATTAATGCTAAGGATGCAGTTTTGAATAATCAAGCCAATATATCCGCAACTACTGAATTTGGTAATAGTGGAAATATTATTCTACAAAATTTACAAACTCTATTATTAAATCAAAGTAGTTTTATTAGTGCAGATACTATTGATGGTAAAGCTGGAAATATTACAGTTCAAGCTACAGATTTAATTAAACTTGAAAATGGGAGTAAACTTGAATCCCAAGCTTTTCAAGCTGGAATCGCAGGTTCAATCATGGTTGATACGAATCAATTCACCATTAGCGATAAAGCTAAGGTCACTGTTAGCAGTAAATTAGGACAAGCAGGAAAATTAGAAATTACAGCTAATAATTTATTTTTGAATCAAGGTAAATTAACCGCTGAAACAGCAATTGGACAAGGAAAAGAAAGTGGTAGTATTATGCTTTTTCTAAATGATTTATTGTTGATAGAAAACAACAGCCTGATTTCTGCGAAAGCTTTTGATAACGCGGATGGTGGCAATATTACTATTAATAATCCCAACGGTTTTGTGATTGGACTACCTCTCGAAAATAGCGATATTACAGCCGATGCAGCTAAAGGTAATGGAGGTAATATTGATGTCACAACTTTAATGATTTTAGGCTTAAAATTTACTAATCAAAGAATACCTAAAAGCGATATTAGCGCAAGCTCTAAATTTGGCATTAACGGACAAGTAACGGTCAATCAGTTGAGCGTAGACCCCTCCTTTAGTTTAGTTCACTTACCATCAACTTTTACCGAAAAAGCTAAAATTCAGCCTGGATGTGCTGCTTCTGCGGGAAATAACTTTGTTATCAGTGGAAGAGGTGGATTACCGCAAAGTCCTAACGATTTATTTGATGGAAATGGAATTTTTATTGAATTAATTGATTCCGTATTTACACAAACATCAGCTTCTAATTCTAATATTTATCAAAATAGTAATATCATTAAGATTGATAATCAAAAAAACGATAATCAAAAAAATAACATTATCGAAGCTACAGAATGGATAAAAGACACTGATGGTAACGTCATATTCGTTGCAAAAGTACCTCAACCAACTTCACAAAATCCTGGGGTTTCCTCAGCATCCTGTCAAAATTTTTCTACTTTGAGTGAATAGAAAATAAACCTGTTAGTTCCGAGTTGATTTGGGGAATTATATTCTTAGATGGCTATATAACAACATTTTTTGAAATAATTTAAAATGAGACCGATAAGAATGACCCGTTTTTGGTTGCTTCTTGTAGTAAATCTATTACTTCAAGGGACTTCAATTACTGTTTTGACCACACAAGTTCAAGCACAGAACAATACAACCCCTAAAAAAACGACTCCGACTCAAAAGCGTTCGAGAGTTAAATTCAAACCACCCAAAGGTCAACCAAAGCCTAAAATGGCTATTGGAGGTGGTAGAAGAAACAGCGGAATGTGCGAGCAATCGGGAATTGCTTCTCATGGTATTCAAAATAGAACTATGGATAAAACTTTAGTTCCATTATTACCATCTTCAAAATTGGGATTAACAGCATCTTCTCACCCAAGTTTTATGGTATACGTCCCTGCGACTTCAGCCAGAGTTCTAGAATTTACTTTTTACAACCAACAAGAACAAGGAATTTATCAAACACGAGTAAACATAAATAATACTCCAGGAATTGTTAACTTTTCCTTACCAACAACAGCACCAGGATTAGAAATAGGTAAAGATTATCGATTTGTAGTGTCAATAATTTGTCAAAAATCGGGACCTCAAAACCCTTTTGTAGAAGGATTAGTGCGTCGAATATCGCCAAATTTCGCATTGAGAAATCAACTAAATCAGCCAACATCTTTAGAGCAAGTCATGGTTTACAGCGAATCCGGATATTGGTTTGAAGCTCTAGAAAATCTCGCCGAACTCAAACTTTCTCAACCTAATATATCCGAGATTAATACAGCTTGGAAAGATTTACTTGT
>ERZ1740059.1024-NODE-1024-length-14259-cov-13.127147_pt1 | contig 14259 bp, 10 predicted proteins | sample MGYA00581744_ERZ1740059 | MGnify/ENA primary metagenome ERZ1740059 (study PRJEB43018, sample SAMN04849738) | marine metagenome | isolation source: floating plastic debris | place: Pacific Ocean | collected 2008-08-28 | study: EMG produced TPA metagenomics... | reverse complement strand
GTTGTAGTGAATTTGTGTGTTTTTAAAGCCACAAGTTAAATAAACTTCGCGTTATCTGCAGCGAAAAAAATACACACCTTTTAGAGGTGGTCTATTTTACATTAAAAGTTAACAAGACAGAGCAGTACACAAGTGTAACACAAAAGTTAAAATATAGAATTTATTTCCATAATAAAAAGTTATCAGTTGAAGCAAGTTAAATCAAGGTAAAGCTAAATTATCTGGTCGCTGTTATAAGACCAACTAAAATAAATCAGTAAAATATTTCATTTAATACTCAATAGAAATTATATAAATGTAATATATAAAATCATGTTAAATGCAAGGGCCGAGGGCAATACTAATCAGACAGGGCAAAAACAGCGGAGTTGGGCAGCGAAACAAGGCAAGTTGGCAAAGGCACACATATACAACAACTAGTAAAATATGGCAGAATTTAAATATATCTTTAGGCAAGTCTGGGATGCTACTGCACAGCTTCTGCAGAATGGTCCAGGTAAAATCCATTTACGTCAATGTTACATAACACCAGCACTTTACAGGATTTTCTTGGAATTTGTGCATAAAAGTCAATATTGTTATATAATAAGTTGGTCAGCAAATGGTCAGAACAGGGAGTTGTGTGCTCCTTACTCCTTACTAGATGCACCACAAGAGTTCTTGTTGATGAATTAGCAATCTTCGTTTGATTTTTTTTTCGTTCCATGATGCTTTGACTTTATAGGGGAGAAAATGGGTTGAGCTTCACGCAGTTATATCCAAAGTATGGCTTAACCTAACCACTCTATAATGTGTCTGGCAGGCAAGGTGCTTGCTAGTTAGAACAATGTTATTTTAATGCAAATTTGAGCAAAGAAAGTGACCGCCATCACTTTAGTACGGTATAGGCCTTCTATAAATAAGCACCAAAAAAGTCAATCAGTTAAGAAGGGAGGTTGGTGGCCGTTGGCGGGCAGTGAATTCTCATCTTATGCTCATTACTTGTTGCTTTGCGGGACAGAAAAAGTAACACAGGAACTGAGCTGGCAACAGTTTCACCCCCTTCTTGCCCTACATGTAGTTCAGCTACTAATTGTAAAATAAGTTGTGCTCTCCTGTACAATTAGGAGACCACTCCTATATTTCTGTATTATCTCTGCTTGTATTCTTTTGATCCTAAAGGGTGTCTCTGAGAGCCTAACAAGCCTAATATTTGGATGCCCCATGTCTTCTTACATTAGGTGACCAACTTTCAACTCTCTAAAACAACCTCTTGAGGATTAATAAGCTTAATAAATTTGACAATAAGAACAAAAATGACAGTAAGCTTAGCTTGAATGGTATGGCCAGATTTAAACTAATCTGTCAATGTTGATTTTTTTCTGAGATTGGAGTTGTCCCCTTTTGGGTAGTAGTTGTATTAGTCGGCGACATCAGCAGTCATCGGATAAAACCGGATTGGCAGTTGAGCAGCTAAATGTGTCTTCCTATAGTTGAGTGATGGAGCCAACCGTTTGAGTGAAAAGATTGCACCAAATTGTACCAGCACTACTGCGTGCCTTTGGCTCGCACCAATAAGTCAAACCTATAACTTGATTAGTGGGGAGCAAGCTTGTTCTACTTTATTCTTTTAAGTTAGTCCACTTTTGAGGATAATAAGAGGCACATATTATGGTAAACTGTGCATGGTGGGAACACAATGAAACACGAAGCAACACCTATACTGATGGGAAATAGCATTCGAAGGGGGAGAAACAAAAAAAACTTAGTGAGTTGCGTGGTAAAAACCTAAGGCCAATTTTCAGCTTGGTTTTTTTGATTTGGCCAATTCGCATCTTAGTCATTTTTAGTTATCTGAGATAATTACACTCCAAGCGAGTGTGTTATCGGTGTTTTGAGATAACAAGACATAGCAATCGCTTATTACAAAATTGTGGCTGTTTGTCCAGTAAAACAAAAAAGGCCAATGTTGTAAAATTCTTAAATTTAGATTTTATCACACATATCTGCTGCGAACTGCCTGCACTGCAATATTGTGATGGTGCACTACCTTAATCAGTATTAGACAAACATAAAAGACATTGTTACGGCATAATTTATTGTTGATTTAATTTCATTTATCCCTGTTTTATATTCATGCCTGACTGACTGACTATTTCTGTCTTATACAAAATTTGCTGCACTTTGCAAATACAGTATTTGGTGATCAGAAATTGAATGTTAGAGTATTGTTAAATCGCAATTAGTTGATTTTTTTCTTATCACACTCGTAATGATAGTATAGTTCCCTGTAGAACTTGGCGTAGGGTACATCTGGTGCATGAGGACCGGCATATTGTTCTAACTCATCACAACCGGGTCCTGCTGTGATCAATCCAGCAGACAGCATCAAAAACACTAAAATATGAAAACATAATCATAAATATATACTCCTTAAATGACATAATTATTCTGATTTTGTGTTGAAAAATCAAATAGTATGAGACCTGTACTTAGCTACTATTGTTTACACATCGCTCAAGTTTTATCGCTGAGTATGTAGGTACTGTCAATTGATGACCTTAGAAAAGGGTTTGTGTCTATTTTGTTGTGCATGTATATTTTTTTAAACAAGGATTAATCATATATTTTCTTTAACTAATATAGTTTCTTTTTTTATCTCTCTATATTGTTTGGCACTAAATGCAAAATATTTTTTCCCAAAATGATTTAGATTGTCAAATAAATTATTAAAAAAGGTCTGAATTGTGAATGTGTTTTGTTGGCTCCTCCCACCTGATGACAAATACAGCATGAAATCAAATAAACAATAAATATGATGTCATTGAAAAACTAACTTGCTGCGATGGCGAAGAGTGACTGAGATAAAAGCTTCATTTTGTGTCTTGTTGATGGTAGAAGACGATCTTCTTTTAAATTTTCTGATTCTCTCTACAGTTGGCTCTGTCTGATCCTTGTGCTTCTCATTGCTATGAGAGTTTTGCTTTTATACCCAAAAATTGTGCAAAAAAATCAAAGTTGACATAGAAACATGTAATAAAAAGTTGTGTGTTGATGATGGCTAATCCTAATAAGCCTATAAGCGTTCACTGGTGTTTGCCAATCCCACTCTTACTCAATATACTACGCTAATAAAGTCTTTTTTTGCAGTTGCATGGCGACATCATTTCCTTGTCTATTGGAAATCAATGACGTGTTAAAATTGTAATACCTCCCAATGCACCTTTCAATCTTATGCTCTATATATTTTTTACACAACTTTATAAAACAGCTAATATACCTTTATCATTATTCTGAGAAACAAATATCTCAAAACGGTTCTTGGGAGCTCACTTCAGACTTTTTTGTAGGAAGTGGTTTTTTCATAGAAGTTCTTTCACTTTTGCAGAACAAGATGTTATGGGCGAGGCAAAAAATATTCTATGTATTTTTCATTGTCCAAAAGACATGCTTCCAAAGGGTTATAGCGTATACTACCAACAGAAGATATTTATCAGCGTGAATGTTGGGAATATGCATCTATACCAATATGCAATCACTACAACACCTAAATATTCAGCGTCTTTTTTATTTAATAAATGAATAAATGAATATTACCTTTGATATGTGCAAGTACAACAGCTGACCTAATACCCTACCAGATCAGTAATATATGAGCAAGTACCCTTTACCACGTTCGGTATTCGTCCGTGCTGGGCCCTATTCCAGCCCTGAATTGCTTTTAATTATTTTGAACAGAGAATAACATTTGCCTTCACCTACATCATGTTTGCACTACTTTGGAATATGCAAGAAATATTATCCTTAAGCTACAAGCCCCCGAAAATTCATCAAAGCTTTGATTTTTACACATTTTGCTATTATTTGTAGGTATTATATCCTGTCATTGCCCTATCTGAGTTTCTAAATAAAAAGAGGCCGTAATTTTATCAGGACTTTTGGTACTTTCCTAAAAATCATCAGATTAGTTCAAAGCAAATTCAATTTGAAAGTAAGAGGTTGAACCCATAAGTCCCAGCTCACCCTCAGCTATGCCTATGGTACTGGCAACAATCGAAATCTGAGGCGTGAAGCGAAATCCGGAAATTTCAACAGAATTCAGTATTGCTGTTGTAACAAAATCCAATAACTTTTCCAGTATTTCCTAGTTCTATAATTCTATATTTGTTGAGAGTGACACCGTTGATATGTATGGATATACTTTGGGCGCGAAAAACTTCGGGGGCAAACGACGCCGGATAACATAATATGATATATTAATACTATAATATATTTGATTTGCCAATATTATTGGACCGTATATCAATAACCTTCTCACACGGGGTTTGGGTCAGGGTTTGATGGTTGGGGGTCAGGTTGGTGGGTTGTACTTATGCACACTTATTATAAATACAAATTCCTTATGATGCTATTTTTAGTAACGATCTGGTGTTGTTTACCGGCTTGCATGGAAATAGACCTACATGTACATTAATCCACCTCAGGGTTGAGACCTAATTGAACCATATTTTGAATATTCTCTCATGTCAACCAACCACCATCCACCACCGACTACTTTCGAATTCCTTGCAGATCAAACTATAATTTTGACTTCCAAATAGAGTAAGTCAGTACCGGTAGCATATCTATCATTCCACCTAGACCAATCAATTGACTAGCGGCCCTCAATCAAGGCTTTGCGGGTATTATTCTTCACCTTCACTTTTTTGACAAAACAAAGCATATCCGCCCCATGACCAGCCAGCATACGCAAACCAATAGTGGTAAAATTGTGGTGAAACTTCACACTTGTGCGTCTCAATTCTAATAACCATTGAGACGATTCCAAAATGATCTGAACATACTGGAACTCCTCAAATTTCTGTCAACCCCTTGATGATCCGAGTCCTAACCCAAATGGATAGCTACTGGCTCTGGCCCATGCGACGGAGCATTTTAATACAGTCCCATTAGGACAGTCTAATAGTGCCCGCCAGAGCTCAATATCAAATTGTATCAGGATCTTCAAACTTGCATGTATAGTATGTAATAATGAATATCTAATAGTGTTATAACTATAGTGACACAGGATAAAAGAAACCACAACCAAGCCCAATGACACACTGTTGACTAAAGCGCATCCTTAATATGTTTTCCACGAATCAAGTGATGAATGAGTTTCTGGTATGATCGAGGCAGTGGTATTTTTTTCATTGGTATTTTTTTCATTGGTATTTACAGGTAAATAAGTAAGTCGACTGAAATTGCATGTTTTACATTGCGCTTTCAACATCTCACTATTCAGTAGGGCTTGGTGGTTTCAGGAAAAATGACCTCTGGGCAGTTATCTAACAAGAGTACTGCATTTCTGCAACCTGCCAACTAGTACAGCAGCAATACGGACAAATATGGTAAATAGCAGAGATGGTAGAGCTGCAGATCCACAATATATTTACATAGGAAGTCGAGCAGTCAAGAGAACATAAAGACTTGTAGAATAGGTGTAGTGTAGGGCCATTACTTTGTTATTCCAATATCCATGTCAGTTGCTAATGATTATCCGATCTCAATATACATGTAGCTACAAAACCAAAATGCTATCATACAGCTATAAGACACAAGCTCAAATTCATCACTACCCCATGTTTCACCAAGACTTTTAGGTGGGAAGAGGGGGAAGCAGTCTAATTGGGAGTTGCATTCCTTTAAGGACTGGAGACACAACTTCCAGCCATCATTACAAATTGGCCATAGGATCTGGACACCTGTGTCATCTCATCGATATTCAAAATATATGAATTTTCTTGGATGTCAGATTTGTTGTCTATTGAATAGGTGCCATCATAAGAAATTCTCATCAAAAGCAACATAAACTAAGACAAATAGTTTAAACACATAACATCGATTTGGCAATGGTTACGTTTTGACATACTGTTTAATATAAAATATCTTTTTAATGTTATAAATGATGACAAAAATGACTAGGTGACCAAAAAGACATCACTTAAGTCCAAAAAATTTTCAAGGCCAGATAACAAATACACAGTGATTAGACAACTGCTAAAAATATCATCATTACACTGACTAAGTTGTCAACATCAACTTCAATATTACGATGGCTTTTTGTGACAGTGTCTTAATTAATTATTATACACATTGAGTTTATGTATTTGACAAAACCCTAAATGATTCCGTTCTCCAAATATCATGAGAAGACATGTTTTGTGGGGAGTTAAATTAGTGTCACAACACTGATCAGTACAATTATACAAAGTGTAAGGTATAGAAAAGCAGGAGGGTTTTTCACTTCTCTACACATTAGAATAAAACACAAGAAGGGGAAGCTTGATGATATATCCGACAAACGCATGCAAACTTGTCCGACATTTTCACAGTTACTATCATGGTGAGGAAAAAAACTATAGACCTATGAAAACTACATATCGACTTTCAGAAGTATATAAAACAAATACAGTCAAAATAACCATAACATATCAAGTACACCGATATATAAAAAAGTGACACAAAGCGAATTTAATAAGGAGCTATCATTTCAATGTACACACAACTCCCGTAAGACAATGACATACTAATGAGATAAATATAATTATCATGAATACATTTATCTCATTGGACATACAAGGTTTACCCTTCCAACTACCGCCACTAGCTTTCTGCTGCACAAAATAAGGTGCCACGTTAAGTTCAAAACGATAATCAGATTTAATAAGAGACAATAGAAGATGAAAGCATTGTACTTCCCATATGAGTGAGTGTAGTTGTGCGTACATATGACAAGCTTGGCGGGTTGAAGTTAGAGAATTTGATCAAATCTGATAAACAGCTCCTTATTAGCCGATTTAAGATGTAGTAATAGTCATGGTAGACAACTCAAAATTCATTTGTTAGCACTAATTGGCGACGAATTTGACAGACAGGACAATAAAGTTACAATGCTTACACCTATCATAGGATACATTAAAACAGCATTGTAGAAGTTGTCCCATTAGCATAAATAGAGGAAGACAACTCCTAAATGAAAAAAAATCATGTCATTTCATTGTGATAGTGTCCATTTGACTGATCATTGTTTTGTGTGAGTGGAAGCTAGTAATAAACACAGGACTTGCACTTAGCCTTAGCCTATGGGATGTGCCTTGGATGAGCTGTACCACACCCCCAAGTTACAACCTACAAGAAACTAAGACTAACTTGCACTAAGTCGTCACATAAATGTACACAACAAGTGAATGCTGCTCGCCTATGGTGGGCGTTCAGGGATGGCAAAGTCAAGCCTTTGATGTGTGTAGAGTAATATTCACTGCTGTGAGATGATGAGTTACAACGAGTCAATAGTCAAAATCCGTACAGCAGCGCAGGTCGGTAGCAGTCACTCAATTCATCACACTAAATTATATTCCTTTAGATTTAGCTGAAGAATTGTATCTTTGACAGCAGCAAATACAAAGCGAATATTCTCTGTGTCTGTAACAGATATTATGAATAAAATGCATAAACAGAACATGGTATAATAATTTTCTGATTCAAACTCCATCATAATGATGAAGTTTGTATCAGAATGATATGAAAATAGGCGTTCCAACCGTGCAACTTTCACTGGAATTTCCAGAAATCCTCAGTCAAGACCATAAATGCTATAATTGACTGAGTTTATCTGAGATTTCCAAAATGATGCATTGTGGGATACTCATTAACATGCCCTATTGAAAACCATCCATAGCTGAATAATGACCTAAAAACTGCACACTATCCTTGCAGCCGACGGTGTAAATTCTGGCGCTTTCCGTCAGCAAGTGATTAATGAGACCCCAGACCTGGCCAGACTTCTCCAATTCAACACTGTTTGGATTCCGCTGGGCTGGTCGGTGCTTATTGCAGAACAATCTAAAGTGGCATCGACAGAGATATGATGTGGGAGCAACGGGTACTCAGGTAGAGAGTTACCAGGTCTACCAGACCCATAACAATAGGGTATGTTAACAACATTCCCGTTATGCAATTCTTCACTGGAATTTCGAGACATACTCAGCCAAAATCACATGTGCTATCATTGACTGAGTGTGTCTGGGAATCACGAAATGACACATTGTGGGAAACTCATTAACATGTCCCATTCAACAGTATGTCTGGCAGACGAGAATAAGGCTAGGGATAGGAATGATATATACACATACCTGTAGCACAAGTGAAGTGAGAGTAGATGATCTTGTCGGGGTCAGGGTTGAGCTCTACAAACATCTTGAGTATGAACTCCCTGGCAGACTGAGCATCACGTGCCGGACCATCGTACTCAGGGAAATAATCGACTAGATTGGACACCTACAATAGTGTGTAGAATACAGTAAGTGCACAGCATGGCTGGTTGGTTATAAATAAGTAAACACACTAACTTATCCCATGAATTCCTTATGATGCTATTCTTAGTAACAACCTGGTATAGTTTGTCCGCTTGTCAATCTGGGGTGATTTGTCTGCTTGCCAGCATGGCATAATTTGAGTGTCAGGTACCGAAAAAGGGCATACTGATATTGGAATTATCTTCTTATGTATTGTAGATTCACAGTCAAACTTTTGATTGGCTGTTCAGCAGTCAGTCAAAAGCAGAGCAAGCTGATTGGTTGACAAAATGATGAGAAGGTTACTTTCAACATTATCATGCTCCATTAGCTATCAATAAATGCAATCAGAAAATGTCCTTGCTGGAGCTGGGAGCACAGGAGCTGAGGCTGCCAGGAAATTCCAAATTTACAGTCATAACTCTGCTAAGGCTTCTTCTCTCTGTCGAACATAATTTGCTTCATATTTACATAAAAACGAAGCGGAGGCATAGGCACCTCTAAAAATGTGGTCAGCTCGTCTCTTCCAAATATGCTGTCTGCACAAAATCAATGCTCATTGTGAGAATGGGAGAATGCAAAGTTTTCAGAATCTGGTCAGTAATTCAATAGATTGTCAAATCATTATCTGTCACATTCTAGCTATTGCCCCAAAAATTCCAAACAGGAACTTCACCCCTGAGACGATCTCAAAACATAGGTGAGCAATTTATCATCATAAATGCTATCTTTGCTTAATCAATATAAAAGCATGGACCGAATGGGTAGCTGCAGCATGCTCATTGTTGTCCAACTAATATCCAATGAACTTTGGTGACAGACAAGACAACAGACCGACCCTTGGCTGGTGGTGCAAAACTCCATCCGACAACTAGCCAATGTCAAAACATCACCAGTCCATTAATTTCAAAACATCAATGTGTTATAATTATGAATCAATGTGGTCAACCCACACATAAGCTACAACAAAACCCACAATATTATAATGACAAGTAGGCTTTCCCCGTAAGTTCCCAGTCATGAAGGTGTTACGGCATAAAATCTCCAACAAAATTATTTCTTCGAGCAAACTTTCTGTACAAAAATTTCACTTTTCTTAACCCGAACGGTGCTGTGTTGTGAACCAACATCCTATGTATGGAGATGAATACTAAATTCTGACGACAAAGGTGGCAAGCCAACTCAATTTTCCGATTGTATTACTCAAAATTAAACAAATCAACAAAATACATTCATATTGGCATATTCTGGCAGTCTATAAGAATGGAATCGACAATGCCTGTACCAAAAGTTAAATGACTATAAAAAAGAGAAATTGTCCTCAGATACGGCAAATCCCTCTATCCATATCATATTCCGGAAATTTTTGTTGCAGTTACCCCTGCCCCGATCAGTTTGCCCGTTATCTCATCTCCCTTGCCCTGCGATTGTAAGATTTGAACACAGAGTGAAAAAAGTAAGCAAGTTGTAAATATGGCATCCAATTTTCATTTAATTGTTGAACATCAGTGCTATTCAGTGACAGTGGGTCACAGTTTTGAGGTCCTCCATAAAGCTGCAGACACACTCCTGCTAAGTACATGACATGTATGTATCGCTGTAAATGAGAACTAACTACAGTATATCATATGAAACAAATAGCATCAATTGATTACAAGAATCACCCTGTACATAAGTTTCAAAGTCCCAAGTCCCGTTGCCTCTTTTATATCCAGACTTGACTGTACACACATACTAATATACTATATGTGTGTACCTGTTGCAAGTACATGTAGAATACTTTAATTATTGCTATTAGTAACAGTAAACATACCCGTGGTAATATTCATCAAGACTGCAGTATCTGTATACATAATGATAAACAATGATAAATGTCAGTGCACCTGCGGATGCAGCGGTGAGCCTGTTTATCGACACAGACCCTCCTCTGAGGCAGGGTGATAAGAGCAGCGTCCCTGACATCAACCTTTACAAAACTGTAGGACAACAGCTATTAACTTTGCGGATTTGTAGCGAAAAATCCAGGGCAGAGCAAAGTTGTACATTGAACTTATCTGTTGGAGGTAGCTGGACATGACAGAATTGGCATACTGAGAAATCAGAACCGCATCAACGATCCACACGCACACAAAAGACCTTGATGCAGATGCCCTGAGGTTGAATTGGTGAGATTGCCCCAAGTCCATTGAGCCAAATCGTTGTTGAGACAACACACATCTACTCAACACAGAGGCAAAACATCCGTTGCTAACTAGATGACCAGTTGTTTCTTTGCCATAGATACAAAACCCCGACTTCTCCACGGCCAGAATTAAACAAAACTTAGCAGACAGCAACAAAATACTAATCACACACATAAGAATGTCACCCTGACAACGTCTCAAATCTCAAAACCTTGCCAGCATCTTCCTTAATTAAATTCCAGCTAGTACAGCAAAAATGAAGACCATCATCAACCATCATATCCACACCATGCTTAACGGGTTGATAAAGCTTAACCGGATAACAAAAACAACTTTAAATTTTGCGTCACTGGCCATGGGGAAGTGAGAGCGGGAGGGGAGGGGCACAAAAGCACAGAAAAAAAAAAACAAAAAAAAAAAAAAAACAAAAGAGCCCCTCCCCCCTCCCAATGTCATCAATGTTTTGTAACACAACATTATGAAGTACTTTTGCTACCAGGAAACCATAGCAAAATACCCACTCAACCAGAGCCAACAGAATAACATTATTTATCCTGCATGCAAGCGGTTTTTTGCCATCACTAGAGGCTACTCCATCAATCATCAATAAATAGCATAAAAATAAGCCTCTTATAAATACTTGGCCAGCAATAAGTGAACTATTACCATATATAATTTAATAAGGAAGAACTTTATTGAACCGAATGAAAGGTAAAATGTTAGTTCGCTGCAATCCAGTATCTAAGTACAATGCATGGTCAGTCATCTAGTTAGAATAATTATGGGGTATGTACATTTAAAATGTCAATAAAATGCAATGCTTTTCTTTGTGTGCAAAGTCCCTAGACGGCTTGCAAGCCAAAGGCTTTGCAGAATACCAGAACTATCTGCTACAGCGTTGATTGGTCAAAGAAGGGACAGCTTCAGTTCAGCCAAATAATTGAATCACTCCGGTCATGAATTCAAACAAGACGTGGAATGTGTTCGCAAACTCGAAAATAAATGAAATAACCAGCGATGTTCACAATAAGGGACTTGTTGAAGAATTAACTCTCAGTACAACACATATAGCCTATCTCCAATATCCATGGCAGGAAACGCATTGACCCTAAAATCACGGTGTTCCCACAACTCAATAGGTTGATATAATACAACACTCGGGTGGGTGGAGCAGCCACACATTATCCTATCCGCAGTTAAGGCTCTCTACCTTGTTTGCTAGAGTTTTGGTATTTTGACTGAGAAAAGTAGTGAGCCCAATATTCGCCTGATTCAACGGTTGAATATCCGTACTATGCAGAGTGTATCACGCTCAAATGGAAAAGGGCATGATCACATGGGATTTGTGTTCTCGTTTACTGGAAATTCCCGATGATGCCCCAATGTTACTCAGTCAAATTCTGATTGGCTGTTTCATTACTCATATAAGAGTACTGTATGCTGATTGGTTGCCACAGGAAAATAATTTCTGTTTACTAGAAGTAAGGGCGATGGTAGTGGCTGTACAACAGCCCTCAGCGGAATGCACCGCTATCTTTACCGTGTGTATTGTCTAACACCGCCCGCCTCCTTGTGCAGTGACAACACACAAAACCTGCACAGCTCAACGGTGGAACGGATACCAAGACAGTGCCCGGGGTGCCTGCATCCAAGACCAAAGGCAAATGTTCTGGCAACACACCCGACACTTTGATCTTAGCCAATAGGCCGAGAAGCAAAAATAATGAGAAGGCAACTTTACCTGTTAAATAACAGATCTGTGAGCAAGCTTAAAACACCCATCACCACATAAACAGAGTGAAACTTTTCACGGAAAACTCTGCCATGGCTAGGATTCGGGATATCCATATGAAGCAACTCTTACACATTGACCTGCACTTTGAGCAGACCGCTAGACTGGCTAAAAGATACCCAGCCAGCCTGACAAGAACACCGCACAGACTGTTGGACATCACCTACTCCAAAACACATTTCATCCATTACAGAAGGCATAGATATTCCTTCTGGTTTTAACACTTCTAACTTACAGCACAGGACCCAAGAAGCGGTCTTGTTGAGTGATTTAGTAAAAATGACAACCAGTAGTCAAGGGGACAACTTCTTGGTTCCTGTGACTAACAGTTTATCTAACAAGCTGGAAAAATACTCACCAAAATTTTCTCATCCAGCAAATCCTTCTTGTTGAGAAAAAGAATGACTGAGCTATTTGTGAACCAAGGATAGGTTATGATAGTTCGGAATAAAGCTTTAGATTCCTCCATACGATTCTACAATAAGTGTGAAAAATAATAATATCATTCACAGCAATAATGTGTCATATCATTTATGGACCATACAGTTAAGGTGGAGGCTAGCACAGAGTTTCAGCAATTCAAAGAAAAGGGTATGCTGCCTAGTTTTCAGCTAAATGCTTGGTTTTCGTTGTACCAATAGCTATATCTCATTGACACTAGAGTCAGCTGAAGTGCACTGCGTGGCTTTCTTGACTTCCATCAACGCCTCACAATTCCACAGGGAAGAGCTAAAGACCTCAGCATTGAAAACAACTACGGCTAAAACACGTTATTTTGCGCGTAGAATTCCAGGAATAGATCGTATTTTGTATTGAGGTGCAGAATGATAATGTATACTTATCAGTACAAAAAGTAACCTTGCAAGTTTAAGATTACTAGTACAGTACAGTACATGTGTAAGGCAGAATTGCTCCAACATACAATGAGTTATTTTTTCAAAGTTCTGAGGAGACGCAGACCTTTTTAAACCGAATGTATTGATTGTGACCGTTCTCGCAAGATGGAATTCAGAAAAGCTGCAGGTTTAACACCCAATTTAAAGCATTAAATCCGTCACTGAGTTGTCAGAGTCAGAGGGACCTTTAACATGGCTATCGAAAACAGGAGGACCTATTTCTATCCCCATGTAGTCAATACAACAGTATTTCAGAGAGTACAGTGTACCAGTAACTTTTAATCACGGCACATTAAAAGACACAGTCATCTAAACAAGCTCAGCAATAGGGTCAGGCTTTGGGTATCATTATTCTGACCACCACATTTTCAATGGAACCATCCTAAACTTCAAGTTTCCTTCCCAATAAAAATGGAGCAGTAGAGTAGAGTGATTTCTACCACCGACGTAACCCTGGGGCATGAAGGGGATGTAGGGTTTCTACAATCTACTAGCCACAAGCAAAGAGTCCATAGTTTGATAAAAGATAAGTGACGCGTTCGTTGTTGCACGTGGATTTCAGTCTTTATCTAGTATGATATAGTTAGATTGACAATATACCAAGGCTGATACACCCAAATGTCAATATAAACTCTAATTAAGAAACCTACTAGTTCACAACAAACATGATAAATATACTCAAATCATGCTTTGTTCTGCCCCAGCTGTGGTCTAGACTCGATGAAAACCTATTGCTGCTTGTATGCTAATAATGGGGTAGAGTGACGGAATCTCTGTCACCTAGCGGACATAGCAGTGGAACTAGTTGAGTAACCAATATTTATTCTAACCCCATCTGGTTCATAACACATAAGGGTGGAGCCGGTATGAAAAATCAAGTACTGGTCGGGTATTGGGTATTTAAAATTATTCAAGTACATAACAAGTCGGGTTCGAGTCCGCGTAAAACTCTACCAGAAAACACTCACATCACTAGCGAAGTGATCCATAGACACAAAGGTTTGGAATATGTGTCTACGACAACGCCAAATTTTCCATGGCCACAGAATTTTTCAGCATTTTTATCATGTGAC
>ERZ1740059.1022-NODE-1022-length-14263-cov-8.846776_pt1 | contig 14263 bp, 9 predicted proteins | sample MGYA00581744_ERZ1740059 | MGnify/ENA primary metagenome ERZ1740059 (study PRJEB43018, sample SAMN04849738) | marine metagenome | isolation source: floating plastic debris | place: Pacific Ocean | collected 2008-08-28 | study: EMG produced TPA metagenomics... | reverse complement strand
AAGCAAGTCGCAACACTTCCAACCACTCGGGTTTTACTTCCAAATCGCTTTGTAAATCCTTAGTATGAGTAAGTCCCTGCATTGCCCATTCCATCCGAGTTAAAAATGTTTCTACAGTTTCGCTTTTATCAGCGATTGTAAATCCTCCTTGATGGGAATCAATTTCAGGTATGAGACGGACTAATGCTTTGATTTTACTACTTTGCACCATTAAGTTAAGTTGGGGATAATTTTGCATTAATTGCTTGAGTAACCCCAATCCATGCTCTATTTCGGCTGTTTTTCCCGATTCCTGGGGAATAGATAAATCGGCGATCGCTAAATCGAGAGAATGCTCGCCAACAACTCTTTGAGCTTCTTGCGCCGTTCGAGCTGAGAATATTTGGGCATCCTCAAAGTGCTCGCTTACCAAACTAATGGTTCCATTTAACAGTAAGCGATGATCGTCAACAATGAGAATTTTTGGTTGTTGAATATTCATATTGAGTCAAAGAAATTACGAACATGATTACTGGGAAAGTATATTGCTGGGATTCCGAAACTTTCACACTGCTAAAAAGAGCAAGAACAAGCTATATTTGTATTTTCACTGAAATATCATAAAAATCTATAGGATAACAAAAAGCTTTTGACGGGGACCCTGCCAAGTTGATTTAATGAAATACTTGCTAAAATCTATTTGGAAACGGTTATATTATTCTGCTTTTCGGTCTTCAATAATACAGTCAAAACCTCACCCTGACAAGAATCGGACATCCCTCTCCGATACTTTGGAGAGGGAACGAGAGTGAGATAGAATTTGTATTGCTCAAGCGTAAAATTTGCTCTAATCCAATTTTCTAAGAAACATTCTTTTCACAAAAATTCACCACTGTTTGAGCAATCACTTCATTGCCATCAATTGCAATTGGTTTTTGAATACGCGGTGGTTTTATGGGTTGTTTGAGAAATTCCCAAGAACTTTCAAATAATTCGGAGGGAGTCAAAATTTGATGATAATTATAATCGGATATTCCTTCTATCAGAAAAGCTGCTTCAGCAAAGTTATCTCTAGTAACTGAAACAATCGGCACTCCTAACTTTGTTGCTTCCGCAAAAGTACCGAAGCCCGGTTTGGAAACTACTCGTCCGCAAATTGGCATAAAATCCACGGGACGGGTTTTGACATCTTTGATTTTTATTAAATTTGGTAAATCTGGAGCGGATTTATCGAAGGTGATAAATTGCCAATCTGGAAAGTTTCGCAAGTTGTCGTAAGGTATTTGTTGTAAACCCAAACCACCAAAGGTTAGCAATACCGTTTTTTCAGGAGGAGTAGTTATTCCCCACTTTGATTTTACTTCCTCTGGATCCATAAAAGGATAACCACCAGTTAAACCGATATCGGTGATATTATTAAATGCCTTCATGGGTTCGTAGAAGGGAAGTCGAAAAAGGCGATCGCACTTTCCATAACATTCACTAATCCAATCCGCTACGTCAACAAAATCACCACCCCAATCTCGGTAAATAAAATCCCATCCAAAGTTACTTATCATCCAACAAGGAACATTAGCAGCTTTAGCAATTTCTGTAGCTAGGAAGGGAATATCTGCCAAAATTAAATTGACGCGATTTTGCTGAATAAAATCAACTTCGGAAGCAATTATAGAACGATGATTTTTCTTAATTTCTAATAATTTTTCTAAAGTAGCTTGCTTATCCATTTTCAAGCTATCAGCTTGCACCACCCCTAAATCGTAAGCACGGGGACGATGAATGAAATCACCTTGGATATAACATTCCAACAACCAACGAGGTGCAGTTGTCACCATAATTAACAAGACTTCGGGACATAACTTTTGAATAGTCGCCGCAACAGCAGCCGTACGAGTTGCATGTCCGAAACCGTGATTAGTTATTGCAATATATAAAATAGGACGTTGCATTTTGGATTTTAGATTTTAGATTTTAGATTAATAATTAATAGTTAGGAGTTATCAATGATCAATGATCAATGATCAATGATCAATTATTAGTTGTTGACTGTTGACTGTTCACTGTTCACAAAACCCTTCAATTTCCTCAACCAATTGGTCCATTTCCGATTCTAAGGTAAAGTAATGAACGCAAGCACGAACGCAATCTGGATCCGCAATTGTGCGGGTAAGCATCCCTTGTGATTCCAAAAATGTTACTAGTTCTAAACTTGTTTTAGATTGGTTATTATTGTCCAGTTGAAAAGAAACCAAACCCGATTCGGGGGGAGAATCTCGCAAGCATTTAATACCTGATACTGCCATTAATTTTTGCCAAAGGTACTCGCTGTTATGACAAATTTGTTCGTAACGTTTCTCAGATGTTCCCCATTGTTGGTGAAGGGCGATCGCCTCAGTTAAACCAACATAAAAGGGATAGGCAGAAGTAGCGATTTCATATCTTTCCCCACTTTCTTGCCATTTTACAGGTTTAGCTTGACCATCTACTACGACGCTACGCCAACCGACAAAGGTAGGATAAAGACTTTCTCGTGCTTGGGGACGTACGTACAAACCTCCCACACCGGGAGGCCCACACAACCATTTATGACCAGTAAAGGCGTAAAAATCCGCTCCTAATTCGGTGAGATTTAATGGTAATAATCCTACAGATTGTGCCGCGTCTACCATTAATTTTGTATTATTGCTTCTGCAGACTTCTACTATTTTCTCTAGGGGTAAAACTTGTCCCGTGTTCCAAAGTACGTGACTTAAGGCTACCATGCGGGTATGGGGACGTAAATGTTGAGCAATTATTGCTACTGGATCGCCAGTATTTAAAGTTGCCATGATCGGGCAGGTAGTAACTTCCACGGAAAATCTGCGTGCTATTTCCTGGGCGGTAGCAATAATTCCTGGATGTTCGCAGTCTGTAAGAAGTATATGGTCACCAGCTTTCCATTCAATACCCCACATGGCAATATTACAACCAACGGTTACATCTTCAGTAAGTGTGATTGTTTCCGGTGGCACATTCAACTCGGTTGCTATTGCTACTCTTGTGGCTTTAGTCTGTTGTATAAGCCAAGTATTAACTTCGCTACCAAAAGGACCTATTCGTTGGATGTCATCTTGGGCTTGAATGACGGCATCCATGGCCACTTTCGGCATGGGCCCTTGACCTCCAAAGTTAAAATAAGCTTTATTCTCTAATGCTGGAAATTTTTGTCGATATTGATGCAGCCAGGTTTGTGTAGCAGATATACTCGTCATATCAATTTTGGATTTTGGATTTGGATTATTCTTGAGTTGAAAGTTAGGGGTTTTTACTTTGTAAAGCTTTGTAAAACAACTGTGGATAAGTTTAGCTGATTATTCTATAAAGATATTTTTTGATATAAACTAAAGCACTTTTAAATTAAATATTTTCAACTTATGTGAGGAAAATCGTCATTTGACTTTTCCAACAGACCCAAACAAGTAAATTAGATGTTGAATGGCAATTACAGTTTATTTTGTTCTCTTTTTCAACCGATGTATTTTGCATAACCACAACTTTAGTTATTTTGATTACCCCCAGATTGCGCTAATTATTGTTAGTTTAGAAGAATGTTAATAAATGCCGAACTACTGCTGCAATATCAAAAGTGTAAACGCCGACCTTTTTTGAATGTTCGCGGCGATAAAACTCAGCAAGATGCGCCTAGCGACTTGTTGTTGAAGTTGTATCAAGATAAATATGCCCATAAAAAAAAGGTTTTAGCAAAACTGAGTTATCAGCGTCCAAAGTATCCCTTGGGGGAACCTAAAACAGGGGAAGCGGCAACTTTACAATTGATGCAGCAGGGAGTTGAATGCATTTACAAGGGATTGCTCGTCACAAGGTATTCTAATGGTCATACTCTGTTAGCGCATCCGGATTTACTGATCAAGCAAGAGGGACATTCAAGATTCGGAGATTGGATGTATGTTCCCACAAGAGTAGAATTAGGTAAACGTCCCAAACAAGAATACCAAGTTATCGCTGCATTTTATGCTTTTGTGTTAGCTGCAGTGCAGCAAGTTGAGCCGGAAACGGCTTGGTTAATGCTACGCGGTAAAGAAACGAAGTATAACGTCGATCTAGCCAAGTGGATACCTCGGATGCAAGAAATTTTAGATGAATGCATCGAAACATTGCACTTAGCAACACCTCCGGAGGTATTTATTTCGCGGCAAAAATGCAGTCTTTGTAATTGGTACAGTAGTTGTCATCAAACCGCGTCGGAGCAACAACATCTTTCCTTAGTACCGGGGGTAACACCTGGACGTTACGATCGGTTAAAAATCCTTGACATTACAACTTTGGAAACACTTGCTCAAACCAATCCTTCTGAATTAGAAGATTTACCAGGTTTTGGTAGTGAAGTTGCGGCCAAGCTTATTTTACAAGGAAAATCTCTATTAGCAAATCGCCCGCTTATCTTACCTCAAGCACTAGTTGAACCAACAATTTATCAAGATCCGTCAACCAGATCCCAATATGCGCTGAGTTTACCAAAACTAGACGATTTTTTCTTCAAAGAGACACAATCTCCGTCAATTGAATATCCCACAAATATAGAAATTGACCCAGTCGTTTACGAAACCGTCACCTATACCGCTCCAGTAGAACTCTATTTTGACATTGAAGCACAGCCGGATTTAAATTTAAATTATTTGTTAGGGGTTTTAGTCGTTGACAGAGAGAATAATACAGAAGAATTTTATTCTTTCTTGGCAGAAAATCCAGACGAAGAAGAATTAATTTGGCAGCAATTTCTAGAATTAGTTTGGCGATATCCCGATGCACCAATTTATCATTTTTGCGTTTATGAGTTCGATACAGTTCAAAGATTAGCAAAACTTTACCGCACGCCTTCGAGAAATGTATTACCAGTCTTGAATCGATTCGTCGATATTTACGAACAACTGACTCAGACTTTGGTACTACCATTAGAAAGTTATGCATTAAAAGCAATTGCTCGGTGGTTGGGATTTGAATGGCGTGATAAAGAAGCCACTGGAGCTAAATGTATTTACTGGTACGATCGATGGTTGAAAAATGGCGATCGCGATTTATTAGAAATTATCAAACGTTACAACGAAGATGACTGTCGTGCCACCTGCAGCGTAAAAGATTGGCTTGTTAACTTTTTTGAAAGTCAATGAAACTTTGAGTAAAGGTAAGAAGTAAGAAGTAAGAGGTGAGAGGTAAAAACCTTAACCAGTAACCCTTAACTTTTTTTCTTTTATTGTGATATCGTATTTGTGGTTTTCACAGATTAATAATAGTTTGCCGTGGGAATTAAAAAACTATTTAAATTACCGCTAATTATTGCATTCTTAGTCACAATCATAATTGTCACGCTTTTTTTTACCAACTTCAGCGCTTCTGCTGTTGAGGTAACGGGTATCGACTTTATCGGAGAAGCAATTTTACCTACAGGTACTAATTTCAAAAATACCGAATTAGGAGGATTGTCTGGAATAACTTATGATGCTATGAAACAACTTTATTATGTTATATCCGACGATCGTTCTCAAAAATCGCCAGCAAGATTTTACACTTTTCAAATAAATCTCAACATCGATTCTTTCCAAAAAAGTGATATTGTACCGGTTGCAGTAACAACCTTAAAAGATAAAAACGGTAAAACCTTTCCTGCTGGTAGTATAGATCCTGAAGGAATTGCACTAAATGATGATTCATCTATATTCGTTTCATCAGAAGGTGACGCAAGAAGAGGAGTCAATCCATTTATCAAAGAGTTTTTATTAGATTCTGGACAAGAAATTTCCAGTTTACCAATACCTCAAAAATTTTTAGTATCTAAAGACAAAAAGCAGGGTATCCGTAACAACTTAGCTTTTGAAAGTCTCACCATAACACCAGATAAAAAGTATTTATTTGCAGCTACTGAAAACGCATTGATTCAAGATGGCGAAGAAGCTAAACCTAACCAGGGAAGCTTATGCAGAATCTTGCAATATAATCTAATTACTAAACAAGTAGAAAAAGAATTTCTTTACAGCACCAAACTAGTAAAACCCTTTTTTAAACTTACTGGGAGATTCTCCAGTGGTTTAACTGATTTAATTGCCCTCGATAATCAGGGAAATTTTCTCAGTATAGAAAGAACTTTTACTGGTTTCGGTTTTGTGAATACATTATTTAAAGTATCTTTGGGAAATGCTGAGGATATTCAAAAGATTGATAGTCTACAAAAAGTTGATCCCCTTCAGATTAAACCTGTAGAGAAAGAATTGCTATTAAACTTAGGAGATTTAGAAATTGCACTAGATAACACCGAAGGTTTAACTACTGCTGCAAGTTTACCAAACGGAGAACCTTCTTTAATTTTAGTCAGCGATAATAACTTTAATAATCTCCAACGTACTCAATTCTTAGCATTCCAACTCAAGATAGAATCGCGCCTTGAAAGACTTTTACGCTTGATTCGCGAACGTTTTTAAATTCAAAAACCTAAATTTTCGCGACTGTAAATTGATATTAGAACATTATCAACCAACTATTCCCGGATGTATTTGCACGGGGCATAGGGAGTCTGGTAGTTGCACTCCCGATGAGATAACTCGATTAAAGTGAAAGCGAAGGACATATCTACCTATATTTAACTATACCTTCTCCAACTATTACCTAAGTAATAACAAATATTTTCAGCTTAAATCCTAACCATCAGTATTTAAGCTGACACAATTTAGCTTGGAAGCAAAAAATGTACACGATCAATGAAAAAGCCTACTATTCATGGATTGTAGAGTTTTTATAATTATGTAAAGTCGAAGCTAGTCAAGTATATTCACTTAGCTGATTACTGATAATCCACGTAGCATCAATGAGTGTTTACGTGAAATTTCTCATAGGCATCGCTAGTTGTATGTGTTACATAATATTTAGTGTATTCCCTAGAAAACTCGGTATGTTTGGTTAAAACTTTACATATATATTCATTCTTATTTGATTATCGTTAGTAAATACCAACTCCCTCTCGAATTTGAAAATGTATTAATTAATTGATTTATGTTGCAACAAGAAATCAATACGATGTTAACTCAAAAGCATACAATAGAATTAGATACTTATATTGGAAAATTTTTAACCCATCGTTATTTAATCAGAGATTTAATCGGTAAGGGAGGAGGAGGAAAAGTATATTTAGCAGAAGATTGTACTAACGGTGGAATGCCAGTAGCGGTTAAAATTTTGTCGTTAAGCTTGAATAATAAAACTATATCTCAACGCTTTGCTAGAGAAATTTTTATTGGTGCTCAATTAGGACGTAAAAGCAAACATATTGTCAGAATTGTAGGCTACGGAATTACTGATGAGAAAATTCCATATTATGTAATGGAATATCTTCAAGGTAAAAATTTATTACAACTAATAAATAATCAGCCTTTAATATTAGATAAATTCTTAGATATTTCCTATCAAATTTGTTTAGGTTTACAATGTGCTCATCAAGGTGTCAGCCTTAAAGGAAATATTTCTCCTGTTGTTCATCGAGACATAAAACCAGAAAATATCTTTATTGCTGAAGATACAAAAAATGGAGAAATAGTCAAAATATTAGACTTTGGGGTTGCAAAATTTTTAACAGAAAGGGCTGGAGCAACACTTTCTAAATCTTTTATGGGTAGTTTACCTTATTGTTCTCCAGAACATATGGAAGGACGTAAACTATTAGATATACGCTCCGATATTTATAGTTTGGGAATCCTCATGTATAGTATGCTTTGTGGAAAGCATCCATTTCAGTTAAAAAGTAACTCTTTTGGTGAATGGTATCAAGCCCATCGTTTTGAAACACCATCTTTGTTAAATGAAGCGATCGCTGAGGCTAATATACCAGAAGATTTGGACAAATTAATAATTAGTTGTTTAGCGAAAGAAGTAAAAAATCGACCCCAAGATATTACAGAAATACTAGATAAATTACAATTAATTCAGCGAAAATCAAAAGATTGCCAAGAAAAAGACGAAAAATTTTTCCCAAATTCATCTCCGGTAGATTTAACACCATCAACATTAATATCTAAACAGATTTGCTTACAGAAAACTTGGCCTGAGAATAAGCCCATCGCACCGATTGGTTTTCCTCATCTACTATATACAGTCCAAGGTAAAATTCCTACTTTTTGGGCAATGTTACCTCAAACAGAAATTTCCAAGTTTATAGACCAAAAGAATACTACAGAATTTATCCAAAAAGTGAATCTTTACCCAATGATGATGTGGGTAACGGTACTACATGACACCAATTCTTCTTTGACACGCTGGCTATCTTATTTTTTAGACATCAAAGATACATTAGGAGAAAGAATCATCCAAAACTTAGTAGAAAAAGGCTACTATCATTTACTCTTTTTTGCATTAGAAGAGCCAACAAAGTGCGCTCATGTCACAACAATAAAAATTACACCCCACCAGCGCGAACAATTATTAAGTTTTTTGTTAGCCTGTGATGATTCTAAAAGCTTTATTTCACCTAATCAAAGTAAAAGTATTCTCAAAGCACATTACGAAAAAATAAAACCGAAAATTTTGCAAAAACTAGTTGCAAATCAAGAAAAGAAAACAGATATAAAGCGTTGGTTATCTAATTTTTTTAATAAACTGTTTGAATTTGAATTTTGGAGACTTTTTGATTTACCTTAGTACAATGTTTCACCAGTCTCTGCAATAGACTTCTCCGAAAAATAATATAAAACCCTTATATATTTAGAACTCATATGTCATTTACGGAGAGGTCTAAATTAATCTATTCTTATTTGTAGTAATATGGTGACACTATCGTCTTTAACAAAAGATGAAACCGCTACCATTGTCTGAGTCATAAATTTGCTCCTGTTCCAATTCGATGGCAATACTATCGATTAAGAAGTTTTATACAACGTAAACAATGATTTTTCCATGATATTAAGCCCTACTTAATTTCCTTCGCTAATGAATATTAGCTATCTAAGTTGATTATTTCTAACCCACACTCTGCATCGTACAATCTCCGCAAATAAAAGCTATCTCATGGTTGGGATTCCGTTACTCCCGTTATTTCTGTAATCTGTATCCTAAACGAGATAGTCAATGCTTCAGACTTTTTCTAAGTATGCTTTTAACAGCTTTCCATTTAGTGATAATAAAAGCGAAAAATCCAGCACCCCCAAGTGCGATCGCAATTTCTATAACTGATATCCAATTTTGCTTAAACCAACCACTTTTACTAACTGTAACTTTGATGTCACGTTCAAATGTCTTTAAATCCACTAATTCTTCTGATTCATCCGCAAGCCTTACTCTGGCATAGACTGTTAAAAATAATTTTTGCTCGCCAGATTTTTTTGGTGTCACGCTCCAGCGCCACTTAACCAAGTTACCGTCGAATAAAACTCGATTTTCTTCATTAAGAGACTCCACATCAAAGTTAACTCCATCAAGACGTGCTTTGACAAAATCGCTTACTTTAGTTTGAGCAACTTCAGCGTTATCGCCTAATTCTAACTTCAAATCCCGCTTCAAATCATCGCTGAGATGCACCTCAACTAATTCAGCTTCATCAACCTTCATTTGAGTAGGTGTTTTAAATCCAATTTGCCCCACTCTGAGTTTCTTAAAGGCTTCTCTTAATTCAGTTGCGGTGTCATTGGATGGAATCCCAGGAATTGACGTAATCGCTGGTATATCACCATATTCGGGAACTTCCCTTGTATGTGGCCTACCATAATCGGGAACTCTTTTTCTTGGTCTGCTATCTGCTGGTTGTTCCGGTGTATTATTTACTAGTGGCTCTGTTTTCTGCAATGTCTGTGAAAATAGCAGGGTAAAGCAAAAAACAATAGTAAAAAGTCCCAAAGGAACTAATATTGAACGGCGTTTCATAGTTATTGAAATATATCCCAGTAAGATTACCGGTATTAAAATCAATCCCTTGACGCGTTATTCCGCTTTTTTGAGATCAAAAAAAATATATTTGTGAACGAAAATTAGAAAATCAACATTGTCACAATCGCGAATCGCCCGTAATGCCCTCCCCATTAAGCAATCCCGAAAGTTTAGAGGGGACGAGCAAATTAATTAAAATTAGCCCTTGACAAATTAGGAATTAAGAGGGATACTTAAAAAGTTGCAAAACAAGGGACCGTAGTTCAACTGGTTAGAGCACCGCCCTGTCACGGCGGAAGTTGCGGGTTCGAATCCCGTCGGTCCCGTTCTAATTGAAAAATACTTACCTTAAGTAATTAATTAAGATGTTGATTTTTAATCTTTACGAATCGTTCAGATAGTGAAGATTTATTAAGGTAAATTAATCTTTATCTCTTTCTAAGGGGATGAAGGTTTAAATTGATTTAACTATTGCAATTGTTAAGCAAATAAATCAAAATCTAAAATCGCGCCACTTTGATAACCGAATAAGTCTCAACAAACAGTTTTCTCGGAATATTCATAGTGGTTCTAAAATCTCAAATAATACGAATTGTATGACTTTCAGAGTGCGTATTGCTCCCAGTCCAACTGGGAATTTACATATTGGTACGGCGAGAACAGCTGTATTTAACTGGTTATTTGCTCGCCATCATGGCGGTAAATTTATTCTTAGAATCGAAGATACCGATACAGAGCGATCGCGTCCCGAATATACCGATAATATTCTAGAAGGATTGCGTTGGTTGGGATTGGATTGGGATGAAGGTCCATTTTTTCAAACCCAGCGTTTAGAAATGTATAAGGAAGCCGTGCAAGGCTTGCTCGATAAGGGATTAGCTTATCGCTGCTACACTACTTCTGAAGAGTTAGAAGCGTTGCGGGAATCTCAAAAAGCTAGAAATCAAGCACCTCGTTATGATAATCGTCACCGTAATCTTACACCAGAACAAGAAGCAGAATTTAAAGCAGAAGGACGTAGTTTTGTAATTCGCTTCAAGATCGATGATAGTCGCGAAATTGTTTGGAACGACTTAGTACGGGGAGAGATGAATTGGCGGGGTAGCGATTTAGGCGGCGACATGGTTATCGCTCGTGCCGCCGAAGATGGTATCGGTCAACCATTGTATAATTTCGCCGTAGTGGTGGATGACATGGATATGCAAATTACCCATGTGATTCGTGGAGAAGATCATATCGCCAATACTGCTAAACAAATTCTGTTGTATGAGGCATTTAGTGCAAAAGTACCAGAATTTTCTCATACTCCCTTAATTCTAAACATGGAAGGGCGCAAACTTTCCAAACGAGATGGCGTTACCTCAATTTCTGACTTTCAGAAAATGGGTTTTACCGCTGAAGGACTGGTTAATTATATGACCTTGTTGGGATGGTCACCCCCGGATTCTACCCAAGAAATATTTACTTTGGAAGAAGCTGGCAAGAACTTTGATTTTGAGCGGGTTAACAAAGCCGGTGCAAAATTTGATTGGGCCAAATTGGATTGGATAAACAGCCAGTATATTCATAGTATGCCGGTAGATAAACTTACCGATTTACTCATACCTTTTTGGTCAGAAGCGGGGTATAAATTTTCTGAAACCAAAGATCGTGCTTGGATAGAACAGCTAGTGGCCTTAATTCAGCCCGGTATAGCCCGTTTAACTGAAGCTGTTGACGTTGCCAAAATGTTTTCCACCGAAACGGTAGAATTTAGTTCCGAAGCCAAAGAACAACTGCAAAAAGAAGGAGTTGTAAATGCCCTTCAAGGAGTTGTGGCAACTTTAGATAATCAACAGTTGAGTGAAATTAATGCCTCCAATGCTAAGGATATAATAAAACTGGTAGTTAAAGAGCAAAACGTCAAAAAAGGCTTATTGATGCGGAGTTTGCGGGCTGCTTTAACCGGAGAAATGAACGGCCCAGACTTGATCGAATCTTGGGTATTGCTTAACCATATTGGTTTAGACAAGCTTCGTTTAGAAAAGGCAATAGCTGGTTAAAATTCTATAAATAAAAGCATTATAACCAGGTTAAGTACGTCAAGATCTTGAATAAATACCTTGGGGGCGCATTTTATGTGCCCCTGTTTATTGCCAGGAATATAGTTTCGCTCTTGAAGCTGTGGAGGAAATTCCATCCGGATTGTTGCAAAATGCTATGAGAGCAATAATTATTAACTCTTAAAAATCTCTTTGTGATGTAATTTGAATTTCCCCAATAATTAGTTAATTACTCTGAGCAAAGGGAACAATATTTGTAATTTTAATGTCATTTCAAGCACTTAGAAAAAAAACATCAAAATGTCTACTAAATTAATAAGTCGAGCAATCAAGTTATCATTTGTATTCTTATCAGTGACAACAGCATCGCTGATAAGCACCGCAGTTAAGGCTGAACAAGCGGAGATATTTGGAGATATAACCATCGAGCGCCCTTTAAAAGAACCCCTAACAGTTCGCGGAATGAGCGGGGGTACCATACCAGTAAAACAAATTACAGACAGAACTGACACGCCAACAGGAGCTTGTACTGGGTACATAGATAAAGAACCAGATCATACTCTACGGTTAAAAAATAGATTTGATTATATGAAACTGGTAATAGAAAGTCCCGAAGATACCACTTTAGTAGTTCAAGGTCCCGGTGGTACCTGGTGTAACGATGAATTTGAAGATAAAAATCCCGGTATTGTCGGCGAATGGCTCGATGGAAAGTACAACGTTTGGATCGGTTCTTATAAGCAAGAACAGTATCTTCCCTATACTTTGATCATCACAGAAATTAGTCAATAGCATAAGGGAATGGGGCATTGCTAACTCTCCCCATGGCGCCAGGGGCGCCATTCGGGAGGCGGGGGGAAGGAGCGATGGCGGGCGGGAAGGCGGAGGGGAAGAAGACGACGCCGGAGAAGGCCAAGAAGGAGACCAAGGAGTCCAAGGACAAGGAGAAGGAGTCCAAGGACAAGGAGCCGAAGTCGAAGAAGACGGGGGCGGGCGGCGGGGGGTCGGAGCGGGGCTCGGAGAAGGGCTCGGACAAGGCCGGCGACGAGGAGTGCGAGACGTACCGGAGCCCGGCTGACCTGCCCCTGGCCGACTGGGTGAAGAAGGTGGAGAAGATGGGCGCCCGGGGCATCCTCAAGGAGTTCGAGGCCCTCAAGAAGGAGACGCCTGACCCAGGGACCCCTGGAGGAGGTCGCCGACGAGACCACCGGGGAGAAGGACTTCGAGGACACCATCAACGCCTTCTGGAGCATGGTCTGGGAGCAGAAGGTCCAGGTGGTGGTGATGCTCTGTCTGCTGGAGGAGCAGGGCAAGTCCAAGTGCTCCGAGTACTGGCCCGCCACGCCCAAGGAGCGCTTCATCCTCGGAGACGTGGCCGTGACCAACAAGCGCTCCGAGGAGAAGAAGATGGACGACCAGGTCATCGTGGTCAGCCAGCTCAGCCTCCAGAAGAAGGGCGTGAAGAAGACGCGGGAGGTGGCCCACTACCTCCACAAGACCTGGCCGGACCGGAGGTGCCCGGCCAAGTGCGGCCCGCTCTTCGAGTACATGGAGAAGCTGGGCGAGGTGTCCAAGCACCTGGGCACCAAGAACGGGGAGGGGGCGGAGGTGCCGATGGTGGTGCACTGCTCGGCGGGGCTCGGGCGGTCGGGGACGCTGGTGGCTCTGGAGGTGGCCAAGGGGCTGATGGCCAAGGAGGGCGCCCTCGACGTCCCCCACATCGTCCGCCGCCTCCGCCGCCAGCGCAACGCGGCCGTCCAGACCCATCCCCAGTACTCGTCCATCTACGTGGCCATCCTCCACCTGATCCAGGCCTCCTCCCCCGACCTCCTCCCCGCCTCCTTCAACCTCAACAACTTCGCCTCCGCTCTCAACACTCTCCACGCTCGCCTCTGAACCACCCAGCCCTCATCATCTCAACACACAGACTGAGTCAAACTTCATCTCAACTCTCTTCGTACATCACATCAACTGCAAGCATATCACTGCACGAAGAATAACGGACGGATTCTGGACAAGTAAATGCCCAAGACAGCTGCAACGTATTTTATTCGTCTCCCTCTGATGAAAGATGACTTGCCATGATGAAACTGGAGGAGAATGAATCGATACTTGAAGAGATGAGAGGTTGTTGCGGGCCAGACTGGAACTGGACCGTCTCGTAGTCCTTGATCTTCTTCGTTCTGCTTGCAGACTTGTTGCCCCGACTTGGAACCCCATCAGCTCCACCGACTCGTACTTCATCTTCCGGTCTTGTTGCCAGTTCTTGTAGTTCATCTTGTAGGTCTTGTAGGTCTTGTCCCCGGCGCCGCCGCCCCCCGCCAGCTCCGCCCCCGCCAGCT